>Ga0315298_1008682_pt1 | contig 12863 bp, 11 predicted proteins | sample WHS_1_MG_FD_203077 | JGI IMG/M metagenome (GOLD analysis project Ga0315298, IMG submission 203077) | Extremophilic microbial mat communities from Washburn Hot Springs, YNP, Wyoming, USA - WHS_1_MG | ecosystem: Environmental > Aquatic > Thermal springs > Hot (42-90C) | place: USA: Wyoming...
GGAAATAACCCTAGAGCAAGCCTTGTCATCGCGGGTTATCGCTTGGCCCCTAAAACTCTTCGATTGTTCGTTAATAACCGACGGGGCAAGCTGCCTCATACTAACAAGGCCTGAAATAGCCAAAAAATACACAGACACACCAGTCCACATAATTGGAAGCGGACAAGCAAGCGACACAATAGGCATGTATGAAAGGGAAGACTTCACATCGCTCAGAGCCGCAAAACTGGCGGCAAAACAAGCCTACGAGATGGCTGGCTTAGGACCAGAAGACATAGACGTGGCTGAAGTCCACGACTGCTTCACAATAGCCGAAATAATAGCCTACGAGGATTTGGGCTTCTGCAAGCCAGGCGAAGGTGGACACCTAGCCGAAAAGGGCGAAACAACATTGAAGGGAAGAATCCCAATAAACACGAGCGGAGGCCTAAAGGCGAAAGGGCATCCAGTGGGCGCCACGGGAACAGCCCAAGCCTACGAAATATACCTGCAACTAACGGGACAAGCTGACAGGCGGCAAGTGGCAGATGCGGAAATAGGCTTAACCCACAATGTGGGCGGTTCTGGCGCCACAGCCACAGTCCACATCTACAGGAGGGGGTGAAAAGGGCGCATGGCTGAAGCCCAACAATCCCAAAATTTCACAATTGAGCAGTTCTACAAAAACATAAGCCAGAAAAGGCTGATGGGTGGAAAATGCCGAAAATGCGGAAAAATCCACCTTCCACCACGACCATTATGCGACAAGTGCCTATCAACAGAATTCGAATGGGTTGAACTCCCAAAAACTGGCAGACTCCTAACATACACAATAATTCACGTTGCACCACCCCAATTCCAGAATATGGCACCGTACGCAGTAGGCATAGTCCAACTGGAAAACGGCGTAAAAATCCCAGGAACGATAAAAGAAGTGCCCCTAGACAAAATAAGAGTTGGCATGCAACTAAAAATGGAATTCGAAGAAACACAACAAACACAGCAAACACAATGGCCCCAATGGCCAAGATATTACTTTAGGCCACCCTAACTGCCTTATTTTTGCGAACTAAGATTTTCTTCCCTTTTTCAACGGCTTCTTGGACAACTATACTTTTGTTTTTGAGTTTTTCAAATTCTTTTGGTGTAAATCCGAAGGCTTCAAGCATAACGTCGTGTTTCCAGTGCTTCTGCAGAATCAGCATTCTCTTTTCGAAGGGCATGCCTTCAAAATCCTTTGAAACTATTATTAGGTCTATGTCGCTATCTCTTAATCTTTTACCATAAACAGTTGAGCCAAAAAGGATGGCGAAATCTATCTTAATAGGCAAGCTTCTTAGGTAACGTTTCACTTCTCTTTCGATATAAACTTCTGAAAGCAACCGAAAACCCTCCTAGTTTTCGTCAAGCAGTCTTTTGCAAAGCTTTCAGTTATTATTTCGCCCGGCAGTCCCATTGCAATGTCCGGATACCGCGTAATAAAGTAGTAGGGCGATATGAGCGAAAGAAAATCCTTGAGCTCCTCATCTATCTTGGCATATTTTTCCAAAGGCTTGTAAAGGGTTGTGAGCTTATGGGTTTTAACAGGCCTTTTTTTGAGAAGCTCAATTGACAAACCCTTAAACAACTTTTCCAAGGCTTGTTGACAGTTGAAGACACAATCCTCGTAAAAGCCAAGCTCTAAATATTTTCCAGCCTTTGTTAAACACCTTTTTGCATCCTCAATCCACCATGCAGATTCCTCTCTCATACACCCCTTTTCTCCAAACCACAATTCAGCCGCATTTATCTGGAAATAGTTTCTGCCTTTCTATTAAACACTTTTGGACGAGTTAACTGCGTATTTTGGGAGCATTTGTTATGTCAGTTTTCGACATTATTATGAAATATGTCCTTCTGTTCCTTTGGCAAAGTTAAGATTTCTTCAGTACATATACGTCATTATATCTTTGAATTTCAGCGAAGCCGAAGCTCTTAACAACCTCTCTTGCGTCAGGTCTGATTTGGAGATACCATTCATTAATGACGATAACGTAGTTAGCTTTCTCGCAGAAAGTCTGCAATACGCTTATGTCTTGCGTGGTGTATTCATAAATCGGCACATTTTTCTGTAGGTAGATGTACTCCCCCATCTTGCATGCGTAGTCAATGGTGATAACCCCCACCACATCTGACTGCTCATTGAGGTATAATGCTGCTTTAGTAGCATCTACATTGAACGCGTAAGTCGCATTGAATACTTGAACCAATGAAAGGCAAATAGTTAAAGCTAACATCAAATGGGGTAGCAGTTTTTCCAACATCTTTAATGATTTTGATTTCACTAGAGAAAAGTGTTCAGAAATTTTCTCTATAAAATAACGGAACTGTAAAAGTCCGTCAGCCATCAATATTAAAGCAAATGGAACAATAGCAAGGCCATAACGTAAGTCATAATTTGGTGTGAAAGATATCATTAGCAAGTAGCAACTAATCAATCCCAACATGAAGATGGTTGCTTTGCTCTTTTTAAAACAGAATATGCCTAAAATTACGCCAACAGGTGTTATGTACCAAGTTATATTTCTAACGTAATAGAATACGTCGAGGTCTGTGTGTTCACATTTGGCGATTACATTTACTTCAAAAAATCGAATCGGTGCATGAAGAAAGGTACCCCATACTGAATAGTCCAGAAATCCTCCAATAATCAGTGTCAAAAGGAATCCTAGTGTTAAACCACATGATAAGCATCCCTCCTTGTGTATGAGTAAATAAAGGAGAAAAGGGATTAGGAATATGGCAAAATTGAATCTGACAAGATATGCACATCCAAGCGTGAGGCCTGAAAGAATCATCAGAGGAAGACTCTTCTTTTCAATGGAATAGGATGCCATCATTAAACTTAACATTAAAAATGAGATGGACGGTATTTCCGTCATAACTCTGGGAGTCCATTCAATTATTGGTGCACTGAAACTCATAAGGAGTGTGGCAATTTTAGCCACTTTTTCTGAGTACATTTTTTTAGCGAAGGCATAAACTGCGAAGAGTAAGATGATGCTGAAAAGCATGTTAAAAAGGCGGCAAGTTAGCATCACACTTTCTCCATGGAGTCCAAAGAGGTAAGCCATTTTTATGGGTATTGTAAGAAAAATTGGATAAAACGGGGATCGGAGATCTAAGGACGGCCACCCATATCCGTGAACCATTAACCAAGCCATGTTTACGTATTCAGCCTCGTCGCCTTTCCACCATATTCCAAACGCCCTAAGACATGCCCAAGTGCGGAGCACAACTCCGGTCAAAATAGTTATAATTAAAAGTAATCTTCCGGTGCATTTTAAGTAGAATTTTTCCTTTTTCATTAATTCACCTAACATTTGCTGAACATTGCCATGCGTCGATGAATATTTTTGACTTCGAATCAGCTTCTTTAAAACATTTTAGTCGATTTACGGTGAAACGCGAGCGTCTTCGGCTGAGGCATGAAAGACTTAGCTTACTGTGTCTTCTTCATTTAGGCTTGTATGGTTTTGTTTATTCGCTCTATTAGGGTTGGGATGTCCATTATTGTTGTTATTATGTAGTTTGCTCCCGCGTCTGCCAGTTCCTTTTGTGTTGAAATGCCTGTTGGTAGGGCTGCGGCTATTGCGCCTAGTTCTTTTGCGCTTTTCATGTCGGCTGGGCTGTCTCCAACAACTAGGGCTTCTTTTGGGTTTACACCCAGCGCTTTTAATGTGGCTCCTAGGTGTTCCGTGCTGGGTTTAACATTTTTTACGGCATCTCTCGTAATTACCGTGTCGAAGAACTTGGCTATTCCGAATTTTTTGAGGATGTGGTCCACTGATTTTTGGCTGTTTACTGTGCATATGCCAATTTTTAAGCCCATATCCCGTAAGGCTTTTAGGACTTCTGTTATGCCTGGCTGGAGGCTTGTGGTTTTTGTGGCTTCCAACTCGTATTTTTCGGCTATTGCTAGGGCTTTCCGGCGGACTTCTTCTATTTTGGCTGGTGTTTTTCCATTGTTTTTCATGAAAATTTCCGTTTTCTTCAGCATTTCGAATATGCTTTCGTTTAGGGATAGTACCGAGGCTGGCATTCCTTCCTTAATTAAGAAGCTTCTAACTTCTGCTCTGACAGCCTTGTAGTCTATGTTGAATTTTACTATTGTTCCGTCCAAGTCGAAGACAACAGCCCTAATCATCCATCAGCCCTTTTAGCCCTTTTGAATTTGTAGCCTAACAGAATCGCTAAAGATAAACTTTACCAAAAACCTTCTATGCAGCCTTTTCGCCACGCAAAAGCTATTTCAGATGCTGAACGTATCGCATTCTATGGTGTTTAAGGGTGGAAGTGTTTGAGGCTGTTCAGAAACGCCGTTCAGTAAGAGCTTACCAACCAACACCAGTGCCTAAGGAAAAGCTTCTGCGGATTTTAGAGGCTGGTAGGCTTGCCCCTTCAGCTGGCAACATTCAGCCTTGGCACTTCATAGTTGTTACAGACGCTGAAAAACGGGAGAAGCTTGCCGAGGCTAGGTTTGCAAAGTTCCTTAAAGAGGCGCCTGTCGTTATTGTTGGATGCGGCGACCAGAAGGCTTCGCCTAAATGGTTTATGGTGGATGTTGCCATAGCCATGCAAAACATGGTTTTAACAGCCACAAGTGAGGGGTTGGGCACGTGCTGGGTTGGAAGCTTCGACGAAAACCAGGTGCGCGAATTGCTGAAAATTCCAGAAAACTACCGTGTTGTGGCTCTGCTGGCTCTGGGCTACCCGAGAGATAAGTTCGATTTTACTGGCAAAGTGCTCCATCTATTTAGGCGTCGGAAACCCCTAGAAAAAATTATAAGCTTCGATGAGTTTGGGAAAAAGCCGCAAGACTTTTAGCAGTTCTGGTGGCTCTGGAGAGTAAACTGAATAACCAACTTGGCTATTATTCTTTCATGATGAGCCATGAGCCTTGAAGAATACACTAAAGAGAAGCTTTGGCCCATCCTCGTAGAGACAGTTCACGCCATGGTCATGTATCCACATCATAAAGCCTACACAAGGGATGTTCTGCTCCATGAAAATCCGGATATTACACCTTCTGAGCTTGCCTCTAGGCTTAGCATACCTTTGGGCGAAGCTCTAGTGATTCTCCATGAATTAAAAACTGAAACAAAAGCCTAAGGCTTTGTAACCATCCGAACCGTTGCCAAAACAAGAATTGCGCCGAGCAACACCTTAAGAAAGTCCTTTTCTGCAGCTCCCGCATAGGAAGCGCCTAGAAAAGCGCCTAAAACCGAGCCTACTCCCATCGCTATCGCAATCAATGCGGCGTTTCGATCCATATGACCCATGTTTTGATGCTTCAAAAAGCCGAAAGCCACTGTCGGTATAGAAACCATAAGGCTTGCCGTTCCAGCCTCGACAATGTCTAGGCTAAAAAGGTATATTAGGGCTGGAATCCGAAACTCGCCGCCTGCAACTCCAAGGGTTCCTGAAATAATCCCTATCACTAAGCCAATTAAAGCGACTAGTAGGGCTTCTTCAACGAAATTTAATGTTAAAGTAAACGCGAGAGGGATTTCAATAAAGGGTTCGGTTGAAATTTTTAAACCCACAATTATGAGGAAGGCTGCCAACACTCTTTTTAAAGGTTTTTCCGGAATTTTCCCCGTTAACACTGCTCCTAGGTAGGCTCCGAGGATGGATGTTGCCGACATGATTAGGGCTATGTCTATGGTGTGCTCGTTCAATAAACCGATTTGAAAACGCCTTAAGAAGGAGACAACAACCGTTAACAAGCCTACGAGAAGATTAACAGCTATAGCCGTCAAAACTGGAAGCCCAATAATATAGAGCAGTATTGGCGTTCTGAATTCGCCTCCTCCAACGCCTATCAAACCGGCAACAGCTCCAAGCAGAAATCCAAAGAAAAGCGCTGTTAACAATTTGTTTGCTGAAAGTGGGATTTTTTCTGCTATGGCGCGGTCCTCCTATGATAGCGATGTGTTCTCGTATTCATATCGGATAGACTTATAAACATAACGCAACAAAAATAACAAAACAGAATGACTTACCAAGCAAAGCCAAAACTCTCTTGTAAAGTGTGGCTTGAATATTGTGGAAAGCCTTTGATAGGCAAGGGTGGAGCCCAAATCCTAGAGCAAATAGAAAAGGAAAAGTCGATTTCAAAGGCTGCTAAAAAGCTTGGCATGTCTTACCGATATGTTTGGAGCTACATAAAAAGGATAGAGAAAACATTGGGCAAGCCAATAATAGAAACCCATCGAGGCGGCAAGGCAGGTGGAGGAGGCGCAAGACTTACAACACTTGGGAAAGAGTTGCTCGCAGATTATAAACGTGCAGAAAAGCGTTTAGCCAAAGTTTTAGAAGATAAAAACAGCTAATTGATGTATCAAGTTTTAGTATAGGCTTAAATATCAGTAGCTTCAATCTTATTCGAAATCAAAAATTGGAAAAGGTGTGTCGGAGATGTTGAGAAAACTCACGTTGGCCATAATCATGACGATGTTACTTTTGGCAAATATGTTTGTCGCCGTGGCTTTAAACAACGCTGGGTTTGACAATGCTGAAGGAGTCTCTTCTGCAAAGCACGGAGAATTTTTCTATCCGCTTGATAGTTTATGGGAACTAGATGGCAAAGAAAGTTCTTTTTCGAGTTACAGCGGAAGCGTTGACTATCGCAGTTTCATGGTCGCAGATGAAGATTCCGTGCAATTGGTAATAGGCGTAGACTACAAAGAGACGTGGTCTTTCGGCGTCTTTCTAAGAACCCTTCAAAGCTTTAAAGCTGCAATTGTGAATGCAGTTTCAATAAAAGATAGAGTTATCGCCCTAGTTGTAGATGTTCCGCTAGAAGTAGCATCCTCATTCAGAACGCAGATAAGCCAAAATAGTTTTGTACGATATGTGGAACCCAATCTAAAACGGCGAGCCTTATTTGAGCCAAATGACCCTTACTGGAGTTTGCAGTGGGGGCCTCAACGGATTAAAGCAAACTGGGCGTGGAATACAACGCAAGGTTCGCCGGAAATAATTGTGGCGGTTGTTGACACAGGCATTGACTACACCCATCCAGACCTTAAAGACAATTATCTCGGTGGCTACGACTGGATAAACGATGACAATGATCCGCGGGATGATTTTGGGCATGGAACCCATTGCGTTGGCATTATCGCGGCAATTACAAATAACATCTTGGGAATAGCAGGTTTAGCTCAAGTTAAAATCGTAGCTGAAAAAGTTTTAGATGAGCAAGGTTCTGGAACCGACGTTTCAGTCGCGCAAGGTATAATTCACGCCGTCGGCTTGGGTGCAAAAATAATCAGTATGAGCTTAGGCGGGTATGGTTACAGTAGACTGCTGCACGAAGCTGTAAAATATGCTTACGAAAGCGGCGTTTTACTCGTCGCTGCAGCTGGAAACGACGGCCTTAGCAGCAAGGTTTACCCTGCCGCTTATGAAGAAGTGATAGCCGTGGCTGCAACGGATCCAAACGACAAAAGAGCAGTCTTTTCCAATTGGGGTGCGTGGATTGAGTTGGCAGCGCCCGGTGTGGCCATTTTCTCAACTATGCCCACGTATCACGTGACCTTAAACGACTGGGGCTTTACAATGGATTACAGTTATATGGATGGGACTTCTATGGCTTGTCCCCATGTGGCTGGTGTGGCAGCCTTATTGTGGAGCATTTATCCCCACGCGACAACAGACTGGCTGAGGGCTCAGTTGAGACATACTGCAGACGACTTGGGTGCTTCTGGATTTGACAAGTTTTTTGGCTATGGAAGGGTCAACGCATGGAACGCTATAGGGCAAGTGCCATCAGAACACGACTTGTTTATTTTCGACTTAGATAAACCAGAATACGTAAAGCTTGGAGACACTGTGATAGTTAACGTAACTGTGCTGAACTTCGGATTAAACACTGAATCAAGTATTGAAGTATGCTTGCTGGTTAACAGCACCATCGTTGACTCGGCAGTTATTGACTCCATAAATGGTCTAGCTTCAGCAATCGTTAGCTTATCTTGGTCTCCATTCGAGGTTGGATGGTACAACGTCACGTATTATGTGGTGCCAGTGTCTGATGAGGTAGACGTCGAAAACAATCAAGTGGCGGAACTGGTTTATGTTGTGCTTCCACCATCAGAAGAAAAATGGGCGCCTCTGGAAACCGATCCCAATGAAGGCTTTGGATGCGACCTTAAGGCTGTTTATGGTCAAGCCTATTGCGATGTTATATACTTTAAAGTGGAATTTTATATGAAGTTTGAAACTGTCAGCGACTTAGACGCAGCAATTCTTGTTGACGCCGACCAAGACCCGTCGACGGGTTTGCCGGACGGCACTTATCCATCACAGAACACGGGCATTGGTGCAGACTACTTAATCATTGTCGGTTGGGAAGCCACTGAAATGTGGAAGTGGAACTCAGAAACCCGACGCTGGGAAATATTTAACCCCTTCCCCTTGGCTTATCTTGAAGCTTCAGAAAATTCCAACACATTCATAGTGGGAGTATTCTTTGCTGACATAGAAACAAGTGGCATCATTGACTGCGTCGTCTGCGATGTAATGTCAAACTGGGATTGGATGCCCGACAGCTGGCACTTCACGTGGATGCCTATTCAATTTGAACGTGACTTGGCTGTCATACTAAAAACACCAATGTTTCTCCCACCGGAGGAAACTGCCACGTTGAATGCTACTGTTTGTAACTATGGATTGTATGATGAAACGGACGTGGAAATCCATTTGCTCATAAACGATTCGCTGGTTGCAAGTCAAACTATCGCCGAACTTGCCGGCGGAGAATGTTACTCGTTCCTATACGATTGGACTCCTGTTGAAGAGGGAACCTACAACATAACAGCCTACGTGTCTCCAAAGGAAAACGAGAACTTCACATTAAACAACAAGGTCACACGCATTGTGAAAGTTTACTATCCACTGATAAACCCAAATCCAGGCGACAAAGCAAACTATGTTATATATCACTACGACTCCTCGGGACGTGTGATTAGCCGAGAATACCTAAACATATCGTATGACTATTATGTTGCGCCCTACAAAATTTTCATAACAGTTTGGGAAACAGACCAGTATGGAAACACGTACATGGGCTACATGATAGTTAACACCATGACCCGCATCGTTGAAGAGGGCATATGGCAAGATCTATGGTATCCAGGATGGATTGAAACCAATGTGGGTATGGGCTCTACAGTCAACATCTTGGACGGGGAAGGCGTCGTTACTGGCGAAAAAATGCTTGTTACGGGTCCAAAAGCCGTGGATTGCTGGGAAATTCAATACTCATCTTATGGCTATTCATACACGTTTTGGTACGACAAGGTGTCTGGACTGTGGATTGGAATGGAAACTGGAAAACCTTTCACTGGGGAGCGTACAGTTTTACGGTTGATGGAAACTAATGTTGCTATAGGCGTTCAATATGAGCATGATTTGGGCATAACCTTAGAAGCGCCCTTCATCCTTCAACCCGGAGAGTCTTCGCTAATAAATGTCACGGTTTACAATTTAGGAGTATACGACGAGTTGGAAATAAAAGTGCAACTTATGGTAAACGAAACTGTAGTCTTGAATGAAACCATAGATAGCCTCAAAAACGGAGAATTCTTCAGATTGGGGCATCTTTGGACACCTTTGGATGAGGGAGTCTACAACATAACCGCATGTGTGCAACCAGTTTCCGGCGAGGACGTTATCGTAAACAATGTGGCGAATGTATTAGTCCCAGTTGAGCATTTCTTTGTCATTTATGTTAGGCCGTCAAGTGCTTCGCCTGGGATGCAAGTCACTGTAAGGGGTCATGGTGCCACAGCCTTCGGCGCAGTTCTAATATTTTGGGATGAAATGTTTGTGGGCGACACTTGGACAGACGATTTCGGCAATTTTGAATACATGCTTACCGTTCCACTTGACACAGTGATAGGTGTTCACCAGATAACAGCTATTGATAGAGAATCTGGAAGAGCTGCCTCAGCACCGTTTAAGGTTATACTCATAACCTTAAATCCATCTAAAGCTACTGTCGGAGCAAAAGCAACTGTCACAGGATTTGGCTTTACACCAGGCACATCGGTGAGAATAACCTTTAATGACATGTTTGTCGGCTACGCTCCAGTTGACTATGAGGGAAGTTTTGTTTTCACCTTTAACATACCCTTATCTACAGCTGGAATTCAGATGATAAAAGCTTGGGACATTGACGGTTACGCGGTTGCTTTCTTCACGGTGATCGAGGCCGTGGAGTTGACAGTTCACGTGGATGTTGGTACAATACACTTCAGAGGAGAAGTGGCTGAATTTTACGTTCAAACACTTTTAAGAGGACAGTCTATTAACGTCACTGACCTAAATGCAACTTTGTACGGTCCAAATGGCAAAATAGCCTTTTACGCTTATCCAACTAACATAACGGCGGTCACAATAGGCCTTTACAAAATAGCCTATACTATTCCTGGAAATGCTACTACTGGAACTTATCCGTTGGTGGTTAACGCCGAATACACTAATGAAACTATTCAAGCATCAGGGGCCTCTTTCAAATGCTTCATGATAAGCGGAACATTAACGGCAATAAACGCCCAAATAACGGAAATCAAGGATGGCATAGCCACAGTGATAATACCAGAGCTTGGCCTCTTGAAAGTTAACCTAAAAGAAATAAACGCAACGCTTGACAAAATTTTCGTTAAAGCGACGGCGGTAAACGGTACCCTAGTTTCTGTTCAAACAACGCTAGGCCGTGTTCAGGGCGTAATGACCGGAATAGAAGGTAATCTCACAACTCTTGTCGTTCCTGAACTCGGCAAAGTAAAGGTTAGCTTAGCGTCTCTGAACGTGACTTTGCAGCAGATTTTCGTCAAAGTTGAGGCTATAAATGGTACTGTGGCTACTCTTCAAACAATTTTGGGCAAGGTGAACGGTACGGTTAGGGAGATAAAGGGCAATATGGCAACAGTTGTTGTTCCGGGACTTGGGCAGGTTCAAACAGATGTTTCAAATCTAATAGGGAAACAGGAGACTTGGACTATACCGCAGTATTTAGCTATGGCTTTTTCACTTGTCGCTGCTGCTGGTGCGATTTTATCCGCTGGCTTACTGTTGAAGCAGAAAAAATTCACGAAGACTTGACGCCTTTATTTCCCCTTTTTATTCTACAACATATCTGTAGGCTATGTGTTCGCCTGCTGTTGGGCTTTTTCGGATTATGCGTAGTATGTCGCCGGGTTTGGCGCCTATGGCTTTGGCCGCCGGGTCTGAGGCCTTAATTTGGGGTAGCTGGTATGGCTTAACCCTATATTGGGCTAGGACTTTTTCGCGTTCTTCTGGAGTTAGAATCTCATGTTTTGGTACAAGCTTGTGTTCGAAGATGTCAAAGACTGGGAAGGTTTTTGGTAGAAGCTCTATGTGCTTTTTCTTTGCCATTTGTTTTGCGGCGTTGGTGTATCTTCCACTTGCCATTAGGATTCCATGTTCTGTTTCGGCTTCTTTCATGGCTTTTGCCATGCGGTTTATTGTTAGTATGCCAACCGTCTCTTCTGGGACGCACCAGATTAGGATTTTCCTTTTCTCCTCTTTTGGGGCTTCAACAACGTAGCTTACGGCTTCCTTAACTTTCTCTTTTTTAACAAGCTTGTAGCCCCTAAGCTTGATTAGAATTTTCGCTTTACGTTCTTCTAGGGTTTCCTCTTCTTCAACACTCAAACCATTAAACCTCTTTTACGTGTGGGGCATTCGAATCCTAACATGGCATTAAACCTTTAAACTTTACGCTTTGCCAAAGCTTAAAACTAGACCTTGCATATTTAACTGTTCTAGGCAAGGTGAGGGATGTTAAAGGATGGCTGTTGATCTTGGAAAGTTAGCCCTTGAAGAAGCCAGCAATAGGGGCGCGTCCTACGCTGACATTAGAATCAGCGAAATCTTAAACGAGAACCTAACGGTGAAAAATGGCGTGCCGGAAACCATATCTTATTCGCAGATGCGGGGTTTTGGAGTTCGAGTAATTGTTGATGGCGCGTGGGGTTTTGCGGGTTCGGTGGACGTAACCAAAGACGAGATTAAGCGTTGTGTTGAGAAGGCTGTCAGCATAGCTAAAGCCAGTGCCATGCTTAAGAAGAGCGATGTAACCCTAGTGAAGGAGAAGGTTTACCGCGAGAAGTATGCCACAAGCTTCAAGAAAGACCCCTTCAAGGTTCCATTAGAGGAAAAGCTCAAGGTTCTTGTTGAGGCTAGCCGCTTCTTGAAGGATTTTTCGCCATTGGTGAACGTCTCCTACGCCCATTATCGGGGTTACCGTGAGAACAAACTTTTCATGAGCAGCGAAGGCGCTGAGATAAACCAGCAAATAACATGGTGTGGAGGCGGAATCTCAGCCATAGCCATCAAGGGCTCAGAAGTGCAAATAAGGTCTTATCCATCCGCTTTCCGCGGCGACTTTGCCACAAGCGGCTACGAGTTCTTCGAGTCCTTAGCCCTAATGGACCATGCAAAAACCGTTGGAGAGGAGCTTATCCAACTTTTTGAGGCTGAGAAGTGTCCATCCGGCGAAATGGACCTAATCCTTCGCGGAGACCAGTTGGCTTTGCAGATTCATGAGAGCTGTGGGCACCCCACAGAGCTTGACCGTGTTCTGGGAACCGAGGCGGACTATGCTGGGACAAGCTTCCTAACGCCAGACAAACTTGGAAAATTCCGTTGCGGCTCTGAGAAGGTGAATATTGTTGCTGATGCCACCGCACCCTTGGGGCTTGGAACCTTCGGCTTTGACGATGAGGGGGTTAAAGCCAAAAAAGTTTACCTTGTGAAGGAAGGCATTTTCGTCGGCTACCAGAGTTCGCGGGAGACTGCTGCCCAGCTTGGAC
>Ga0315298_1008683_pt1 | contig 12858 bp, 9 predicted proteins | sample WHS_1_MG_FD_203077 | JGI IMG/M metagenome (GOLD analysis project Ga0315298, IMG submission 203077) | Extremophilic microbial mat communities from Washburn Hot Springs, YNP, Wyoming, USA - WHS_1_MG | ecosystem: Environmental > Aquatic > Thermal springs > Hot (42-90C) | place: USA: Wyoming...
GCCGGTTGCCAGGCATCTATCATCGTCTTCTCGCCCAACTCTGCCTTGCCGCGCTGGCGAATCCCCTCCAGTCCTGCCCGAAAGGCCGCGGCCAGGGTAGCAGCATCGAGCTCTCGCTGGTCGCCCGATGCCCCTCCGAAGCGCAGGAAGAAGGTGCCATAGAGGGGCCCGGATGCACCGCCTACGCTGGCGACGAGAACCATACCCGCCTCTTTGCTGAGGGCGGCCGGCGTCTTCTCGGCCGGGTTTCCCGCTTCCATTCGCCCCAGCACTGCTGCGAAACCACGCTGTAGGTTGATCCCGTGATCAGCGTCGCCTATGGCCGCGTCCAAAGCCGTGAGCTCATCTCGGTGAGAGGCCACCTCCGCCGCCGCCTTCCGGAGCCAGCTTGCGATGCTCGAAGAAGTGATCACGTCGCCTCCCTGCTCGCGCTCACCCAGGAAGGCCAGGCTAGCGTGGTCGCCGGCGCCAGCAGCAGCTCCTTCAGCTCCTCATCCAGACGCAAAATGCTGATCGAGCAGCCAGCCATCTCCAGAGAAGTAACGAAGTTGCCCACCAAGATGAACGGCGCCTTCAGGTTACGTTCGGCGAGAAGCCGACCCAGAGCACCGGCTACCACGTAAAGCTCCAGCAATGGCGTGCCGCCCATGCCGTTGACGAGAGCCGCTACTTCCTCCCCCGGCCAAAGACCTAGATCGGCTATCACCGGCTCGGCCAGGATGTCGACGATCTCTGTAGCCGAACGCAGGGGAACGCGCTCCCGGCCAGGCTCCCCGTGGATACCTATTCCGACCTCCATCTCCCCATCGCCCAGGCTGAAGGTCGGCTGCCCGGCAGCAGGGACGCTGCACGAAGTCAAGGCCATTCCCATACTGCGAACGTTGGCCACCACCTTCTCGGCCACCGCCTTCACCACCGCTAAGCTACCGCCAGCCTCAGCCCGCGCACCTGCGATTTTCTCCACGAAGACGGTGCCCGCCACTCCCCGGCGCCCAGCCGTGTAGGTACTGTCCTTCACGGCTACGTCGTCGTTGACTAGCACCGATTCCACTTCGATGCCTTCTGCACTGGCCATCTCCTGCGCCATCTCGAAGTTGAGAACGTCGCCGGTGTAGTTCTTCACGATGTAAAGAACGCCCGCCCCACCGTGAACAGCATGGGTGGCGGCCAGTATCTGGTCAGGCGTCGGCGAGGTGAAAACCTCGCCAGGGCAAGCAGCGTCGAGCATCCCGGAGCCGACGAATCCGACGTGCAGAGGCTCATGGCCACTGCCTCCACCCGACACCAGAGCCACTTTGCCAGCCACCGGGCTATCACACCTGGTCACGAAAGCTGGCTCTTGGCTCACGTGCAGAAAGCTGGGATGGGCGATCGCGAGACCTCCCAGCGCGTCCCTTACGACGGCGCCCGGATCGTTGATCAGCTTCTTCATGCTAGACTCAGCCCTCCTTGTTCAGAGGTGCTCCCTGGCCCTAGACCGGCTCCACGATGAACTCGACGATTCCCGTCCATTCCTCCCTCGGCTCCAGCACGACCAAGCCAGCGTCAATGCCTCGGTTTTGGAGGTTGATGGCGTCGGTGGGCGCAGTGTAGGGCTCGAAGCAAATGGTGGGCTGATCCGGAGGCGCGTAGACCACCCACTCTCGGAAAGCCTCATCCGCTCGTACCTTGAGCCGAACCGCAGCCGCCGGATCCATCAACTGACACTCGCTCCAGCTAGCCTCTCGCTCCAAGTCAGTGTAAACGTCGTCTAGTGTCTGCTCTCCCAAGCGATGCGGCCGCCGGTAATCGCGATCAGGAGGCACTGGCACTACCCGGCCAGTCGGCAGAAGGTTGGCGTCCAGCTCCCACTGTTTGCTGGCCGGCACCCTCACCAGGCAGTCCTGCCGGCGACCGCCCTCCGCCAAGGGCAAGCGGAAGTAGGGATGGATTCCGAAGCCCATTGGCAGGCGTCGGCGCCCGGTGTTTAGGACCCAGGCTTGCATCCTGAGCGTGGCGCCGACCAAAGTGTAGGCCACCGTGAGCAGGAATGGGAACGGGTAGGGCTCCTGCACGCTTGGCATATCCTCCCAGCGCAGCGTGCTCACCAGCCTCGCCCCTCCATCGGTACTGGCCTCCGCCACCTGCCACGGTGCCTCGAATACGAATCCATGAATAACGTATCCATTTCGTCCCAGGCTTCTGAGATCCCGAGTCGTTCCCTCGAAAGTGTACTGGCCGTCGCGCACGCGGTTGGGATAGGGGAAGAGAATCGGGTTGCCGGCAAAGACCGCGGTTTTCTTGACCCCATCCCCTGTGCTTGGGAAGTAGATCGTCTCCAGGGCTTGAGAGCGCCCTGCTAGCCCAACTTGGAAACTGATCAGGTTGTTGCCCAGGCCAGGGACTACGCGTGCTGATGACCCCGCTCGCTCGTCACGCAGCAGGTAGACTTGCACGCCGTCGGCCACTGTCTCTACGTCAACCCTAAAGGGACTGGAGTGGGCTGTCATAGCCATACCCTCCTTCTCGTCTGCCGAATCATGCACCCCACAGACTGGTTCGTCTGCCGAGTCGCTCCTCTACGGAATGGCTCGTCCGGCCATCGTTCCCGTACACCGGCCACCGTCTACCGCCAGCTTGCCATTCACCAGTACGTGCGAGACCCCTTGCGCAAGGCTGCGCGGGTCCTCGAACGTGGCGGTATCGATCAGCGTGTCGGGGTCGAACACTACCACATCCGCAAAGTACCCCTCCTTGAGGTAGCCACGGTTCTTGAGGCGGAAGGTATCGGCAGGCAGAGCGGACATTCGCCTGACCATCGCTTCCAACGAGATCGTGCCGTATTTGCGACGGAACCGCCCCAGGAAACGGGCGAAGCATCCATAGGCGCGAGGGTGCGGCATGCTGCCCACGTGGATCGCATCGCTGCCGACCATATAGTATGGTAGGGATAGCAGCTCCATACCGTCTCGGTTCACTTGATCCCAGATGCGAACGCTCATGGGTGGGCTGCCTCGGAAACCGACTACCAATTCCTCATCCAGAAGCACCTGACAGAGCATCTCTGCAATAGAGGTGCCCATCAGCCGCGCAGCATCGCCGAACGACATCCCCTCCAGACGCTGGTTCTTGGCCGAAGGCAGATACGTTAAACAGTTGTCCGCCCAGCCAGGCTCGTTAGCCTCGGTCATCTCCGCTACGATGCGTTGCCGCGTAGCCGGGTCGCTGAGTCGACCCATAATCTCCGCGGGGCCGCCCTCGTTGACCCAGCCGGGAAGGCAGTAGATGACGTAACCGCTGCCAGCGGGGTAGGGATAAAGCTCGAGGGTGACGGGCTGTCCAGCCTTGATCGCCTCGTCGATGGGAGCCATCAATCTCTCCACGGCACCCGCGTTGTGAGGGCCAGTACGAAAATGCGAGTAGTGCAAACGAGCGCCACTCCGGCGCCCTATCTCCAGCGCCTCGTACACTCCACCCTGAGGATGGCCACGCTCCGGGTAAGCCGAGCGCAAGTGCGTCACGTAGACGCCATCGTAAGGCACTAGCGCCTTGCAGAACTCGGTGATCTCTTCCATCGTGCTCCAGGTGCAGGGATAGTAGCTCAGTCCTGTCGAGAAGCCGACCGCGCCTTCCTCCATCCCTTGGGCAATGAGCCGCTGCGCTTTCTTGATCTCATCCGGGGAAAGCGGGACGTCACGCCAGCCCACCGTCTCCAGGCGAATCGCGCCATGGGGAATCAAGTAGGCTGTGTTGATAGCCACCGTCTCATTGAAGCGAGCACGAAACTCGGCCACGCTCGACCAATCCCAGGGCACATCGGAGTCGCCGTTCAGCCCCTTGAGGTACCAACGGTAGGCCTTGAGGTTCTCAGACGAGAGCGGGGCGTAAGAGAGGCCATCCTGGCCCAGAATCTCGGTCGTAACGCCTTGCATCAGCCCGCAGGCGTGCTGAGGATCGCCCAATAGAACGCCGTCCGAATGCACGTGAGTGTCGATGAAGCCCGGGGAAACGGCCTTGCCAGTGGCATCGATCGTTCGCCTAGCGGAGGCCCCGGCCAGGTTGCCAATAGCCGCGATCCGGTCCCCTTCTATGGCCACGTCAGCCTTTCTGGATGCAGCCCCAGTGCCATCAACAACTTCGCCGCCGGTGATCAATACGTCGAACAAAGCGCCGCTCCTTACACCACATGATCGTCATGCCAAAAATGCGAGCGCTACCGCACGCGATAGCGCTCGACAGCGTCGAGGTCCAGTTCGCAACCTAGCCCCGGTTTGTCGGGAACGATGGCGTATCCGTTCTCGAACCGCATTGGCTCCACTATCAGATCGTCCTCGCGAGTCCAACTGCCCACGAAGTCGCTCGGCAGCACGCAGTTGCGAGCCGCCGCTACCGCGTGCAAGTACGAGTGCTCCAGGATTCCCAAGTCTACACCGGAGCCGTGCCAGCACAGCATACCCGCGGCTTCGACCATATACGCGTTCTTGACGAACTGCGTCATGCCCCCTCCCAGATTCATACAATCGCAGGCCTCGGCCTTGATGGCTTGGAAGATCTGGTGCGGGGACTGAAGATGCAAGGCAATGGGCACGTTGACCGCGCCGCGGATCTGCCTGTACCAGTCCAGGTTCCACTTGGGAACCGGGTCCTCGTAAACGGCGATGTTCGGAAACCTCTCCAGCCGCCGGGCGAGGCTCAAGAACTCCGACGGCCGGTAGAATCGCTCGTTTGGATCGATAGTGAGCTTGAAGTCCGGGCCCACTGCGTCGAGAATGGCTTGGATGCGCTCTTCCCACGGGTCGTCAATGGTGCACTTCATCTTCATCCCGCGAAAGCCGCGTTCCTTGCCCAGACGCGCGTTCCGAGCCGCGTCCTCGGGATTCTGAATGCCGATCCAATAGTCCACCGGCACTCGGTTCCGGTAAGCGCCACCCAAGAGGTAATGAGCGGGCACGCCAAGTGCTTTGCCGGCCAGGTCGAAGATAGCCATTTCGAAAGCGTCATAAGCCGGGCTCTCTTCCAACCAACTGTGAGCCACTTCCCAATCTCGACCCTGATGGCGCATGCTGCCTTCCGCGCCGCTCAGGCGCAGGTATTGGAGTGCCGTCTTAGTCGGATCGAGGTCGATGACGCTAGCCGCCGCCCGATCGACGGCCTCGCGCAAGACGCCGCGATAGGTCTCTCCGATGCCGAAGATACCTTCGTCGGTGTGCAGGCGGATGATGTGCTTTGAAACGCGGTCGAAATCAGCTGGCCCATACTCCGGGCTGGTGACCGTCCCCGGTCTGGTCGGCACTATCACCTCCCAGACGTCCACCTGAGTGATCTTCACAGTTCGTCCTTGCCTCCTCAGTGGGCTGGCTGCCACTGTGGCCGCCTCTCTTCGCCCTCCAGGCTTCTCTGCCGACGGCCAGATCGCATAGGCAGAGGCGACGGAGCGTACGCCCGCAATATAGGCGCGGCTCCGCACCCTGTCAAGCTGCACGCTCGGCTCCAAACAGCCCAAGCTAAGAAGCTTCATAGGCAATAAAAGTAATATATTGTCAAAACCCTGCCCGCATGTTATAGTGGTAACGGGGCAAGGCTCTCGATCGATCCCAGAAGGTGGATGACAGCCATGAGGGTACAGAGACTGGCGGCCGGGTTGGGCCGCCTGGGCTATCGGCTGGTTACCTTGACCGAGATAGGCGTCAAGAAACCTGTCTTCGGGTGTCAGGCCTGCGGCCAATGCGTGCTAAGCCAGACTGGCCTTATCTGCCCTATGCGCTGCCCCAAGATGCTGCGCAACGGGCCCTGCGGCGGGTCGGCCAACGGTTTCTGCGAAGTCTACCCAGATCGCCCCTGCGTGTGGATCCAGATCAACCAACGGGCGCAGCGATTAGGCTGGACGAACCGTCTCCGTCGCCTCCGCTGGCCCGTCGACTGGTCCCTGAAAGGCTCCTCCTCTTGGATGAACTATCTTGCCGGTAAAGACCGCCCGCCGAGCCACGCCAGTATCTTGACCCGCTCAGCGACTTCGACGACCACGTTGCCACGCAGCGCTCTAGAGAAAGCCCTGAAGTCCGGCCAATTCGTGGTGACGGCGGAGGTGGGGCCGCCGCGCAATGCCAACCCGGAAACTATTCGCCGCAAAGTGGCGCTCCTGCGCGGCGTCGTCGATGCCGTCAACTTGACCGATAACCAGCGTGCCGTCGTGCATATGTCCAGCCTGGCGGCCTCCGTATTGGCCCAGCAGGAAGGACTGGAAGCCATCGCACAAATGACGGCTCGCGACCGCAACCGCATTGCTCTCCAGAGCGACCTTCTGGGAGCGGCTGCCCTTGGCATTCGCAACATGCTACTGCTTACCGGCGACCATCCGCGTCACGGCAATCACCCGGATGCCAAAGCCGTTTTCGACCTCGACGCTGCCCAAATGGTGATGGCGGCACGAGGCCTGCGCGACCACGGGCTCTTTCTCTCCGGAGACGATCTCAAAGGCGACCCAGCGCTGGCGCGGCCTCAGCTCTTCCTTGGCGTGGCGGCCAACCCGGACCTGGAGCCGCTGGAAGTGGAGCTGCTCCGCCTGGAAAGAAAGATCGATGCCGGCGCCGAGTTCGTTCAGACCCAGGGAGTATTCGACCTCGCTCGCTTCGAGCGCTGGATGGCGGCCGTGCGCGAACGCGGGCTGCACAAGAGAGCTTACTTCTTAGTTGGGGTACTACTTGTGCGGTCCGCGCGCGCTGCCCAGGTCATGAAGAGCGAAGTTCCCGGCATCCATATGCCGGACGATCTCTACCGCCGCATTGTGGAGGCGGCCAACCCGGCCGAAGAGGGCATCCGCCTAGGCATCGATACCGTTCAGCGTCTACGCCGGATAGAGGGCGTGCGTGGCGTGCACCTCATGGCGATCGGTTGGGAAGAGGCAATACCTCGCGTGGTCGAGGGCGCCGGCCTATTGCCCCGCCCGACCAACGTGCAGCCAGCTGCCGTGGCCTGATTCCCGAGTGTGCTCGCCACTGCTCTCACTCGCCTTGAGCCAGGATTACTCTCTTTCGCCGCCTCTCCCACGCCGATCCCACCCGACAGCGGGCCTGAATGGGTCCACAGGACTTCCCCTTGGCCGATGGCCTGTCGTATAATGCCTTCACGCCGCAAGCTCCGTCGGCGGATGGACAGGGCTGGCGCTCTCAGCAGACGTCCGGTAGGAGGCATCCGAAATGGGAGGCAGGTGGTGGTGGGTCGTCCGTGGCCTATCAGCGTCTATGCTGTTGGCGGTTCTTTGCTTAGGTTCCCTCCTGCAACCTGAGCCGGGCGCCACGGCTCAGCTACTCCAGGCCCCCGGGCAAGCCCGTTCCCAAATGATAGAGGCCAGTGCTAGAGAGGCCAGTGCAAATGCCGCATCCCGCAATAACATTGGCTTCTGGCTAGGTATGAACGCGGTGTCTGGCTTGCCGCAAATGCAGCGCTCTGGTGCTCAGTGGGCCCTCGTCTACGTGTGCTGGGGTGCGATCGAGCCACAGCCGGGGCAGTTCAACCTGAGCAGATTCGACGAGATCGCGCAAGCGGCCCAGACTGCTGGCCTCCCGCTCATTGCCGTGGTGGCATGTATCCCGGGATGGGCAGCAGAAAAGGAAAAAGTGGGAGACCAAGAGATCATCGTTCGCATCTCCCCCAGCAAGGTCGACGCCTTCCTGGAATTCCTGCGGCGGGTGGCTGCGCGCAACCAGCAATGGCAGAGCCCGGTGAAGTACTGGGAGATCCTCTCCGAAGAGGACAATTCCATCCCCGGGCACAACTTCAGCGCTTACGGCAAATATCCTGAGCAGTACGCCGATCTGCTCAAGGCTAGCTACTCCGCCCTGAAAGGAGTCGATCCCAGCACCAGCGTCGCCTTCGGCGCACCAGCACTGGAAGACCTCTCCGCCTTTGTGCCCGATTTCCTCCCCAAAGTGTTCGCCTACATTAGAAGCAAGGGGTCTAACGGCTCCGACTACTTCGACGTGATGAGCGCCCACATCTATGCCTACTTCGATGCTACGCGCTGGAGCGGGCCTCAGTATGGCTCTCAGCCTGGGGTGCTGGGCAAGATCGGCTACGTAAAGCAGTTGATGCGCCAGTATGGTATATCGGATCGGCCGATTCTGTTGACAGAAGCTGGCTTGCGCCTGGGAAACCCCAAGCCAGACGTATACCAACAAGCCGCTTTTGCCGTGCAGTTGTACACACAAGGGATCGTGCTCCAGTCGCCAGCGGTGGTGTGGTTCGCGCTTTCCGATAGAGAGGGGATGAACTATGGAATCCTCGACTCCGACTACCAGCCCCGGCCGGGCCTCTGGGCCATCCGCTATCTCATAAACAAGCTCGGTGGAGCGGTCTACGTAGGCCCAAGCGCTGATATGCGCGTCCTTTCTGGCCGGGCGGCCGGGTTTGCCTTCCGCAAGGGAGGGAACGCTTTCCACGTCGTTTGGGGAATGTGGGACGGCTACACCGACGAGGAGGGTTTCACCGGCGGGAATGCGGTCGTGACATTCCCCGGCCAGTATGCACAGGTTACCGATATGTTCGGGGCTACCCGCTTGATAGCCGGCACCAACGGCACGGTGACGTTGCCGCTCGATTACCGCCCACTGTACGTCGAGTTGCTCGCCTCTCCTCCCCCAGTCTCTAGCCCCATTGCGTGGGAGCAGACCTCGGCGACTGTCACCCCCGGTAAGTCGGCTGTCATATCGAGCAGCAACGGGCTGCTGGAGATCGACATTCCGGCCAATGCCTTTCCTGCTGGCAGCGGACCGTACACCTTTCGCTTCGGTCCCGAGAACGCAAGCGTAGCCTCTCTAGCCGAGGAAGAAACCTTAGCCCTCCCTTCTTTCCGCCTGGAAGCGACGGACTCCAGTGGCAATCCCGTAACTGTGCTGAACTCGGCTGTGCGCTTGTTGATACGCTACCCTGAGCAGACGGCAACCACGATTCTGGAAGACACGCTCAGTCTGAAGAGATACGACCCTGGCAGCAGCGTCTGGACGCTCGATGGCGTACCCGACCAGAGATCCTATGCCTATGCCAACGTAGTCGAGGCTGACGTTAGCCAGCTTGGTGCATTTGGGCTCGTTGCCCAGTGCGCTCCGACCATCTACTTGCCGATCATTTCGCGCTGAATGGGCGCGATCAAGCGACGGAGCCGCCACTCCAGTTGTACGAGGCCGCCGCTCGTTGTATAATGCCGGCCTAATCTCTATCCGAGGTGTGGCGCCGTGTCGAGCGTGCGTGCTGCCGACCTGAAGCTCGATTTCAGCAAACTTGACGGCCTGATCGCCGCCATCGTGCTAGATCATCAGAGCAAAGACGTGCTCATGCTGGGTTTCATGAATCCAGCCGCCTGGGAGAAGACCCAGCGAACGGGCCTCGTCACCTTCTGGAGTCGCACCCGCCAGACACTCTGGACCAAAGGAGAGACCTCGGGCCACACGTTGCGCGTCCGTCGCATACTCGTGGATTGCGACCAAGATGCTCTCATCATCGAAGCCGAACCGAATGGACCTACCTGCCATACGGGGGAAAGATCCTGTTTCTTCACAGAGGTGGACCTTGCTTAACCTGGCCATCCCTAAAGGCAGCCTCGAAGCGCAGACCCTCCAACTCTTCGCAGAGGCTGACATTCCCGTTCAGAGACGCAGTGACCGCGAGTACAACGCCACGATCGATGATCCCCGAATCGGAGAAGTGAAAATCCTCCGCGCCCAGGAGATCGCCCGCTATGTGCAGATGGGCTACTTCGATCTTGGCATCACCGGTTATGACTGGATATGCGAGACCGAGGCTGAGGTGGTGACGATCCTCGATATGGCGTACAACAAGCAGGGCATTGGGGCTCCGATCAAGCTGGTGCTCGCCGTCGCCAAAGAAAGCGGCATCCAGAAGCCGAGCGATCTACCTCCGGGAACAAGGGTAGCGACGGAATACCCCAATGTCACCAGGCGCTATTTCGAGAAGCTGGACCTGCCAGTGCAAGTGATCTTGTCCTACGGCGCCACAGAGGCCAAGGTCCCGGAGATAGCGGACGCCATTGTGGAGCTGACCGAGACAGGCTCCACTCTTCGGCGGCACGGCATGGAGGTCATCGACGTGGTCATGGAATCTACCACCAAGCTGATCGCCAACCGCGACTCCTATGCCGATCCTCGCAAACGCCAGGAGATAGAAGAGATCAAGACCCTGCTGGAAGGCGTGCTCAACGCTCGGGGTAAAGTGCTCCTGAAGATGAACGTCCCCGATGATTGCCTGGAGGGTGTGATCGCGGTCATGCCTTCTATGAAGGCCCCCACCGTCTCCCGGCTCTTCAACACCAATTACTATGCCGTGGAGGGAGTGGTCGTCAAGTCCGAGGTGAACCTTCTGATTCCCGAGCTGAAGAAGCGCGGGGCCGAGGACATCCTGGAACTGCCGATCTCGAAGATCGTGCGCTAGGTGCAAGTGGTGTCGAGCACGCCTCGCCCCCCCAATGGATCGGCAAGCCGCCGGCTGGCTCTGCTGGTGGCTTCTCTCTTCGTTTTCGAGTTGATGGCGGGCACCCTCTACAACTTCATCGTCCCCCCGTGGCAGGCGCCAGACGAACCCGTTCATTTCGAGTACGCGTGGCTAATGGCTGCCAAACAGCGGCCAGTTGGCTGGGCCGACCGCGATCTGGCGCTCCAGAAACAGATCGTGCAGAGCATGATCAACAACGATTTCTGGCACTGGCACTGGTTGCCACGCTCCGAGCAGACTCCTACCAGGTTTCGCGATGTGTGGGGGAAAGAGTATACTGTGCTTGGCCGTTTCTCCCTGTCGTACTGGTTCGCGGTGCCATTCCTCAAGCTGACTTCAGATTCCAGCATCGACGATCAGCTCCACGCTGCGCGAATGGTCTCGACCATCTTCGGGGCACTGGTAGTGGTGGTCGCTTTCCTAACCGCGCGAGTCTTGTTCCCCGCCGACGACTTCATGGCGGCAGGAACGACGATCTTCGTCGCCAGCGTGCCAATGTACTCCTATATCGCCGGAATGTTCAACGTCGACATGTTGCTAGCCCTCACGGGAGCATTGCTGGCTCTGTGTATCGCGCTAATCTTTCGGCGCGGCCTCAGTTGGAAGCTCGCCTTAGCGTCGCTAGTAGCAGTAGCCGCCGGGTTGTTGACCAAGCGCGCTGCCGTGTTCATGATCTTCATGCTGCTCGCGACTCCGGTAGCCTACTTCTGGCGCCAGGGCAGCCGCTCGGCCAGATGGATTATTCCACCCGTGTTTCTTCTCTTCGCAGTTACGGTGGCTCTGCTGGAACTGGCAGCCGCTCGGCCACGCATTCTCCCCGGTCTGGAGGATATGCTCTTCGCCTATCTGTACCAGACCCTCCGCGTTGCCGCTCCGCCCTGGGATGAGCGCTTTCTTAGTTGGCAATTCGCACAACAGCTCTGGCGAGCGGCAGAGATTACTTCCCAAAGCTTCTGGGCTCGCTTCGGATGGATGGTACTGCCAGTCGACGGCTTCTGGTATGAGGCGCTGAAAGCCTTTCACATCATCGCAGGTCTGGGCCTGTTGATACTCGTTGTGCGAGGCCTGCGCCACCGGTCGAATCTGGCCGGCTGGCAATGGAAGGCTCTGCTGGTATATGCCATTGGATGCCTTGCTCTGCTAACCCTCACCGTGTTCGAGATAGCCTATTTGCTTGTTCCTGGCACCAGTTCACAAGGCCGGTACTTCTTTCCCCTCATCGTAGAGTTCGGTTTGTTCTTCACTCTCGGCTGGCGAGAGATACTCCCTCGGCCATGGCGAGGGCTGGGGCTAGCGGCTATAGGTGGGTTCCTCTTGTTCTTAAATGCCGCTTGCCTGTTCTGGTACTCGGTGGGGTGGTTCCGCTGGGTGTTGTAGCCGGCGACACAGTGCGTCTGCTACAATTCCCCAATGAACCTGCAACAAGATGTACACGCCCCGGGAGCGAATCGAGTTTGGTTGATCCAACAGCCACCAACAGGTCGGGTCAGTCTGCCGGATCAGGGCCTTGCCTTCACGGCAGCCCGTTCTTCCGCCTCACAGCGCAGTGCGCCCAGACTGAGGCTCGCGCTGGCCTCTTGCAGACTCCACACGGTCTGGTCCGAACCCCGGTCTTCATGCCTGTGGGCACGCAAGCTACGGTGAAGACTCTAGCACCTCCCGACCTGGAAGACTTGGGCGCCCAGATCGTTCTTGCCAATGCTTACCATCTCTACCTCCGCCCAGGGCCGGACCTGATCGCCTCCCTTGGTGGCCTCCATCGGTTCATGGCTTGGCCCCATTCTATTCTCACCGACAGCGGCGGCTTCCAGGTCATGAGTCTGGGCCACCTGCGCAAAGTCACCGAGGAGGGCGTCTGCTTCCGTTCGCACATTGACGGGTCCGAGCATTTCCTTACCCCCGAGCGCGTGGTGGAAATCGAGGAGCAGCTTGGAGCGGACATCATTATGGCCTTCGACGAATGCGCGATGCAGCCAGCGGACTATCGCTATACTCGGGAAGCCATGGAGCGTACCCACCGCTGGGCTGAGCGCTGCTTGCGAGCTCACCAAAGGGGCGATCAAGCCCTTTTCGGTATCGTCCAGGGCGGCGTCTATCCCGACTTGCGGCGAGAAAGCTCCCGCTTCCTGGCCTCGCTGGACTTTCCCGGCTACGGCATCGGTGGGTTGAGCGTTGGCGAGCCCAAGGACCAGATGTGGGCTGCCCTCGAAGAAGTGATGCCCTTTCTTCCGCCTTATCGACCGCGCTACCTGATGGGTGTGGGCTCACCAGAGGATCTGGTGGAAGGTATCGCGCGCGGCGTTGATATGTTTGACTGCGTTCTGCCCACGAGGGTGGCCCGCAACGGCGCCTTCTTCACGGCCAACGGCCGCTGTA
>Ga0315298_1008684_pt1 | contig 12857 bp, 8 predicted proteins | sample WHS_1_MG_FD_203077 | JGI IMG/M metagenome (GOLD analysis project Ga0315298, IMG submission 203077) | Extremophilic microbial mat communities from Washburn Hot Springs, YNP, Wyoming, USA - WHS_1_MG | ecosystem: Environmental > Aquatic > Thermal springs > Hot (42-90C) | place: USA: Wyoming...
ACCACGAGCCGGCAGGGGATGCCGACGTGCCTCAACAGCATCGCCAGCGCCGTGGCGAAATATTCGCAATGTCCCTCGCGGCGCTGGACGAGGAACTTCTCAATCGGATCGATCGGCGGCGGGGCCGAAGGGTTTTCCGGATCCGTTACGGGCTGCAGCGGTGTGGAACTCCAGCCGCGGAGCGTGTAAGCGAACTCGCCGGAATCGCGCAAGCGGCGTTCGAACCACTGCGCCAAGTGATAGGCGTCTTCGCGGGGAATGTTCGATTCGGCGGCCCATTTGCGGGCCAGTTTGGCCACCCAATAAAGTGGAGGCGGCTGGTCTGGCGGTCCTTCGGGCTTTTGATACAGCAAGCGAAGGCCGACCTGAACCCCCCACGGCCCTGCGCCGGGGTAGAGGAGTTCCTCGCCCGGGTCGCCGGCGTCGGCATCGGGGACTGGAGGGAGGGTGTTGGGCACTACCAGGCTTTGCTGGCCGTGACGAAACGCCGTGGTAAGCAACTCGTACTCGAATCGGCCGTTCGAACTAGTCTCCGCCCGGAGCAGCCGCCGCGTCGTAGGCTCCAGGACCACGCGGCTCCGCTGGTCCCAAGGGATGATGAACGGCCAGATGGAGAACAGTTCCGGCCGGTCCAGGGCTTCCAACTGGATTCGCTGGCGGACAAGGGTTCCCGACCATGGCCGGCGCGGGTCCCGCGCGCGGCGGGCCAGCACCGCAGGGACGAGACCGGGCGGGCCAGGCTGCCACACACCCCGATCATAGTAGGTCAGCACCGCACCGCGGAGATAAAGTTCCCCCTGGACCAGATAGCGCTGGCCAGTAGCCTCGTCGAACAGTGCCACGCGCATCACTTCCTGGGGGTTTTGGAGGATTCGCCCCAGTTCGCCCAGCCGCACTCGATCGTTGAAGCCCACGGCGGCCCGCGAGCCTAGCGCTTCGCCCCGCCAGGCCCCGTGCTTGAAGCGGGGCACGGCCAGAAACGTGACCGCGCTGAGCACCAACGAGGCAAGGGCCATTTTCAGCACGCAGGTAACCAACTCGCGTTCGACGTGCAGCCGGCCGGCTGGAGCGCCCGAAAACGTGGGGGTTTGATGGGCCAGCGGCCACCGCGACCCCGGCAGAGGCGAAGGCTGTGTACGGGGAACCCGCTGGCAACGGTTCCGCTCTTCGTACTGGAATAACAGCGTCAAGGCCGACAAGCCTGCCAGCATGTACACCACCAGCAGCAGGCCGAACATCAAACCTTGGGTCAAAAGCCCTGCTACCACCACCTGAAGCAGGCTGAGTTCCAGCAGGTGCCAGTAGGTTCGCGTCTCCTTTCGTTGGAAGAGCACGATGATCTGGAGCCACACCAGGAGCCAAGCCACCTGCATCACCAGGGCATGGCGTTCCAGGCGGAGCGTCAACAGACAAAATGCCAGCACCCCCAGTCGGGCAAGATTGGCGAGCGTGCTGCCCAGCACCACCCAGCCTTTGACGTCGGTAAACCATACCGAGAGGGTGGCGGCCACAAGCATGCCGGCCGGCATAGCGCTGTTGCGCAGGCCCATGCCTACCAGCAAGGTGGCCAGCGTGGCCAGTGCCGCCATGGTAACCTGCAACAACCGTTCGACGTACATCGGGGTAAGAAAGGCAGTCGCGTCAGGGAACCTCAAAGTATAAGCGGCTTGGCCGCCGGCCGCGCAACTGGCGCATCAGTGTGCGGGTGGGTCTCCCCAGCGCCCGTGACGCGCACGCCGACATGCATGTTGCCATTAGTCGGGTTGGAAGTATTCGTATAGTTTGGGATCGCTGGTGCTCACTACCCTCACCTGGCCCAGCAACGCGCGGCGCGCTGGGTCCTGCGACAAAGCCGCAAGCCAGTCGGCCGGTGTTCGTCCGTCGGACGGAGTGGTGGGGCGGGTCGTAATCAGCACCACTTCCGTCCCCCGGTCGATGCAGGCGAAGGCATGATCGGCCAGCGCGGAGAATCGCTCATCGGCCGAGGCTTCGGCGGCGGCCAACGCCTCCATCACTTCGCGCACCAGGGCGGCCGATGCGGTACCACGCAGCACCTTCTCGGGGTGCCAGGTGGTAGCAAAAACGAGATCGCTTCCGCCACGGCGGCAGGCTTCGGCCACGATGGTGGCGGCAAAACTGACGGCCAGTTCCACGTTTTCCAAGTCCGCGGGCTCCGGCGCCCTGGGTTGCCAGAGGTCCACCAGGACGGCCAGATCGCGGTTGCGCTGTTGTTCGAACTGGCGGACCACCAGCGCCCCGCGCCGTGCTGAACTCCGCCAGTGGATCAGCCGGCGGCTGTCGCCCAGGCGCCAGGGACGCACGCCATAGAAATCGCCCGAGACCTCACCGTGCCGCTGCTCGCGGCGGTCTGCCCCGTCGAACGAGACGTGATGACGCCGCAGCCACTGCTGGGTCAGCCGGCCAAGGCGCGGATACACCGTCAGTTCCTGGGCCGAACCGACCGTCAGCACCCGGCGAAAAAGGCCGAAAGGAAATCGCGTGGAGACTTGAAAGGGACCAAAGCGGTACCGGCCGCGCTGGGGAATCCGACCCCGGTACGCCCGCAGCCGGCTTTGGCCCGCCGGCACATAAGGGAAGAATACTACTGGTCGGGCCAGCACCCAGCCTCCGCCCGACAGTCGCTCTACAAGCTCTTCGACCACCAGGGTCCAACTTCCCAGGCGGCGGCGATGGTTGCGGACTTCCACCGCCACTACCAGGGAGTCGCCGGCCCCTATCGCCGGCGGCAAACGCCGCACCACCTCGATGCCCTGCAGCGTGGAACCGACCAGCCGATACCCGAACCACAGGGGACCGGCCAGCATCCCTGCCAGGATCATCAGCAGGTTCATGTCGGCGATGATCGCCGCCAGGAACACGAAAGCCACCACCAGCAGATAGTAGAAGCCTTCGCGGCACCACGAGGTCTGCCGGACTGTCCGCCGGCTGCTGGCCCGCCGCCATCGCCGCAGGCGGGCCAGCAAGGGCCGCCATGCCCGCACGGGCTTCCGCTCCGGGGGCTGGGGCTGAATTGTCGCCGAATTCCTTGGGTACACCATAGATGCTTCGTCCGCAGGTCCATCCACGGGTTGCTACGAGGGCACCGGAACTTCCTCCAACAGCCGAGCCACCAGCGCCTCCACCGCCGCCCGGTGCCCCCCGTGCAGATACCCTTTGGTGATGACCCGGTGGGCCAAAACGGGCACAGCCAGGCGTTTGATGTCATCGGGGACGACGTAGTCGCGACCTTCGATGAGGGCATGGGCCTGGGCCGCCCGATACAAAGCCAGCGCCCCTCGCGTGCTGACCCCCACGTGCAGGTCCTCGCTCCGCCGAGTGGCCTCGACGACATCGAGCAGATACTCCTGCACCGCCTCATCCACGGCGACTTCCCGAACGGCTTCCTGCAGGGCGATGATATGTTCGCCGGTCAGCACCGGTTCAAGCCGGTCCACCGGTTCGCCGCGGCGATGGCTTACTAGCACCTGCCGTTCGTCGGCGCGCGCGGGGTACCCGACCGAAATCCGCAATAAGAAGCGGTCCAACTGGCTTTCGGGAAGGGGGTATGTCCCCTCGAACTCCAGCGGGTTCTGAGTCGCTATGACCATAAAAGGCCGAGGAAGGGGGTACGTCTGGCCGTCGGCCGATACCTGCCCCTCGCTCATCGCCTCCAAGAGGGCACTTTGGGTTCGCGGAGTCGTGCGGTTGATCTCGTCGGCCAGCACGATGTTGGCGAAGATCGGCCCGGGCGTGAAAATGAAATCCTGCCGCCGGGCGTCGAAAACGCTGCTGCCGGTGATGTCGGCCGGCAGAAGGTCGGGCGTGAACTGGATCCGCCGGAACTCGCCCGACACGCTCCGGGCCAGTGCCTTGCCGATCAGCGTCTTGCCGACCCCCGGCACGTCCTCCAAGAGCACGTGTTCGCCGGCCAAGAGGGCTACGATGCACAGCCGCACCACCTCCTTTTTGCCCAGCACCACTTGGGCAATGTTCGCCTCCAGTTGTCCGATAAGCCCCTGGGTATCGACGGCCATTGCCCACCCTCCGGCGAAGACATGCAGACCAGACGGGACATTACGCCACCCCCGCCCCGTTCCCTCACCCAACAGCTACCGTCATGGTACCCGGCTTGCGCGGCGGTAATCAAGGGGCGCCTTTTTCGCCGGGAGCGTTCAGGCTGCGAAGGCAGTCCGGTCCACTGCGGCTTTGGTGGCTGTTGGCGGAACGGTTTCCGCGGCCCGGGGGGCTGCTATAATTTCAAACCCTCGGCAGGACCGCCGGCCGGTTGCGACCGCCCCCGGGCGAGTCCTGACCCTTCCTTGTGCAAGGTGTAGCGATGAGTCCGCTTATGGCACTGGTGCTGGGTTCGATCCTCGGTGCTGCGGCTTCCGATGCCTCGGCCGTCTGCCGCATTCCCCCCATCGCCTTTGAGAAATACCGCCTGTCCAATGGTCTGGAAGTGATTCTTCATGAGGATCACTCCACGCCCATCGTGGGCGTCAATCTTTGGTATCACGTGGGTTCCAAGAACGAGCGCCCGGGGCGCACCGGGTTCGCCCACCTTTTCGAACACATGATGTTTCAGGGGTCGAAACACTACGATCGCGATTACTTCGGCCCCTTGCAGGAAGCCGGAGGCCGCTTGAACGGGTCCACCAACCAGGATCGCACCAACTACTGGGAGACGGTCCCCTCGAATTACCTGGAGCTGGCCCTGTGGATGGAGTCGGACCGGATGGGGTTCCTCCTGCCCGCCATGACGCAGGAAAAGTTCGAGAACCAGCGGGACGTGGTCAAGAATGAGCGGCGGCAAAGCTATGAGAATCGGCCTTACGGCTTGGCCTACGAAACACTGCTGGCCGCTCTGTTTCCGCCGGATCATCCCTATAGCTGGCCCACGATCGGCTCGATGGCCGACCTGGATGCTGCCTCGCGCGACGACGTGGCCCAGTTCTTCCGCCAGTATTATCATCCCGGCAACGCCAGCCTGTGCATCGCGGGCGATTTCGACCCTGGCGAGGCCAAGCGGCTGGTGGCCAAGTATTTCGGCCCCATTCCGGCCGGTCCCCCTGTGCCTAAGGTTCCCCAGCGCCCGGTCTCGCTGGCGGAGGAGCGACGGATCCGCATGACCGATCGGGTGGGCCTGGCGCGGCTGTATGTGGTCTGGCCCACTGTGCCCATGTTCACCGGGGACGAGCCGGCCCTGGAGATCCTGGCCGATGTGCTTTCCGGGGGCAAGACGGCTCGTCTCGACAAATCGCTGGTCCGAACCAAACAAATCGCCCAGCAGGTACAGGCCTTCCAGAACTCGCAGGAGATTGCCGGGGCGATGATGATCGTGGCCACCGCCCGGCCGGGGCACAATCTGGGGGAACTCGAGTCGGCCATCCTCGAAGAAATCCGCCGCCTGCAGCAGGAGCCCCCTTCCTCCGAAGAAGTCGAGCGTGCCATCAACCGCCTCGAAGCACAACTGGTGCGGAGCCTGGAATCGGTCAGCGACTTTGGCGGCCGGGCCGACCGCCTCAACATGTATAACGTATTTACCGGCGACCCCGGGTATCTGGAGAAGGACTTTCCCCGCTATTTGGCCGTCACCCCCGCCGCAGTCCAGCGGGTCGCACAAAAGTACCTGTCCGGACCGTGCGTCACCCTCGAAGTGGTGCCGGGCAGGGAGACGGCCATTACGCCCGACCCGCGGGCCGAAGCGGCTCGGGTGCGTCAGCAACTGGCCAGCTCGGTGAAAGAGGCGCCGCTGCCGCCCGCGCCCGCCATTCCGGAAGACCCCTCCCGCAACGCGTTGCCGAGCCCGGGACCTGTACCCCGCTTCGCTTTGCCCCCCATCCATCGCGGCAAGCTGAAAAACGGATTGGAGGTGCTCGTGGTGGAGAACCACGAACTGCCCACCGTCAACCTTAATCTGGTATTCCGGGTGGGGCGCTCCTACGACCCGCCCGACAAACTCGGGCTGGCCGCCCTGCTGGCCGCCGTCTGGGACGAAGGCACTACCCGCCGCACCGCGGAGCAGATTGCCGACGAGCTGGCCGGCATCGGCGCTACGCTTTCCATCACTACGGACTGGGATGCGACCGCCGCCCGCTTGTTCACGCTCAAGCGCCACCTCGCCAAGGCGTTGGACGTGTACGCCGATGTGCTCCAGAACCCCACCTTTCCCGAAGCGGAACTGGCCCGCGAACGCAACATCGCCCTTGGCCGGCTGCTTCAGGTGCGAGACGAGCCGGATGCCTTGGCCATGCTCGCCGTGGCCGCCACGCTCTACGGCCAGGACCATCCTTACGGGTATCCTCAGTATGGCACACCGGCTACACTGAAAGCGATCACCCGCGAGGACCTCGCCCGCTTCTATCAAACTCGGGTGGTGCCCGAACAGGCCTCGCTGATTGCCGTAGGCGATGTAACGCTGGCTGAATTGCTGCCGATACTCGATACGGCCCTGGGCCAATGGCGGTCGCCAACTCCGCCGGCCCCTGAAACTCCTCTGCCGCCGGCCTCCCCGGCCAAAGGCCCGCGGATGATCCTTGTGGACAAACCCGGCGCGGCGCAATCGGTGATCGCCGCCACCCTGATCGGTACCGAGCGCAACTCGCCCGATTACCATGCCCTGGTGGTCATGAACAGCATCTTCGGGGGCCAGTTCTCCAGCCGGCTGAACATGAACCTCCGCGAATCCAAGGGTTACACTTACGGCGCACGGAGCTGGTTCGATTGGCGTATCCGCCAGCCCGGCCCCTTCCAGGCAGTGGCCAGCGTCCAGACGGCGGTCACCGCGCCGGCAGTCGTGGAGTTCCTCAAAGAGTTCCAAGGCATGCTGGGCACGAAACCCATCACCCCCCAGGAACTCGAGTTCTCCAAAGCCTACCTGACCCGCGGTTATCCGGCAGGTTTCGAAACCCCGGCCCAGGTGGCCTCCCACCTCGAAGTGCTGGTGGAGCATCGCTTGCCGGACGACTATTTCAACACGTTTATCCCCAAGGTCTCGGCCGTGGACAGCGAAGCAGTGCTCCGCGTGGCCCGGCAGCGGCTGGCCCTGGACCAGTTGACGATCATCATCGTGGGCGATCGCTCCAGGATCGAACGCGACCTCCGCAGCCTTCCCGAAGGGAAGAACCTGGTCGTGTGCCGCTTCGACGAAAACTTCCGCCTGGTGCCGGAGCCGTGAGCTGGTACCGCAGGCGCGGCCTCGCGTAGCGAGTTTCCATCGCCGCAACTCAAGCCCCCCGGTGTCGCGCCGTTGCTGCCCCGCGGCCGGAAAAGAACTATTTGCCTGGCGCCACGTGGTGGACCTGGCCGTCCTGAATTTCCAAGACGATATCGGCCAATTGCCGCGCTTCGGAGCGGTTGTGGGTGACATGGAGGACGGTGGCGCGGCTTTCGGCTCGCACCGAGCGGAGCAAGTCGTACATTTCGCCGCGGGTTTCTTCGTCCAGGGCGCTGAGAGGTTCATCCAGAACCAGGACGCCCGGCCGCAGGGCCAAAGCTCGCCCCAGGGCTACCCGCTGGATTTCTCCGCCGCTGAGGCCCTGAGGCCGGCGTTCCAGCAGGTGGCCAATGCCCAGCAGTTCGGCCAACTCGGCCACACGCTGGGCGATCTTCTGCCGGGGCCAGCGGCGGATGGCCAAGGCAAAACCCAAGTGTTCCCGGACCGTCATGCGCGGAAACAGCCCGGCATCCTGGGGGACGTAGCCCACACCCCGGGCGGCGGGGCGCAGGCGGGTTACATCCCGGCCCATCAGGTAGATACTGCCGGCCGCCACGGGGCGCAACCCGCATATCGCTTCCAGCAGCGTGGTTTTGCCGCTTCCGGTTTTGCCCATCAGTACCGCGTACTGCTGGGCCGGCACTTCAAAACAGACATCCCTCAACGCGAAGGAACCCTGGTAAATCGAAACACCGCACAGTCGGATCATCAGGCGATTTCGCTTGTTGGTGGGCCAGGTGGCCAACTACTGGATCGTCACCGGGCCGCGGCCGTCGAGCCCCTCCATCGTCAGATCAACCCTGTGCCGCGGAGCCCGAACATGCGGGTCAAAAGCAGCACGATGCCCGCCGCTATGACCATCATCAGGGAGACCGCGGCCGCGGCCTCGATGTTTCCCACGCTCAACTCGAGGAAGACGGTGGTGGGCAGGACTTCCGTCCGCATGCGGGTGGCCCCGGCGAAGACCAGCACCGGTCCGAACTCGCCCAGCGAGCGAGCCCAAGCCAGGGTGGCCGCGGTGATAAGCCCTCGCCGCGCCTCGGGAAAGGCTACCAGCCAGAACGCTTGCCGGCGGCTGCATCCCAGGGTCAAAGCGACCTGCTCGGGCCGCACGGGAATCTGGTCGAAGGTCACGCGCATGGTCCGCACCGCGAAGGCGCAGGCTACGCAGAATTGGGCCAGCACCACGGCGGGGACGGCGAACGTCACTGGGTGAATCCGCTCGATGGCTTTGCCCAGCGGCGTCTGAAAGAGGATCAAAAGGGCCAGTCCGATGACTAGCGGCGGCAGCACAATGGGGATGTCCAGCAGCGTATCGACCACGTTTTTTCCGCGAAACCCAAATCGCGAGAGCACGTAGCCGGCCGGCACCGCCACCCACAAAGAAAAAATCGTCGAAAGGGTGCAGGTCCCCAGGCTCAGCCAGAACGCATAACGGATTTCCGGACTCTGGGCGGCGCGGATCACATCGCTGGCCGAGGTGAACGACGCCAGGGCGGCCAACAGCCCTACGACGATCGCGAGATAGAGGGCCAGGAGCGAACTCAGCCGACCTACGAACAAGGCGTCGAACAGGCCCGATTCCGCAAGCGGCCGACCCGCAGGCGGGGCCGCAGCATGGGGAACGCCGGAGGAATCACCCCACCTCATCATTTCTCCTCCGCCACCCAGTGGAATCCCACCTCGGTGAAGCGTTTGTGGGACTCGGGCGAGAGAAACTTCTCCAGTAGCCGCCGCATCAGATACCGGTGGCGCGAGTTCTGGGAAACCGAATAGGGCTGGATAGCGATGGCTTCCGGAATATTCATCTCGACGATTTCCACGTCGTGCTGGCCCGTCTTGTGATGGCTCAATACGTTGCTGCGATACACGATGGCCACGTCCAGCGCACCCACCCGAAGTTTGTTGACCAGATCATGCCCCGCGTCGGTATGCACCACGGGGTAGCGCCGGTCCTTGCGGTACACCCGCTCATGAAGGCCGATCTTCTTGAGCAGATCGTCCGTGAGCGCTCCCAAAGCGGAGTTCTGCGGATGCCCAAGGCCCACCCGGAGTTCCGGCCTGGTCAGATCTTCGGCCGAGCGCACCCGATGCGGGTTGCCCGCAGCCACGGCCAGCACCATATCGTTGCGGGCGATTTTGCGGCTGGCCTCGAACCACTGCTGCACCATGTCCATGAAGGAACAGTCGCAGGCGAAGTAGGCGTCGGGAAAGCGGTGCGGCACGGCCTCGCCCCGTTTCATGGCTTTCATCTGCGCCACATGGATCCCGCAGCCTGCATAAATGGTGCTGATGTCCACCCCCTCCCGGGCGGCAAACTCCTTGATCTGCTCGTCGATGGCCGGCTTGAGCATCGCCCCAGCCATGAGCACCAATTGCGGCCGGTCCTCCCACTGATCGGCATCTTCCAGCGGCTGGAAGAAATGGCGAGCGAAGACGGGTTGGCCGCGATCGGCCGCAGTCAGATAGCGGGCGAAATGCAAAGCGGCCGTGGGTCGCGCCGTGCCCGTCGATACCCCAATCTGAATCTGCTCCGTCGCTTTCTCCAAGAACTCCGGCGGCTCCACGTACTCCAACCCGAACTGCTTGGCCGTGGCATCCCATACCAGAGCCGCCTCGGCCGCCCCCAGCTTGATGGCCTGCGCCGCCTCGGTTACCGTCCCCACCAACGACACCTTGGGCTGCGGAACCTGCAATCGGGCGGAGAGCTTCTCCCACTCCCCGCCCCCCGCAAGCGCCCGCTGGACTGACCGGCCCACCGCGGCCAACTCTGGATTCGGAATCGCCACCGACACGTCCTCGCGAAGCAGATCGCCGATCCCCCGAATCCTCAGCGGGTTACCATTCCTTACCGCGATGACCACGTGCACGCGGGCCACCGGCAGAATCTCCGCTATCAGCTTCTTCTGGCGGGCCTCCCGAAGGTACGATTCCTCGGCGGCCAAGTACAAGTCGGCCCGCTCCGGAGCGATTCTCAACTTGCTTAGAAGCGCCCCAGAGCCGCCCGGCTCGATCCGCACCGGCACCCCGTATTCTCCCTCGTAAGCCGCCGCCACCTCTTCGACCGGCTTGACGACCCCTGCGGCACAGTACACCACCAAGCCCTCTTTAGCGGGCAGCTCGGTGTGTCCCGGCCATCGCCACAAAAGCAGCACCACCACGGCCAGCACCACGAGCGAACCGAACGTGACCAGCCAAGGCCTGAGCAGAAAACCCCCTCGGCGATTTCCCCACACCATGGCACCCTCCAAAGCTCGGGCACGAGCCACCAGTTCCAAGAAACGACGTTGCCCCCTGATCGCTTCTTTTCGAGGGATATTATTCCCGACCATGACGCGCCGTGCAATCTTCGCCATTTCGCCAAGCCGTCGCAGCAGCACCACGGGCCGCCAGCAACCCTCAAAACACCGTTGGACCCCGGCCGCCCCGATGCAGAGTCCCGGTGCACGCCGGACAGGTCAGCGGTGTGGCACGGCTGGAGGCGCTATTCGTGCGCCGCTGTTCGGAGCAAGGCAAGCCCGGCCCAAGACAGGCGAAGCATCTTTCGCCCACTTAGGCGCTCAATCTAGCGATATCAGGGCCTCGGGTACGCAGTGCCTGAGCGGTCGGGCTGCCGGTGTGGGTTCTGCATGGCGCGCGCCTACCGCCTGCCTCATCCCAGCAGCTTGCAGAAGACCTTGGCGTTTTGCGGCGCGTGTGCCTCGAAGTCGTTATTGAAGTAGGCATACAGGCTGCGGCCTTTCAAAAAAGGACGCACCTTTTCCGCCCATTCGGCCAGTTCCTTGCGCGAATAGTCGTACCGGTAGAGCTGCCGCCCCAGACCGTGAAATCGCAGATACAAGAAATCGGCGGTAGGGTAGACCGTGTCGGGCAGGTCCGGGTGGCTCACCGCCACGAAGGCCGCCCGGTAGCGAGTCAACAAGTCGGCCACCTCCGTATCCCACCAACTCGGGTGCCGGAACTCCACCGCATGCCGCCACGTGCTCGGCAGAAGCTGCAAGAAGGCTTCCAGCCGGTCCAAATCCTTGTGCAGGGAAGGGGGAAGTTGCCAGAGAATCACGCGCAGGCGGCGCAGCCCAGCCACTCGCTGGAGGAATTCCTCCAGCGGGCCGGCGCAGTCAGCCAGCTTGCTATGGTGCGTTACGATGCGCGTTCCCTTGACCGTCAAATGGAAGCCGGCGGGCAAACGCCGGTTCCATGCGTCGATCATCGGTTGCGTGGGGTGGCGGTAGAATGTGGCGTTGATTTCCACCGTGTTGAAGACCCGCGCGTACCATGCCAGGCGCTCGGGGCCTTTGATCCCCTCGGGGTAGAACACGCCGGCCCAATCGTCGTAGGTCCAGCCGGAAGTGCCGACATATATTCGCGGTTTGGCCATCAGCGGGCCTCCGCCTGGCTCTTGGCCACCCAAGACGCACGGACACAATCCGCGCCACCCCACAGCCATCTTGCGCGGTGCTGTCCCCCGGTGCAAGTCCATCTGGAGTTATGCGCGTCGGTCTGTCGCGGTCCGCGCTTCTTGCACTGGGTGGTGCCCCGGGGAACGGCATCCCCCGCAGCCGCCGAAGTTGCATCAGTAAACTTCCACGCGCAGTCCCACCTGGCGGCGGACCTTCTCGGCCAGCGATTCCAATTCGGCCCGGTCCAAGGGGGTAACAAACGCCTCCGCCGGTTTTCGGGCGACTGTGTGCACCTGAACCAGCTTGATCGTGCCGCCGGCTGCGACAATCTCCCCCAGCCGCCGACAGTACGCCTCTTGCTCGTCGGCCGAGGGGCCTTCACCCGCCATGCGGAGGAAAAGCGATTGGATGACGATGGGGCGTTTCTGGGCCGCCAAGTGAAGGTTTTCCAGAATGCGACCAAACGGCACCGCCGTACGGGCGATGCGGCGGTAATAGTCCTCGGTTCCGGCGTCCAACTTGGCCCATATTTCGCCCCCGGAGCGGTCCAGCAAATCCAACGCTCGCTGGACCGCGGGCCGGTGGAACATGCTGGCGTTGGTGATAAGCACCAGCTTGAGATCAGGCCGGCCCGATCGCTGGCGGGCTGCCGCACAAACGGCCACGGCTTGTTCGAAACTGCGGCAGGTGGTGGGTTCGCCGTCGCCGCTGAGTGCAATGTCGTTGACGCGGCGCAATAGGCCAGGAGTGGCGGCGAACAGGGGGTCGTCAAACAACCTGCCCGAGAGGGCCTCGGCCAGGGTGGCATCTAACTCAGCGGCCAAGCGTGTCAGGTCGATGGACTTGCGGCTGGCAGGCTCGGTGCGATCGACCTGGCAATAAACACAGTCGAAATTGCACGACTTGTCAGGATTCAGATTCACCCCGATCGACACCCCGCCCGCCCGCCGGCTGACCACCGGATACACGTACCAGTTGGCGCGAAAGCTCCGCGGATGGGAGGCGAATAGGCCGGTAGGGTCGGATGCGGGGGAATTCATGCACCGCGCCCTGGCGGTTGAACAGGGTTTCGGAGGCCCCCGGCTCGAACGGCCCCGTCGCAGCCGGAAGCGCCGTCGAGCGCCGGCCCCCGGTCCGGCCGGAGTGCCCCCGGCACAGACCAGTTCACGGTCCGGCCGAGGGGATAGGCCGCAGCACCGTGAACTCATCCATGGTGATGGTAGTCAACTCGCCGTCGGGCT
>Ga0315298_1008686_pt1 | contig 12854 bp, 13 predicted proteins | sample WHS_1_MG_FD_203077 | JGI IMG/M metagenome (GOLD analysis project Ga0315298, IMG submission 203077) | Extremophilic microbial mat communities from Washburn Hot Springs, YNP, Wyoming, USA - WHS_1_MG | ecosystem: Environmental > Aquatic > Thermal springs > Hot (42-90C) | place: USA: Wyoming...
AACCATCAAAAGGGCATTAACCCTCTATCAGGACAAAGCTAACTGGCAAAAATTGATGAAAAATGCGATGAAAGCGGATTTCTCCTGGGAAAAATCAGCCCAAAAATATCGAGAACTTTATCGAAAAGCCCAGGTTCGGTTATCAGGTTAGAGTTATTTAGTATTGCTTTATTCACCAGTTATTCTTTGGGCGATAATTTCAGCCGCCTGGGTCAGTTTTGCATTCGTCTTTTCAATCTCTTCAATCGCGGCTTGAAGAATAAGTGCTACCTCTTCTAAGTTTGCTTCGCGGGCTAAGGAAGCCCATTTTTCATATTCGGCCGCATGTTCTCGGTTATGCTCCATCCAGTGTGATAAAAGGATCTTAAGTTTTTTAATTATTTCATCTCCCATACACTCTGTTCCCTTCTTTAACCAACGGTTGAAGAACTGGTATAAGATGCAAAGGTCATTTTGAATCCTTATCCAGCATTTTTATTTTTTAGGTACTATTTGTCAAGCATAAAAATCCTTAAAACTTTATTCACCTTATTTCCAAAAAAAATAATAAGGAGGGAATAAGTGTTGCATTAAATTTCAAAAATTATTGCAAAATCTGTTTAATTTCACTATCAATTTTTAATCGATCTAAAGAAAAACTATTTAAGTATCAACTGCTTAAGATAAAAATCGATCCCATTATTTGTTGCATAATGATGCTTTAATGCAACAGAAAATTTCTATTGCAACGCAGCAAAAATAAAAACACAAATCTGGCTAATAACTAACCTATGAAAATATCTTAACAAATTAGTCAACATTATCAAACCTACCCGCTGCTAATTAATGGCACTGTTCTTGATATAAAGATTGCTGAAACCTTTTTAAAAATTTGCTGAAGACGAAGCGGTAAAAATTCGGGAGATAAATATGAGTGAATTCTTAAAGATTTTAGAAAATGAAGTTCAGATCATTGCACTGGCATTTATGGGTACGGTTTATTTTATCCGTTTATTTTGGATGTTTCGTTTTAAGGCATCTAATGAGTTCACCCCACCAGTGGGGAACCCTCGGTTGGGAATAGCCTATTCGATGATGAATGTGGCAATGCCCTGGGCAATGGAGAGTGTCCGGAGAAACTGGAGTTTTTACCTCCAGTTCGTTATTTTTCACATTGGAGTAGTAGCAGCAATTAGTGCTACATTTATTATCCCCTACTGGCCCCAAATTTTCGAAATCGAATGGGTAGTAAGCTTATTTCAGATTTTATTAGCCGCGGCATTTGTGGTAGGAATAATTAGACTTATCCGGCGTATCTCCAAGCCCGCCCTGCGGATTATCAGCACTCCCGATGATTATTTTTCCCTTATTTTGCTTACTGCTTTTTTTGCTTCCGGCATTTTTGCTGTGCCTAATAAATATGAAATAAGTGAATGGCCTTTAATCATCTTCTTTGCTATGACCACATTCTTTTTAATTTATGTCCCGTTTTCTAAGATTTCTCACTACCTTTATTATCCTTTTACCCGTTATTTTTTAGGCAAGGTTATGGGACATCGCGGGGTTTTTCCCCGGAAGCGCGGGGGCGAAAAACCCGCAGGATTAAAGAATTAATTAGGTAAAAAAGGAGAAGATATTGAGCGCAAAAACGATTAACATTGAAGATATTCTTAATTTACCCTTAGACACCAAAGAGCAAAAAAAAGCATTAATGGAACAAGCCTCCTGTGTGCGAGAGGGACGACTCAAAGTTTATAACCTCGATAATGATAATGTGAAAAAATTGTTAGAGCTTCTCCGGGAGAAGCTTAACCGCTCAGTAGTTGGTTCAATGGCAGCTTGTGTCCACTGCGGAATGTGTGCTGAAGTTTGCCATTATTCCCTGGCCCGGCCTCATGACCCCACTATGGTTCCAGCATATAAAGGAGAGCAAATCCGCCGCATTTTTAAAAGACATTTTGACTGGACAGGCCGGATATTTCCCTGGTGGGTTCATGCCACTTCACCCCAAAACGATGAAGACCTGAATCGCCTCAAAAATATTGTTTTTGGAACTTGCACTGCTTGCCGGCGTTGCACGCTTAATTGCCCAATGGGGGTAGATACTGCCATTTTAGTCCGGCTTACCCGGGGGCTTCTTACCGAACTTGGTATTGTTCCCGAAGGGGTTTTTGTGGTGAGTAAAGATCAATGGGAAACTGGCAATCAGATGGGAGTATCTACCGAGGAATACCTTGAAACCCTGGAATGGATGAGTGAAGAGGTGGCTGAGGAATTAGGTGACCCAAACTTTAAGATCCCTATCGACAAACCAGATTGTGATTTTATGTATACTATTAACCCCCGTGAAGTAAAATATGACCCCCGCTCGATCGGTCAGGCAGCAAAAATATTCTACTTAGCGGGAGAGAGCTGGACAATGCCAAGCTTTGGTTGGGATATGACCAATTTTGGTCTTTTTTCCGGGGACGATAAATTAGGAGCTTTTGTTGCCAAAAACCTTTATGAAGCCGCAAAAAAACTTCGCGTTAAGCGGATTGTAATTTCGGAATGTGGCCACGGCTACCGATCAACCCGCTGGGAGGGATATAACTGGGCTAAATATCAGCAGGATATCCCATCAGAGTCAGTTTTAGTAACTTTAATCCGGTATATCAGTGAGGGAAGAATAAAAGTAGACTCCTCCCGCAATTCCTTGCCGGTAACTTATCATGACTCTTGTAACTTAGCTCGCTCTGGAGATATTACCGAGGAACCGCGCTGGATACTGCAGCGCGTTTGTAAAGATTTCCGGGAAATGTATCCTAACCGGGCTGATAACTTCTGCTGCACCGGCGGAGGAGGAGCACTTTCCATGGTAGAATATAAAGCGCTGCGGATGGAAGTGGCAAAAATTAAAGCTGAACAGCTTAAAGCAACTGGTGCTAAAATTGTCTGCACCAGTTGCCATAACTGCGTCGATGGTCTAACCGACCTGATCAAATACTACAAGCTTGACATGCAAGTAGCTCAGATTATAGAGTTAGTTGCTAATGCTTTAGTTTTTCCGGAGAAAAAAGTATCTTAACTTCTTATATAAAAACGAGGAAACGTATGAAAGCTATTGGCCTTTGTTCCCATTATTCCCGCCAAGGTGATTGGGCCTTTCACTATGCTTTAAGCTTAGCCCGTAAACATGATGTTCAACTTAATATATTTCACTGGCTTGAGTCACCGTTCCGGTTTCGACGCGACTTTGTCTATGCGGATGACAAAAAAGAAAATCTAGTAAGGGTTACTGATGAATTAATTGCCAAAAAAGAACTGGAGTTGCGCGAATATTATGATTTTTGGTTAGGAGATTTTGTCAAGGTGGGTTTTCGGCTTTGTGAAGGAAATGAAGGAGCCGAACTCCTTCGCTGCCTCCACCGGAAAGAATATGATGTCCTGGTAGTGGGGTATACTGAAAAAGGTGCTGATTTTGGAGGTGAAACAATTGAAAAATTTGCTTCCCATTTCCGCATACCAGTTATTTTAGTAGGACCGGATAAACCTAATTCTTATTATCTTAATCAACATGCGGTGAAAATACTTGATCAGTTAGAAATCAAGGAAGGGACATGGAAACTTATTTAAGCTTAAACTGGACCAAACTCGGTCCCCAAAGGCTTTGAATGGAAAAAGCAATTGCACAGCTAATAAGGGACTTAAAAGCGGAAGACCCTCATATCCGGTTTGCTGCAGCACGGATTTTAGGTGAACTCGGGAAAAACAGTGTGGATACTAATGAGGCTCTAATTGAATCTTTACAAGATACAGTTTGGTTTGTGCGATTAGCAGCATTGCAAAGTTTAAAAGAACTCAATCGCCTGAATCCGGATACTATTTCAAAATATATTATCCCCCTTCTTAAAGATGGGCATGAAGATGTAAGAGAATATGCTGCCTTAGTCATTGGTAGTTTTCGAGAGAAAGCAAAAGATGCCGTTGTTTATCTCGCCGAGGCATTACAGGACCCGGTCTGGTATGTGCGCGCAAGAGTAGCTCAAGCTATTGGGCAAATTGGCTCAGAGGCTCGTTCTGTGTGTTTTTCTTTGCTCCAATGTCTTGCCGACGAAGAAATTGCCGTGCGCCTTTCTGCGCTGGAGGCATTGGGCCTTATTTGTGTTAACTCGGATAACAAAGTAGTGGATGCACTTAAGGATGTCCTTTCTAATGAAGCACAACCTTTGGGAGTGAAAAAAAAGGCGGAGATAGTTTTAAAAAAAATAACAAATAAAACATCAAGCTAATCTCCTTCGGGAGGGAAAGTAGGAGGTGTAAAATGGTAAAGAGAAAAATCCTAATTATTGATGATGAAGAGGATGTGCGCACTTATTTAAATTCTCTTCTGACTAATAATGGCTATCTCACCCGAGTAGCAGAAAACGGAGAAGATGGGTTTCGTCAGCTTACTGATTTTTCTCCCGACTTAATTTTGCTCGACATTATCATGCCCAATCAGTCCGGAGTAGGTTTTTACCGTAAAATTAAAAAAAATGAACTCTACAAAGACATACCGGTAATTATTCTTTCCGCAGTCACCCAGTACAAAGATTTCTTTAGCCATGAACATCCCAGTGCTCCTCGTCCTCAGGAATTTGTGGAAAAGCCATTTTCTCCTCAAGAATTACTTGCTAAAATAGCTAACCACTTAAAATAACCCATGTCTTTTGGAATCGAAAGGAGACAATGGCACTTAACCAGGTTGATTTTAGCAAGTGGGAAGCCGCCAGAAATGATTATCCTCAACTTTTCCATCGGGTGCCTTGCTATATTTCGGTCCAAAACCCAGAACTCCAGATTCTCCAGACTAATCAGCTTTTTCAACAAGATTTTGGCAATCGAATTGGCGAGCTGTGTTATGAAGTTTATAAGCGGAGATCCACTCCCTGCCCGGAGTGTCCGGTGGTTAAGACCTTTACTGATGGACAAGTCCATTCAAGTGAAGAAATAGTAATTACTCAAGATGGGAAAGAAGCTTTCGTTATTGTTTACACCAGCCCACTTTATAATAATAATGAAATTGTGGCAGTGATGGAAATGTCCACTAACATCACCGACATTAAGCGACTACAGACTGATCTAAGTTTAATGGGGCAAACTGTGGCTACTATGGCTCACTCGATCAAAAACATTTTAACCGGACTGGATGGAGGAATATATGTGGTTAACTCTGGCCTGGCGCAGGATAACAAAGACGAGGTTTTAAAAGGTTGGGAGATTGTTCAGCGAAATGTTGCCCGAATTTCCAATTTGGTAAAAGATATTCTTTACTGTGCGAAAAAAAGAGAACATCCTCTTAATCTTATTGCTCCTAATCAGGTAGCATACGATGTTTTTGAATTGTTTCATAAAACCGCAATAATGCATAAAATCGACCTGATTCTGGATCTGGATTCTAACTTAAAATCAATGTGGTTTAATTCTGAGGATCTCCATACTATATTAAGCAATTTGGTCCACAATGCAATCGAAGCTTGTAAATTTGATGTAAACCGCACTAATCACCGAATCATTATCCGCTCAAGCCTTAAAGGCCCCTTAGCAATCTTCGAAGTTGAAGATGATGGACCGGGACTTCCCCAAGAGTGGGAAAACTATATTTTTACCGGTATGTTATCGCCCAAAAGCCGCTATGGAACCGGTCTGGGGCTATTAGTAACCAGAAAAATTGTTAACGAACTTGGGGGTCAGTTAACCTTTAGCTCCAAAGGGCAAGGGGAGGGGTCAATTTTTCGAGTAAGTTTTGCCTTAAATTATCCTCCTGCTTCTTTCTCTTAACTCAATTTCATCTGCCGGAGTTTCCGCCACAAAGTGGTACGATGCATCCCCAATTCTTTAGCTGCAGCTGTCCGATTCCCCCGATGCTTGGTGAGAACTTTAAGAATAGTTTCCTTTTCCATCTGATTGAAAATTTGTTCCACTGAACTTAAAGGGTTTTCTTGATGCTGGGATACGCGGCTAAGATAAGCAGGAAGGTGATTCCGCCTAATGATATTACCTCGGCACATTACAAAGGCATGTTCAATAATATTTTCTAACTCCCGAACATTCCCCGGAAAGTGGTAATTTTTTAGCACCTCTAGATAATTAGCCGATACTCCTTCGATATTGCGGAAAGTCTTTTGGTTAAACTGGTTAATAAAATGTTTTACCAAAATGGGAATATCCTCTGGCCGATCCCGTAAAGGAGGAATTTCAATTTTCACTACATTAAGCCGATAATAAAGGTCACGGCGAAAAGTTCCCAGGTTGACCATCTGCTCGAGGTCTCGATTAGAAGCAGAAATTATCCGCACATCAACTTTCTCCGCATGAGTCCCCCCTAAAGGAGTAATTGCCTTTTCTTCCACTGCCCGAAGAAGTTTAGCCTGAAGAGAAAGGGGAATATCTCCTACTTCGTCCAGGAAAAGCGTTCCCTGATGGGCAAGTTGAAACCGACCGGGTTTATTCTGTTTGGCATCGGTAAAGGCACCTTTTACATATCCAAAAAGCTCTGATTCCAAAAGATTTTCGGGTAAAGCCGCACAGTTTACTACTACAAATGGGTTATTCTTTCGATAGCTTAGGTTATGAATCGCGGCCGCAAACAGCTCTTTCCCCGTGCCACTTTCTCCCTGCAGAAGCACCGATGCATCCGAACGGCTGAGGTCAGGCAGAATCTCAAAAATTTCTAACATCCGTTTATTATTAGAATAGATTCCCTGAAAGGAGTAAATTTGCTCCTCACTTTCCAGTTCACTATACTTAGAAGGAAGGTCCCGGACCGTTATTATCCCCCCGGAAAAACGGTTTTGACGATCGCGTAAAATAGAGAAGCGAACCTCTACCGGGATTCCTGCCTGACCGGGGCGTTTTATAAGTGAGCGATAATCAACAATTGATTCTCCTTGCTCAATCATTTTTTGGGCCGGACATCCCTCGGTGCAGTTGGAAAGCGCCAGAATTTCATAACAGGGCTTTCCCACTGCTTCCTGGCGAGATATACCAGTGAGGGAAGCAGCTTTAGGGTTAAAATAGGTGATGCGAAAAGTATGATCAATGATTATTACCCCCTCCCCGATATTCTCTAAGACTTTTACCTCAGAAATATTCAAAATTTGGGATTGGTCCTTTAAGGACAACCTCATCTCCTCTGTCCTACAATTTGCTTCACCCAACCGGAAAACTTTTTAATTTTATTATACCCTAACTTAGAAGGGAAAACCAGACCCATTCAAAAAATAGGGGGCAGGTCCCCTACCTGCCCCCTACCAAAAAATTTTTAACTCGTCAATTCTTCTATATTTCCGGCCATTCAATATAGGGCTCTTCAAGGTCTACCATAGCATTGACAATTAGTTCCACCAAGCCGGTATAGGCAATTCCCACTTTCTCCCAGGCATTATAATATGCCAGCAAATCTCGGATTGCACCTTTACAGTTAGAACAAGGAGCACATACCATCTTTTTGATCCCAGGATCAATTACATCCTGAAAAGCTTCGAGAATCTGTTTAAATTTCATCCGGGCGGAAATACTCGATCGCCACTCGGGGAAATTGAGGGAAGGCATAATCGCAAATCCACTTCCCCCACCACAACAATAATTTTCAACCCCATGCGGTTCCATTTCCCGAAACTTAGGGGCTATCTTGCGTAAAATCCTCCTTTGGGGTTCCACCACTCCCATCAATCTTACTAAGTTACAGGGATCATGGAGAGTGACGGGAAAATCATTCTTGCTGGGATCAAGTTTGATTCGGTCATTAAGCACAATATCTTCCAGGATCGGCATACAGCTTTCGCGCGGAATATTAAGATCACCGGTAAAAACCCGATCAGCGATCACGGAAATTGCTTTATGAGCATGACCACATTCGCCTACTACAATTTTTTTAACTCCTAAGTCTCGGGCAATCTGGGCATGTTTCAATGCCACCCGGGCCAGCTGGACATCATCATACCAAAGCCCATAATTAACTGCATCGTATCCAAGAACTTCACTGGACAAAGTATAGTCAACTCCGGCGGCATCGAAAATAATCGCAAATGCCATTGGATTTTCGGGCCAGGAAAGGTATTCACCCGCATTATGGATAAGAAGAATTTCCGCTCCTTTCTTATCTACGGGGATTTTTATTCTTCGCCCAATTTTTGCCTCAATGTCATCTTCTAAAAATTCCAGGGTATCCAGCAAAGCCTCCTGAATCATACCAGTAGAGGAACCCTTCTGGAGGTGTTGAATGGATCCTTTAGTGTGGATTTCTTCCGGTGCTATCCCCAACTCCTGACTGAATAACTTCCTTAATTCATGGGAGATAAGTCCATTGTCCACTCCAATCGGACAACTCTGGGCACACCTTCGGCAAAGAGTGCAACGGTAAGCAAGCTCAGCCAGCCGAGCAACTGTCTTCCAATTGAGTTCAATTTCATTACCGCTCATTTTAAGAAAAAAGCCACCCTTTTTCCGAATATACTTATTGACTATACGGCGAAGAGCCTCGGAGCGAAAGGTGGGTCGATAAACTTCATTTTTACCACTGGAGAGATAAATAGGGCAGGCATCACTACAGGTCTGGCATTTAGCACAGTATTCTAAGGAGAGCATAAGGGGCATAAAAAAGGTCCAGTTGTTTTCTTTGCTGAGCAGTTTCCGCAACCCATCTAAAAATTTATTGACCAATCGTTCTTCCTCTTCTTTGCTCTGAGGACGAGGAATTTTGATTGCCATAAACCCATCGAGGTCGCATTCAAATTTTTCCCGCACATTATCCGGCAAAGGTTTTAAAGGAGGTTGGGCATCCGGAGTATCATAAGGGGGAGGAAGTTTCATAAACTCTTCGGGATTAAGTTCTACCAATTGTCCTGCGGGTTTCCCTAAATCCTTAATTGTAACCTTATCTCTTTTCATCTCATTCTACTCCCTTCGAAGCAGCCTCTCCCCATTTAGTCCCGGTGGGAATATGGGGAGCAGACCAATTTTGCGTATAATTTAATACCTCAGCCACCTTAGCTTCGATTTTACTACCCGGCAAATTCGGTTCATCCTCAAACCGCACTTTGTCCCACATAAAGTATTTCATAAAAAAGTGGGTCATATGGGTGAAAGGAAGATAAATCAAAAAAAGAGAAAATAATATTACATATCCCGCGATAATTCCATCCTCAATTATTACTGGCTTTAAAGTAATTAAACCTTTAAGATAATCCTTCATGACAAGAAATTTCCCATCAGAAAATAGCCAGGCCAGAAGTCCACTTCCCAATACTGCCAGAATAAAAAACAGGTTAAAGTAATCTTCCGGTGCAGTATACTCTTTTAATTCTTCTGCCGTTGCCCTTCTTATAATCAATCCCAGCGAGCCAATTATCCCCAGAATAAATCCCCCGGCACCAAAAATTATCGCTAAAGTCTGAATAATTTCGGTAAGATTATTGACTATGCCAAAAGCATTCAGTAACGCTCCAATAATCAACAGAAATAACCATCCAATGATTAAATAAAGACCAAAATGGAACGGAAAAGAAGCATACCACATTTTCCGGTTATGGTGATAAAGCGCCCGAATAAAAAGAATCTCCTGGATCATAAAAATAATCTGATTAAGATAATGCTTTTTTCGGGGTTTTTTCCACCAATCAATCTCCTCAAAGTAAGAACCATCTTTTTTCTCGTGGGGAATGGGGTAAAGTTCCCACCGAAGGTGAATCGGCATTCGAAGATATTTGATTGCCTTAGCCCCAATTCCTATTACAAAAATCAGGACTGCCAAATAAGAAAAATACGGAAGCCAAACCATAATACTTTCTCCTTGTGTTTAAAAGTTTTATTTTTACCGGTTGCTTTCTTTTACTTTAGAAGTTTTCTTTCCCTCTTTCCAGCCTAAACTTCGCAAAAGTAAACTAACCGGCTTAAACACCTCACATTCCAGACAAAATTTCATCTTTTCATACCAATCCCGATGAGCTTTCCCTTGGCAGATGGTCCCATTAATAAACCAGCACAAATGTCCGGTATTAAATTTCCAAGCCGGGCATTTTTCTTTCTTTTCCGGAGGACAGTCCATAATTTCCCAACAGGGAGAAATATTCCTATCTCCCATTTCCTTCATAAACATTAGGTAAAGAAGATGTCGTTCGATGCTTTCTGGGATTTTTCTCCACCCTTGTTCAAAACTTTGTACCGCCCGCAAAGATTTTCCCAGTAATTCTGCCATTTGTTTTTGCGTGATATTTAGCTTATTTCTAATCGAGCTAAACTCCTTACATTCCATAGTTTTTTGGATAAATTAACCCCCTTAAAATTCATCACTTTTGTGATACAAGGGTTTATTAACCCAAAGTAATATAGGTGTCAAGAGAAAAAATTTTTTAGGTGATTATATTTTTTCGTGGGATTTTTTTACTTAGATAAAATATGACGAAGAATCGAGATAAATTCTTGTTCATTAATCGGCTTCTCGAGATAGGCCTCTGGAGCAGGAATCCTTTGTTTAGCAAGGAATTCTTTAAAATTAGAAAAAGCCTGGTACTCAGCTGCTATTCCCGTAACGACAATAATGGGTATGTTTTTTAAAACCTCATCTTTTCTTAACTCGCGAAACATTTTTATTCCCGTTTTTTCCGGCATTAAAAGGTCCAAGGTAATAGCATCTGGCTTTTCCTTTTTAACCTTTTCTAAACCCTCGTTTCCATCTTTGGCGGAAATAACTTGATATCCATTGTCTTCTAACAAAGTTTTTAAATAAGTAACCAGCATTGGATCATCATCAACTACTAAAATTTTTTTCATAATAGTATCTCCCGTTATTGAAAATAATTATAACTTTTCACCAAAAATTTTACAAATCTCCTCAAGTTCTTGCTTTTTCGCCGTCTTAAGCTTATCTCTGATTTTCGCCCGCAAATTATCAGTATCAGGAGTTTCAGTTGATTCTACTCCAAGAATTTCTTTTATTTTTTTGACATATTCTGAGGGAACAACTGGCTTTTCTATATATAAATGCGGACCAACCAAAATCTTATCTGCCTTTAACTTCAAAAAGTCTTCTTTCCCCAACTCATCAGTGGCGTGAGCAGTAACCACAATAAAAGGGATTTTCGCCCATTCTGGATTTTTTTGGAGATATTGAAGAAGGGTTATCCCCCTCATCTTAGGCATTACTAAATCGATAGAAATAAGATCAGGTTTACGCTCGCGGATCTTCTCTAAGGCGTGTTTGCCATTATCCGCAGTAATTACCTCAAAACCAGCATCTTCTAACACCGTCTTTAAAAATAACCTTATATCCGGTTCATCATCTACAACTAAAATTACTTTTTTATTTTCTTCACTCATTTTTACCCCTCCGAGTTCAATGGTGGTCTAATTTTGATTTTTAATACTTGGCAGTCGATATCGCGGAAATTCAAGTCGAAAAACCGAACCTTTCCCAGGCGAAGATTGAAAAAAGATTTTCCCCCCATGTTCCTGAACTATTTTTCGAGTCATAAGAAGCCCTAATCCTGTTCCTTGGCCTGAACTTTTAGTAGTAAAAAAAGCGGTAAAAATCTTTTGTTTTACTTCATAGTCCATGCCGCAACCATTATCTCTAATTTCATAACAAATAATATCATTTTTTTCAAACAAAATAAAAATAATTGTAGGGGGTTTGTTGTCGCTCATAAGACAGGCATCTATCGCGTTTGAAATCAAGTTACAAATGCAGGTATGGATACCCTGGGGGTCCATGGGTGCCGGTGAAATATTTTTAGGGATTTTTGGTATGAAGATAATTCCTAACTGGTTAATTTTCTCTCGGTAAAGTTCTACCACCTCATTGGCAATAGCAACGGGGTCTACTAATTTTACTCTGGGAACGGTTCCTTTTGCAAAGCTTAAAAATTCCTTAACAAAATTAGAAACTTTCTCGATATTAGTTTGTAGCATAGTCCAGCCTTGTTTAACTAAGTTATTATCATTTCTTCGAATTCCCGAGTTAATTACATATATTCCCCCTTCCAGACCCATAAGGATATTTTTTATTCCATGGGAAAGGCCAGCCACCGTTTGTCCCACTGCCGCAAGTCGTTCAGCCTCTAAAATCTCACTTTCCAGTTGCTTTAATTTACTCAAATCCTGAAAAAATAAAACTGTGCCTAAAACTTGTGAATTTTTTTTAAGCTTAGTTCCAGAAAAAATTATAGGAATATTATTTCCTTTATAATCAGTTACTTTCCCTTCTTTCAAAACTACCGGCACCATACCCGACTCAAGTGCAGCTAAAAACTCCGGTGGGTATATCTCTTCCTCTCGCTTTTTCCCGAGAATTTTATTGGTAGGATATTTCAAAATTTTTTTTGCCGAAGGGTTATATAAGCTTATTAATCCTGCTTCATTGCTGGCAATAATCCCATCAATGGCATTCTGGATAATTACTTCTTGGAAGACACTAATTTCCTTAAACTTTTTCTCAAGTAAAAAAGCTTTAGTAACATCTATTGCCATCTCAACCACATAATTTATCTTTCCTTCCTCTTTGGAATATGGGCTAGCAGTTACCATATAAATTACCTTATTCCCCTTTTTATCATAACCTTCCTGTAACGAACGGTGAATCCTTCCATCTTTGAAAACCAGGCTGGCAGGACACTTTTCGCATATTTTTTTCCCTTTTTTATATGACTCAAAACAATAGATACCGATATCCTTCCCGAAGGTATCCCAAAAATATTTATTGGCGGTGATAATTTTAAAATCCTGGTCAATAACGGTTATATAACAAGGAACATTGTTAAATATAGTTTGATATTGTTCCAGCGCCCGCTCCCGATCAGTAACATCAGTAGACATCTCAATAACATGAGTAATATTCCCGTTTGCATCCCGATAAG
>Ga0315298_1008688_pt1 | contig 12852 bp, 7 predicted proteins | sample WHS_1_MG_FD_203077 | JGI IMG/M metagenome (GOLD analysis project Ga0315298, IMG submission 203077) | Extremophilic microbial mat communities from Washburn Hot Springs, YNP, Wyoming, USA - WHS_1_MG | ecosystem: Environmental > Aquatic > Thermal springs > Hot (42-90C) | place: USA: Wyoming...
AAATAAAAATGGAGGCATTTAATGAAAAAAGCTTTAATTACAGGTATTAGAGGTCAAGATGGCGCATATCTAGCCAAATTGCTCCTAGAAAAAGGCTATAAGGTTTATGGTGCAGATAGACGCAGCGGTGACTCTGGTAATTGGCGACTAAAAGAGCTTGGCATAGAGCAAGAAGTAGAAATTGTATACATGGATTTATTAGAATTAACCAATATCCGCCATGTAATATCAAAAATTATGCCAGATGAAGTATATAATTTGGCAGCACAAAGCTTTGTAGGTGTATCGTTTGAACAGCCCATTTTGACAGCAGATATAGATGCTATAGGCGTACTTAGGCTGTTAGAAGCGCTAAGAGATATAAAGCCCGATGCAAAATTTTATCAAGCATCAACCTCAGAAATGTTTGGAAAAGTAAGGGAAATGCCCCAAACAGAAACTACACCATTTTACCCAAGAAGCCCCTATGCAGTGGCAAAAGTCTATGCCCACTACATAAGCGTAAACTATAGAGAAGCCTACAATATGTTTACAGCCTGCGGCATCTTGTTTAATCACGAATCAGAGCTAAGAGGTTTAGAGTTTGTTACAAGAAAAACCACGCAAGCTGTTGCGCAAATAAAATACGGTTTAACAGATAAGCTAGTTTTAGGTAATTTAGACTCAAAGCGCGACTGGGGTTATGCTCCAGAGTATGTATACGGTATGTACTTAATGCTACAGCAGGATAAGCCAGATGATTATGTGCTTGCAACAGGTCACACCCATACTATAAGAGAGTTTGTAGAAAAAGCATTTGAGATAGCAGGTTTCAATATAGAATGGTCTGGTGAAGGCGTAAACTCAAAAGGCATAGACAAAAGAACAGGCAAAGTATTGGTAGAAGTTTCAAAGGATTTTTATAGGCCATCAGAGGTAGATGTTTTAATAGGCAACCCAAAGAAAGCTAAAGAGAAATTAAATTGGCAAGCAAAGACAACATTTGAGGAACTGGTAAGAATAATGACTGAAAGCGATTTAAAGAGAATAAAAGGTGCTTAAATCGTGAAGTTAGATAAAAATCCTAATATTTCTAGTTCAATTCAATATAGGCCCGATGTAGATGGCCTAAGGGCCATAGCTGTATTGGCTGTTATTTTGTATCATGCTAATCTCGCTCTCTTTTCTGGTGGTTATATTGGCGTTGATATTTTTTTTGTAATTTCTGGGTATTTGATTACATCTATAACCGTCAACGAACTCAATAAAGACAAATTCACTTTTATAAATTTTTACATTAGGAGAGTCAAAAGACTATTTCCTGCATTATTCACGCTTATTGTAGCTACATTTATCTTTGGTTATTTTTATCTATTGCCTGATAATTACAAAACTTTGGGTTTTTCTTCAATGTTTACTGTTTTTTATTTGTCAAATATTTATTTTATGAGATTAAAAGGTGGATACTTTGCCCCAGGTGTAGATTCTTTACCTCTTATACATACATGGTCTTTGGGTGTTGAAGAGCAGTACTATTTATTTTACCCTGCTTTTTTGGTAATTATCAAAAAATGGCTTAAAAAACGCTATGTATTATGGGTTAGCATTGCATTGGTAGCTTCTTTTATTTTAAATATTTATCTTGTAAAGGTTGACCCAGAAGCTGATTTTTATCTATTTTTTACAAGGATATGGGAATTTGCCTTTGGTGGACTATTGGCACTTGGAGCTTTTCCAAAGCTAAATAGTAATATTGTGGGTAAGGTTTTAGCATGGGTTGGGTTGGTATGTATTTTAATAGCAGTTTTTTTGTATAAAAAAACCACACCATTTCCAGGATACGCTGCACTTTTGCCAACCATTGGTACTTTATTGGTTATTTATGCTAATACATTTTCAAATAACTGCTTAAAAAAATTACTTTCAACAAAAGGTTTTGTATTTATAGGCCTTTTGTCCTACTCGCTTTATTTGTGGCACTGGCCAATTCTATCTGCTTATAGATACTTTGCTCCAGTATTGCCTCAAAGCACAGATGATATTTTGTTAATAGTTGCATTATTGCTGACATTTATTTTGTCTTATCTTTCTTACAGATTTATAGAAACACCCGTAAGGATGAAAGATTTTAAATCTAACCCAAAGAAACTTTTTATTCCTATTTTTGTTATTATGATTGCTATTGCTTCATTTGGGTACTATTTAGAGTATAACGATGGCTTACCTAATAGATATCCAAAAGAGCTTCAAAAAATTATAAATGCTCCCGTAGACAAAAATCTTGAAGATTCTAAATATATGGATTTAAAACCAAATGAAGTATCATGGGACAAATATCCAACTCTTGGTGATAAAAGCGCAACTCATTACACTTTTGTAGTAATGGGAGATTCTCATGCGGATGCACTGTCTCCAGGTTTTGATGAATTGGCAAAAAAGCTTCATATAAAGGGCAAACTTTTAGCAGCAAGTGGTAACCCGCCGCTATTTGGTGTTAATTGGGGTGATGATGATACGTTATCACAGGTAAAAGCAAGGTATTTAGATCTAATCAAAGAGCATCCTCACATAAAAAAAGTATTCTTGGTAGCTCGATGGGGAATTTACGCAAATGGTCATGGGTACATATATAAAGATGGAAAGTTTGTTGAAAACCCAGAAGAATTTTTAGTTTTGTGGGACAAAGACTCCAAAACTCACAACAATATAGCGCATAATAAAGAAGTGCTTGAAAGGGGTTTAGTAAGAACGCTAAAAATTTTTAATGATATGCATATTCAGGTTTATGTTGTCTTTGATGTGCCAGAAATAGGTTGGAATGTACCAGAAACACTATCAAAACTCTATATTTTGCGCAATATTCAAACCAAAAAAATTAAAGCTCCAACATACGCTGATTATCTACAAAGGCAAAAACCTGTTTTTGAAGCATTTAAAGAAGCAGAAAAACATTATAAATTTACATTAATAAACCCAGCTAAATATATGTGCATAGATAACAAGACATGCGTAATTTTAGATAAAGACGGTTACCCTCTATATTTGGATACCAATCATTTGACGAATCATGGTGCGTATTATGTGGTGAATCATGATCCAAAATTTAAAGAATATTTAAAAACGCTGTAATGGTTTTTAAAAAAGATGATTTTCAAAAAGCCGCTAGATATTTTAAAAGCTATGGCCTAAAGGCTTTTGTAATAAAAGCTTTAGAAAGGTTTAAATTAATACAACCATATGTACTATGGATAAAGAAGTTTGAACCAAATGATGAAACATTAAACAAACAAAAAAACCACAAATTCGCATACAATCCTAAAATTTCTATAGTAGTGTCAACTTTTAATACGCCTAAAAAAATTTTATGCGATATGCTAGCTTCAGTTTTAAGTCAAACATACTCAAATTGGCAGTTATGTATAGCTGATAGTTCAACTAAAAAAACTACACTACACATACTTGAAGAATTCTCAAAAAACGATAAAAGAATTGTAGTAAAATTTTTAAATGAAAATAAAAGCATAACAGCTAGTACAAACGAAGCAATAAGCCTTGCAAAAGGAGAATATATTGCTTTTCTAGGCCATTATGATATTTTAGCTCCTTTTGCCTTGTATGAGATTGTAAGGGCAATAAATAAAAACTCTGACGCTGACTTAATATATTCTGATGAAGATAAAATCTCAAAAAACGCTAAAAAAAGGTTTAATCCTTATTTTAAACCCGATTTTAGTCCAGATTTGCTTAGAAGCTGCAACTTTATTTCTCACTTAAGCGTTATTAAAAAACAACTGCTTGACGAGATTGGCTATATTAGAAAAGATTTTGAAGAAGCGTGGGATTATGATTTAATTTTAAGATGCACAGAAAAAGCAAAAAAAATTGTCCATATTCCTAAAGTTTTATACCACATGCGAGATATAAAAAACCCAAATGCAAAACCTCATTCGTTTGATTTTGCAAGAAAAGCTTTAAGCGAACATTTAGAAAGAGTAGGCCTGAAAGGCACTGTTGAAAACTTAGACAAACCTGGATTTTATAAGATAAACTACGATATTTTAGGTATGCCAAAAATATCCATAATAATTCCCAATAAAGACCACAAAGAGGATTTAGAAAAGTGCGTAAATTCAATATTAAAATCTACTTACAAAAATTATGAAATTATTATCTCAGAAAATAATTCTACAGATAAAACAATATTTGAGTATTATCATTTTATAAAAAACAGGTACAGTTTTATAAAGGTTATAGAATGGAATAAACCATTTAATTACTCTGCAATTAATAATTTTGCAGTTTTATATTCAACAGGCGATATTTTGCTGTTTTTAAATAATGATATTGAAGTGATAAACAATAATTGGTTAGAAGAAATGCTTATGTTCATTCAAAGAAATGATGTAGGTGCAGTGGGTGCAAAACTTTTTTACCCAGATAATACTATCCAACATGCAGGCGTTATAGTTGGGTTAGGTGGAGCAGCTGATCACTCACATAGGCACTTTCCCTATGAATCAGACGGCTATTTTATGAGATTAAAAATTGTGCATAATGTTTCTGCTGTAACAGGTGCTTGCTTAATGACAAAAAAATCTGTATTTATTCAGGTTGGCGGGTTTGATGAGCGCTACCAAATCGCCTTTAACGATATAGATTTTTGTTTAAAAGTTAGGCAAAAAGGTTATTTAATTGTTTTTACGCCGTTCGCTAAAGCCTATCATTTTGAGTTTAAAACTAGGGGCATCGATGACACTTTTGAAAAAAAACTGAGGTTTAATAGAGAAAAAGAAATGTTTATTAAGAATTGGAAAGAAATTTTAGTTTTTGGAGATCCTTATTATAGCCCAAATTTGTCATTGTATAAGTTTGATTTTTCAGAAAGATTATAGTACGGTTGCAAACAAGTGCGAAATTTGATAAATTCGTATAACTGTGATGTAAGTGAGGCTAAAAAATGTATAAGATAATTGGCAAGCTGTGGTTATATTAGTCTTAAGTGATTTTTTAAAATCAAAACCTAATGAAAACGAAAGATGAAAGCGTAAAAATGATGTGCGATAGGATAAAGGAATTAATGAAAGATGCAGGATAATTTTTACAGAGCATTTGAAGATAAATATAAGGGGTTCAAGGGAGACTATTAAAGAAAAACTCAAAGTATACCTGCCTTTTATAGAGCCATTTAAAAATATTTATAAAAAAGAAGAGCTAAAAGTTCTCGATTTAGGATGCGGACGGGGAGAGTGGATAGAGTTAGTTGGCGAAAACGATTTTTATGGTTTGGGCGTTGATATTGATGACGATATGTTGCAGGCTTGTAAAATCTTGAACTTAGATATAATTCACGGTGATGCTTTAGAATTTCTGCAAAAATCACCCGATGAGAGCTTTGTTGTGGTCTCTGGTTTTCACATTGCAGAGCATTTGCCGTTTGATGTACTACAAAATTTAATAAAAGAAACTTTGCGCGTCTTAAAACCAGGCGGCTTACTAATATTAGAAACACCTAACTCAGAAAATATTAGGGTTGCTACTGTAAATTTTTGGTTAGACCCTACACACATAAGACCACTGCCACCGCTTTTGCTCTCTTTTTTGACAGAGTATTATGGGTTTGCAAGAGCTAAGACGCTTCGCTTACAAGAAGACAAGAATATAAAAAATCTAGATTCTGTGAATCTATTACAGGTGTTGTATTCATCAAGTCCAGACTATGCTATTATCGCCCAAAAGTATGCAAGTACTGAAATTACAGCCCTATTTAATGATGTTTTTTCAAAAGAATACGGTATTACATTAGAAAGTCTTTCAGAAAAGTTTCAAAATCATATCTTGAATATCGAAAATAAAGCTCTAGAAGCAGAAAATAAAACTCTAGGGTTAGAAAAAAGATTAACAGAAACAGAAAATAAAATCATAGAATTGTTTACATTGTATAATGGACTTTTGAACAGTAAATCTTGGAAAATAACCTACCCTCTTAGGCTGCTTGGCAGATTTGCTAGATGGTTTAAAACGGGTACTATAGCGTGGATTACATTTGCGCCAAAGAGCAGGCCAAGAAGAGTTACAATAAAAACCATAACCAAAACAAAAGAATATCTAGATAAAAATCCAAAACTGAAATCTCTTGTAAAATTCTGTCTAAAGCCGTTTTCTGGACTTCAAGATAGGCTAAAAAGAGTTGGGAATACAAATAATTATATTATCTTTAATAATGAAAGTTCATCAGAAATACAATACTTATATCTAAGCCCTACAGCAAAAAAAATCCACAATGAGTTAAAAAAAAGCCATTGGAGAGAGGAAAAAGTATGAAAATCTTAATTGATCTTCAGCCCTGTCAGGGTGAAAGCTCTTTTCGTGGCATTGGTAGATACTCTATGTCTCTTGCAAAAGCTATTGCAAGAAACAGAAAAGATCATGAAATATATTTACTTCTAAGTGGGGCATTATATGTTTATGTTTTAACCTTTCGTAAAATATTTTACGAAATATTAAATTGGGTTTGTCACGTCAATTTTTTCTTTACAAGTAGGAAATCATATAGTAAAACTTTAAAAAATCTTTGGGGGTGTGCTGTGAATCTTGGAAATGCAGAAGAAAATAAATTATTTGTAGTAAAAAGTGACAAGAAGTATTTTGCAACCGCAGATGATATACACCCCGAGATAGAAAACAACTCTCTTTCATATATTGTCAAAGCTGTAATGGATAACTCTACGGTGCTTGATGTAGGCTGTTCGTATGGTTATTTGGGCGAATGGCTGGCAAAGAATAAAAACTGTCAAATATATGGAATAGACATAGATGAAGAAGCTCTAAACTATGTGAAAGACAGGGGGTACTACAAAGATGTATTTCATTTAGACCTTGATTACCCACAAAATACAAAAGGCGAATTTGAAAGATTTGGGCAATTAAAAGAAATATTTGATTTTGTAATATGCGCAGATGTTTTAGAGCACCTAAAAGATCCTACAAATGCATTAGGTTTTATTTCTTCAAAGCTTAAATTTGGTGGACAAGTCATGGTTAGCATACCTAATATTGCACATATGGACATTATTTTAAACTTATTGGAAGGTAGATTTAACTATTCTGAATTTGGTATTTTAGATAATACTCATTTGAGGTTTTTTACAAAAAAGTCTTTTATCGAGTGGATAAAAAATGCAAATGAACTTTTCAAGGAAAAAGGATTTAGATTTGATATTGGATATCTGGGTGGCACTGTATATATTTCAAAATTTTTAGAAGACATAAAAACCAAATATAAGGATTTGTATAATATAATTTTAAGCGGCAATCATGATCTTGAAATTCTTCAACATATATTTGCTCTAACTAAGATTAATGGCTTAGCAAATAGTTATGGATTGAATAAATTATTGAATGATACAGATTATACTAATGTTTTTTATATTATTTCTTCTAAAATAATCTCTTTAGAAAATGAGCTTGCTAACAAAGATTTATTTATCCAAGAACTAAACTCTAAAAATGTTTCTTTAGAAAATGAACTAATTTCTGTTTTGATGAGCAAAAGTTGGCGTTATACAAAACCAATAAGAAAACTATTGCATAAACTAAAGGGTAGTAAGTAAAGTGGGGTAAATGTATGTTTAAAATCGCTAAGCTGTTAAGTATTTATAAAAAAAGGTGGATTATAAAGAAAAGTGGATTATTTGATGAAGCATATTATCTAAAATCATATCCAGACGTAAGGCGCGCAGATATTGATCCAATAAAGCATTATATTTTATTTAGCGCAAAAGAAAGGCGAAATCCAAGTCCATATTTTGAAACATCATTTTATCTAGACGAGTACCCAGATGTTGCTCAAAGTAGCATAAACCCACTTTTACACTATATTTCACATGGTTCAAAAGAAGGAAGATGGCCTAATCCTGAGTTTGATTCAGGATATTACCTGTTAGCTAATCCAGATGTTAAAAAGGCAGGGCTAAATCCGCTTTTGCACTATATAAGGTATGGTCAATATGAAGGTAGAAAGACAAAGTTGAACAATGAATATAGATTATTAGCAGTTCAAAGTGAGCCCACAAAGCTAATAAGGATATTGAGACTAATTAATAAGACAAATGTTAAAAAGGGTATTGATTATATAAGAAAGTATGGATTAAAAGCGTTTGTTAGAAAACTTAAAATGAAATTTGTAAGTTATAAAGAAATGCAGGCTTTAGGTTGTACAGATAGCGATACTCTTTATCAATTATGGATTGCAAATAATGAGCCTACTATGAAAGAATTGCTTGCGCAAAAAACTAAAAAATTTAACTATGAACCTAAGATAAGTATTGTTGTACCTGTTTGGAATACCCCCAAAAGATTTTTAGTGGATATGATAGAGTCAGTTCTAAGCCAAACTTATTCAAACTGGGAGTTATGTATTGCAGATGGTGCAAGTAAAGAAAAACATGTAAAGGAAATTTTAGATAGTTATGCTAAAAAAGATAATAGAATTAAGTTAAAATATCTTACCGAAAACAAGGGAATCGCTGGAAATTCAAACGAAGCTTTAAGTTTAGCAACAGGCGAATATGTTGCGCTTTTAGATCACGATGATACATTAGCTCCTTTTGCCTTGTTTGAGATTATAAAAGTAATAAATGAAAATACAACCACAGATTTTATATATTCAGATGAAGATAAAATATCAGAAGATGGTACTAAAAGACTTGGCCCTCACTTTAAACCTGATTGGAGCCCCGATACGCTTAGAAGCTATAACTATATAACACATCTATCAGTAATAAAGAAAGAACTTTTAAATGAAGTTGGTTGGTTTAGAGAAGGATATGATGGTGCTCAGGATTATGACTTGATACTTAGATGTACAGAAAAAGCAAATAAAATAGTGCACATTCCTAAAATTTTATATCATTGGAGAATGACTCAGAATTCAACTGCTCAGAATCCAAATAGCAAATTATATGCTTGCGATGCTGCCAAAAAAGCTTTAAAAGATCACTTAGATAGGATTGGGTTAAAAGGAAAGGTAAGTGATGGTCCATTTTTTGGAGCATATAAAATAGACTATGATATAGATTACGACTATAAGATTTCAATAATAATACCAAACAAAGATCACAAAGAAGACCTTGAAAGGTGTATTAATTCTATTTTAACCAAATCCACATATAAAAATTACGAGATAATAATTGTTGAAAATCACAGTAAAGAAGAAAATACTTTTAAATACTATGAATATCTACAAAACAAATACAAAAATATTGTCTTGTTGGAGTGGAAAAATACATTTAATTATTCAGCTGTAAATAATTTTGCAGCTAAGTATGCAAAAGGTGATATATTACTGTTTTTAAATAACGATACTGAAATCATAAGTGAAAATTGGATGGAAGAAATGATTCAATATGCTCAAAGAAAAGATGTGGGTGTTGTTGGTGCAAAACTATACTACCCTGATGATACGATTCAACATGGGGGCGTTATATTGGGTATTGGTGGAGTGGCAGGACATGCTCATAGGTTTTTCTCAAAAACTTCTTTTGGATATTTTGGGAAGTTAGGAATAGTGCAAAATTTATCAGCAGTAACAGGTGCATGTTTAATGATACGAAAAGAGGTTTTCAATGAGGTTGGAGGATTTGACGAGGGATACCCATTAGCATTTAATGACGTGGATATTTGTTTAAAGATAAGAGAAAAGGGATATTTAGTAGTATGGACACCTTATGCAGAACTTTATCATTATGAGTCAAAAACTCGTGGATTTGAAGATACTTCAGAAAAACAAGAAAGATTTAACAGGGAAATAGAATTATTTAGAAAGAAGTGGGGATATATTCTTGAAAAAGGTGATCCATACTATAATCCGAATTTAACTTTAGATAGAGAGGATTTTACATATGCAATACAGTCACGTGTATAATTTATTTAAGAGAATCACTAATAAGAAATCTTTTTCTACATCATTAACCCTTTGGTATCCTGGGCGCGAAGATGTTTTGAACTTATTTCTCATTGCATTATTGCCATTGATTATTGCATTGCCGCAGCTTTTGGGATGGCTGAAGGCGGATCCTGCGCTTTATGTAGGAGGCATAGCAAAAGGTTATCAAGGCGGATTTTTACCTGGTCAACCGTATATAGATCCAAATAATGGATTTACTACGCAAGCACTTGGTTACCGTGCGGCTTTGGATTGGCTGCATGGTATTGTGCCATGGTGGAATCCGTATTCCGGCGTGGGGTTACCACTTGTGGCAGAATATCAGCCAGCGGCTTTTTTTCCTTTAACTTTTCTACTATTGCTTCCTAATGGGATGGTTTGGGAGCATTTACTGTTGCAAGTTCTTGCAGGTTTGGGTACTTATGCGCTGCTGCGCCAGCTTGGTTTAAAACCTATTGCTGCATTTACTGGTGGAATATTGTTTGCTTTCAATGGTACCTTGGCTTGGTTCGACCATGCCAGTGCTTTACCTGTTGCGTTTCTTCCGTGGATGCTGTGGGGCGTCGAGCGAGCCTTTGCAAAAGCCAATTTAGGACTTAAAGGCGGTTGGAGAGTTTTTGCCATGGCATTGGCAATGAATTTATTGGCTGGTTTTCCAGAAACAGCTTATTTAAGTGGTTTGTTAGTGTTAGTGTGGGCTCTATTGCGTTTAGCACAAAGCATGCCTGGTTATCGCATTAAATTTGTTTGGCGCATAATGTTGGGTGGAGTTATCGGCATAGCATTGGCGGCGCCACAAATTTTAGCATTTTTTCTTTTTCTTCCGCATGCTTTTCTCGCTGGGCATAGTGGAGCCTTTGCAAATGCTGCATTGCCACATGAGGCTATTATCCCAAGCTTGATTGCCCCTTATGTTTATGGGCCTATTTTCGCTTACTCGGGCATTTGGAATTTACCTGTAATAATTTGGTCTAGCGTTGGCGGATACGTTACTATACTTGTTTTGATAATGGCTATCTACGGTTTTTTTGTGCGTCGTTCTGCTTTAGCTTGGGTTTTGATTGCTTGGGTTCTTTTAGCTTTAGGTAAAACATTTGGTTTTCATATTATTACGGTCATATGGAATGCTTTACCTGGTATTAAAGAAGCGGCGGTTTACCGTTACGTTACGCCAACTTGGGAGTTAGCGCTAATAATTTTAGTATCTTTCGGTATTGATAATCTTGCAAATTGCAAGAGTGATTCTAAACATTTACTGAGATGGAGTACATTAGTAGCGGCATTTGTAATATTGGGAAGCAGTTTGTTGTATATTTGGTATTTATGGCAAAACATTATTTCTTCAACTGGGTTGGAGCGTTGGGCGATTTGGTCACTTTTATGGTCTGCAATAACAGTTTTACTTTGCCTAATTTTTATTTTTCTTGCAAAAAAACATCGCAAGGTGGTTTTGGCATTGGTATCTTTAATTGTAATAGATAGCGTTATTATGTTTACTATTCCAACGCTTAGTAACCCGCGTGCAGGTGATGTAGATATGTCTGCTATTTCATTTTTGCAGAAAAATATTGGTTTTAATCGTTTTTATACGTTAGGACCAATTCAGCCTAATTATGGTTCCTATTTTGGCATTGCTTCTATTAACCATAATTATTTGCCAATAAGTCAGAAGTGGGTGAATTGGATTCGAAACCATTTAGACAGTGCAGCAGACCCAGTTTGTTTTACTGGAAATTATCACCCTTTGCCGAATCAACCATCTCAAGCACAAGAATTGCATAAAAACTTAGTTAACTATGAATGGGTAGGAGTAAAGTATGTGGTTGCTTCAGCAGGAGACAATCCATTTATTGAGACACTTTCTACAAAAACAAGCAATACTGGTAATACGCCACTTGCTTTACAGCCCGGACAAAGCGCCAGCGGAATTATACCAGCTAAAGTTGTGTCTAAGACTGTTGATATTGATAATGTTGGTATCTTAATAGGCAATTATAATAACACAGCAATAGGCAAACTAAAAATTAAAATATATAGTGCTGGTAGATCTGTAGAAGGTGAAGCAGATCTTTCACAGTCCCAGGATAATAAGGTATTTTACATCCCACTGAATGCACCGATTCAACTTACAGCGAATATGCCTGTAAATTATACTATTACTCACGATGGAGGCACGACGCCTGTAGCGCTTTGGACTTGGCCTACCAATGGAAGCGATGAAGATCAACATTTAACTACACCTGTTGGTAAAATGCCTGGTATGGGTTTGCAACTGAATTTACGCATAAAAATAGGAGGAAATTTACCCAAGCAAGTGTACAGCGATGAACTTATGACGATATATGAATTGCCTAACTTCAAACCTTATTTTGAAGTAGTTGATGGGGCAGGTTCTGTACAGGCTCTTTCTCGTACACAGGTAATTGTTGAAAGTGAAAGTCCTACCGTTTTGATACGACGCGAACTTTATTTTCCAGGCTGGTCTGCAACGGTTAACGGAAAAGATGTTACGATTTCCGAGTATAAAGGATTATTTCAAGCTATAAATTTACCTGCTGGAAAGAGCATAGTTAAGTTTAACTATGCTCCGCCATATGTAAATTGGGCATGGCTAGCGATGTGGATAGGATTAGCTGCGCTTGTTTTTTCAATATTTAGATTTGAATGGGTAAGATTAAAAATTCAAAAATTTAAGGGGGTTTAAATATAAAAATGGCAAAAAATCTTTCTATTGCTGTTCTTATTCCTTGTTTCAATGAAGAAGTTACCATTGAGAAGGTGGTAAGAGACTTTAAATCTGTACTGCCAAATGCAGTAATTTATGTTTGTGATAACAATTCAACTGACAGAACGGCTGAAAAAGCAAAGAGTGCTGGAGCTATAGTTGTTCATGAAAAAAGGCAAGGTAAAGCACATGCAGTAAGGAGGCT
>Ga0315298_1008690_pt1 | contig 12848 bp, 12 predicted proteins | sample WHS_1_MG_FD_203077 | JGI IMG/M metagenome (GOLD analysis project Ga0315298, IMG submission 203077) | Extremophilic microbial mat communities from Washburn Hot Springs, YNP, Wyoming, USA - WHS_1_MG | ecosystem: Environmental > Aquatic > Thermal springs > Hot (42-90C) | place: USA: Wyoming...
TCGGAAGACCCCCATTGCAGGCGCAAATGAAATAGTGCCGTGCCGCCAAATCGAACTAAGGGCACAAAATTTCTAGCCCTGAGATGCAAAAGTGAACAATTTTTGCCCCACTGCCACAAAAAACACACCTTCAGCAGATATGAATATGCTCAGATTGGCCTCGACACCCAAGAGAATAAACCATACGGTTGCAAGAATCCCCTTCCAACGACCCGACACGGACGCTGGGAGGCCTTGTAGCGGCACCTTAGGGAAGCGAAATACCCACTTGGGCGAACCCTGCTAAACTCCACTCTTGATGAAATTTTCGATAACCGTACAGATCCCAAGAAGACCCGCTTGACAAGGACTCCAGCCTCCCCTCTGGGGGGCTTCGCACTGCAAAAGAGAGGCAGTTCTTCCGAAACCTTGAAACCCTGTTTGTCCGGAAGAGGCAAAAAAGGGCATTCTTCGGTAGGTTTTCGCCGGTTTTGATGAAAAAGACCCTGTGAAATCATATAGTTATGCGTTCATATCCGACTCGGCACGAAAGTTGCTTTAAGGGATAGGCAAAGGCAGTTACGAGGGAGGTTCCTCCCAAAACATCTGAACCACCATGAGCGGATCCTTTTTGGAGTGCCGTCGGGTCGGGGGGCAAGATCGATATGATGTGGCCCTCGGTTATTGGAAATGTGGGTCTGTTTATTTCCGGGTGTTTTTGCGATGAGAAATTACATCATCAACAAGATCGTTGGTCTCCAGTACCATTTGAGAAAAATCATCGGCAAGAAGATGGCTCGGTACGTCTGTATTGCAATTGAGAAGTCCTTTACGACTCTTTTTGGCAGGGAGCGCTACCAATGATGGCTTATGAAGATCTGATGGATGGTCTGATTCAATTTGGCCGACGAAATGTCCACGACCTTCTCATTCGAAGCCGCGATATCGACGATGTGGCGACCTATCTTTGGGTCGAGCTCTACTACGAGATGTCCCGGGCTTCGACTTTTGAGACCCTCGACCTTGTGAACTTCGAAAAGAGAGTTGGGTTGGGATACCCCTTCTACCCTATGACCGATCAGACACAACGCCCCATATCGCGTAGGCTGCCCAAGCTAAATGATGGGTTCCAACGCGAAAGCTTGAAAAAAGACCGTTACTAATCTTCTCAAAATAGAAATGACAAAGATCTCCCTCTCCCGCCTTGGCGGGAGAGGGTTGGGGTGAGGGTGTTCCCTTGGAATTGCCCCCTCACCTCAATGCTCTCCCCGAGGAGAGAGGATGTATTTTTCCTTCGTTTGTCCAGACCAATACGAGCATACGAATAAGGTGGCTTTGAGAAAGTTTTCTTGCTTTGGAAGCCAGTTTCTCGGAAAAGATTGGAAATGTTTTGGCGGAAAGAGTTTTTCACGCACCGACTCCCTACGGTGCGCTCCAGGTTCTAACGCCCTCGGTCCTCTTGACATCTGGGTTTTTTTTCTCTTATTCTTTTTGGGTCTAAATTCCTGGATAAGCGGGCATAGCTCAGCTGGTAGAGCATCGGCTTCCCAAGCTGATGCTTCTATCTATGTTTATCTTTAAATTTCAAGCAGTTATATACATCACACCACCCCGATATTCAATAAATATTCAATAAAAAATTGAAATTTGTCCTTCTTTCGACCACCGTGCACTTAACGTAAACTGGCAAGCTCGCAGAAATCTTCTCGCCACTCTCGCGGTGGGAATGTGGTCGTGCTCGGTTCGAACTATCATCTCGACGTCCTGAATTGTCGAAGGCGGTTTGTTCTTTCCGTGTCTCTTTGCCAGTTCCGTGTGATTGATTTCTCGAATGTGAATTTGGCGATATCCGCGTACCGCCGCAATCTTTCGCCTCTTGTTTCTGCATCCTTTCACCTCCCATCGACCCTTCAAGCTTCATTGCGAAAGTCCCTTTTACCTTATCCTTGTTCTTCCTTTGCCATTCAACCCCTCTCGTTACCCTATTTGAACACTCCTCTCTGCTTCTTCCAATTTGCCGAATTTCGGAGGGTTTTTCTTGTGGCTTGACAACAGGGGGGAATGTGTTTCATTATACCGGAGAGCAGTATTCAAAAAGAGGTCGAAGGTTTCCTTTTCTTCGGCAATGCTATAACGGCTTAGCGAAAGATCCGCTGAACACTTTGGAAAATTTATCCCATACTGATGAAGAAGCCAATATAGCGGCCCATCTGAAGAAACATGGGCCGTCTTTTGGTTCACCAGGATAGTGTCTTTCCGTGGAGGTTGCGAAATGGTTTCCCGCGGCAAAGGACTCTTCCTCTCCATCCTTTTTGCCCTCCTCTGCCTTTCTGTTTCCTCCTGCGCCCCTCGTTCTGCAGGGCCTTCGCAGCCGAGGAAAATCACCCCCGAGGCACAGTTAAGAGAAATTGAATCGGCCCGACAGATTCGGGAGATGAACGAGCGGTTGATGATGGCTGCCCTCTCCCAAGGGAAAGGTCCTTACGGCGACTACAAGATCGGGCCCGAGGATCTCCTGGAAATAACCGTCTTCGAAGATGAAAAACTGAACAAGGTAGTTCGCGTCAGCTCTCAGGGCAACATTAGCTTTCCTCTTCTCGGCATCCTGAAGGTGAAGGGGCTCACGGCCATGGAGTTGGAGAAGGAGATCCGGGAGCTTCTTGCGGAGAAGTACTTCCAAGATCCTCACGTCAGCGTTTTCATCCGAGAATACCGAAACCAGCGAATCTCCGTCATCGGAGCCGTGGAAAAACCTGGAGTCTTCGATGTGACGGGGCAAAAGACCATTCTCGACATGCTGGCCATGGCAGGAGGGCTGAAACCCGAGGCCGGAAGGTTGCTCTTCTTGCTCCGGCCCTTAAGCTCCGAATCGGAAGGGGCGACGGAGGGAAATCCAGGGGAGAAATCGCCACCCAAGGCGGTGGTCATCGATCTGGAGCAATTGGTGGTTCAGGGAGATCTTACTTTGAATCAACCCCTTTCCCATGGAGATGTGATCAACATTCCTGCCTCAGGTAAAGTCTTTGTGGGAGGCGAAGTGAGGAATCCAGGGGGCTTTCCTCTGGGCGGAAAGAAGTTGACCCTCATCCAGGCCATTGCTTTGGCGGGAGGTTTGAAGCCCGAGGCTTCGGCTTCGGCGACTCGAATCTTTCGTTACTCCGGGAAGGGCAATGAAAAAGAGATCTTGGTGGTGGACGCCTTTGCCATCCAGGAGGGCAAGGCGGATGACATCGTTCTCCAGGAGAACGATATGGTGGTCGTGCCGAAGAGCGGCACAAAAGCGGCCCTCAGTGAGATCTGGGAGTTCATCAAGGGCCGGATTGGTGGGTTCTCTTTTGGAACGACGTTATAAAGCCGATGAGGGCATCAGATGAAACAGCTTCCCGCAGTTGAAGCCTATCCACTTGTTCAGGGGCCCGAGGGGCCCGAAGCTCCTCTTCGCGAAGAGAAGGAGATTGATTTAAGAGATTACTGGAAGGTCCTTCTCAAGCGACGATGGACCGTTTTTGCCCTTTTCTCGATCGTGGTGGTCACCACGATGATCGCCACCTTTGCGATGAAGCCTATCTACCGAGGCACCTGCACCATCCAGATCGATAAGGAAAACCCTCAGATTGTCGATTTTAAGGAGATCTTTGCCGTCAACACGATGGATCAAGATTACTATCAAACCCAGTACAAGATCCTTGAGAGCCGAACCCTTGCGAGACGTGTGATCGAATCCCTCAAACTCAAGAACCATCCCGAATTCTCCATCGAACAACCAGGGTTTTTCCGGAGCTTGGGATCCGACCTTTGGAATTTCCTCTCAGGGCTTCCGGGCTCTCTCTCTTCGTCGAAGAAGGATAGCGACAAGGAACCGTTGAAGACGGATCTCTCGAACAGAAGAGACCTGACAAAGGAACGTCTCGAGATGGTGCCTGAGACGGCAAGGGATACCCTGCTGGTGAATAGGTTCCTCGGAAAGCTGAAGATCGAACCGATTCGTAATTCTCGCCTCGTTAAAATTCATTTCGATTCGAACGACCGTGAGCTTTCGCCCCGGGTGGCCAATGAGCTCGCGGCCGCCTACATTCAACAGAACCTCGATTACCGATTCAGTGCAACCGAACAGGCCAAGGATTGGTTGACGGCTCAAATCGATCAGTTGAAGGCAAAGGTGGAAAGGGCCGACGAAGCCCTTCAAGCCTTCGGTTCGAAGCACGACATCCTTTCCCTCGAGGAAAAAGAGAACATCACAATGCAGCGGCTGGCCGAGCTCAACGAGGCCCTGGCCAAGGCCGAGGCCGACCGGATGGCAAAAGAGGCCCTGTACCGTCAGACCTTCAATCGAAAAATCGATAGCCTTCCCATGGTCTTCGAGAACAAACTGATTCTGGAGCTGAAGCAGACCTACGTTCAGCTCGAAAGCCAATACATGAAGCTTTCTCAAACCTACAAGTCGGACTATCCTGAGATGGTTCGGCTCAAAAAGCAGATGGATTCGATCCAGAGGCAGATCGACGCCGAAACCGAACGGGTGATCGCTGGGATTCGGAACGATTACGAAGCCGCTCTACGGCGAGAGTCCCTGGTCCGCGCAGCCTTTGCAGAGCAGAAGGCCAGGGCCATGGAGATGAAGGACAAAGCCATCCAGTACAACATCCTGAAGCGGGAAGCCGATACAAACCGTGAGCTCTATAAGGATCTTCTCCAGAGAATGAAGCAGGCAAGCGTAACGATGAGCCTGACCGCCAGCAATATCAAGATTGTTGATCGGGCCGAGGTTCCCACGACCCCTCATAAACCGAACAAGACGCTGAACTTCCTCCTGTCCGTTGTGGTTGGCCTCTTCCTTGGTGTGGGATTGGCGTTCTTTCTTGAGTATTTGGACAATACCGTGAAAACCCCCGAAGAGGTGGAGACGGTTCTCCGACTTCCCTCTTTCGGTTTGGTTCCTGAGATCGCCTCTGAAAAGAGGCGGGGCGAGACAAGCCTTTCCTATCCCGTCGAGCTGATCACCCACGGCCATCCGAAATCGATGCTCGCCGAGGCCTATCGGAACATCCGAACATCCGTTCTCCTCTCCTTCTCCGAGCATCCTCCTAAAACACTCCTGTTCTCGAGCGCGAATCCAGGCGAAGGAAAGACGACCACAGCCATCAACACCGCGATCGCCCTTGCCCAGACAGGGGCTCCCGTGTTGGTAATCGATGCCGATCTGCGGAAACCCCGACTCCATCGACTCTTCGTAACGGAGAATGGGGTAGGGCTTTCGAGTTATCTTTCGGGCAATGCGTCCCTCGAATCCGTGGTCAGTCGCTCAGAGGTTCCTAACCTCTGTTTCATTCCCGCCGGCCCCCTGCCTCCAAACCCTTCTGAGCTTCTGGGGTCGAACCTTTGCAAAACGATGATCGAGTCTTTGAAGGAGAGATTCGCCCATATCCTATTCGATTCTCCCCCCATCCTGGGCTTTGCCGATACGGTGATCCTATCGAGTCTTGTGGATGGGGTGGTCTTGGTGGCCGAAGCTGGGAAGACGCCACGGGAAACGCTCCAGCATGCCAGGGATCTCCTGCTTCAGGTCAATGCGAAGATTCTCGGTGTTGTGATCAATCGTGTGGCTCTCGATCGAAGCGACTACGGGTACTATTACTATCGCTACTACTATTATTATGGAAGCGACGGGAAGAAGAAAAAGAGAAAAAAAGAGCTGACCTTCGAGACCTCAGAAGAACAGAGTTCCCCAGACGCAGGGGAATAACCTCTTTCATCCCCTTGAGGCGGTGACGTCAAAAATAAAATGGGATAGTGTGCTCGTGCTAATCTGGGCAGATGTTAATCTTCTCAAAAGAGAAACGACAGACATCTCCTTCTCCCCAAGGTGAGAGGAAGATTCTTTTTCCCTTGGTTTGTCCACACCAATATGAGCTTACTAATAGATGGTAAAGAGTCCCTAAATTTTGCTCTCCGCTTCGGAAAGAGGGGAGTCGCGAGGGGGGCTTTCGAAGCTCTCCCTCCGAGCCAGAAAATGGATATCACCTCGATGAATGCTGAGTCTTTAAACCAGGTTAAGGTCATCAGGCCATGCGGTGGCATGTCTTCGCCGCGCCCTACCAACGCCAGCGAGTCCTTCCCCTCTCGTCCTTCCGCGGCTTTCTCCCCTCTCGTCCTTCCGCGGTTTTTTCTTTTTTCGTCCTTGCGAGGCTCCTCCCCCTCTCGTCATTGCGAGGCACGAAGTGCCGAAGCAATCTCAGCCTTTTCCCAAGCCGTTCCTTTCCTGGTCATTCTGCGCTTTTTTCTTCCCGTCGTCTTCGGGCCTTCCCCTCGTCCTTGCGAGGCTTTTCCTTTTTTCATCATCGCCAGGCCTTCCCCCCTTTCGTCATTGCGAGGTTTTTTCTTTTTTCGTCCTTGCGAGTCCTTTCCTTTCTTTCGTCATTGCGAGGCTCCTCCCCCTCTCGTCATTGCGAGGCACGAAGTGCCGAAGCAATCTCACCCCCGCAATCTCCCCCGCACGACTCGTCTGGCAGGCTACGGCCAGCCCCGGTCGGGGAGAGGGCAGGGGAGAGGGGAATTTTTGAATAGGTGATTCTTCAACACTTGGGTGAACGATGAGCTTATTTTCCCGAAAAAATAGAAAGGTCAGCTCCCCTTCGGGATCGCAGGTCGGTCCTATGATTGATATCCACGCCCACATCCTTTATGGATTGGACGATGGCCCTCAATCGTTGGAGGAATCGGTTGCCCTATGCCGGATGGCCTGGGAAGACGGAGTCGAGGCGATGGTAGCGACCCCCCATACCCATAACGGCCTCTATCGAAATGACCGCTCCAGGGTCTTGAAGAGTGTCGAAGAGCTCAATCAAGCCCTGGTGGCCGGTGGAATACCCAAAGGGAGACCCTCCAAAACGATGTCCCTCCCTTCCCAAGGGGCTCTTGCCCCACAGAACGGGTTCAAGGTTTTCCCAGGGGGCGACGTTGCCTTTTCCCCAGACCTCGTGAGGCTTGTGGAGAGTGGAGAAGCGCTGACCCTGAACAACGGAGGCCGTTTCATCCTCGTTGAGTTTCCTTCTCCAGGGATTCCATACCAGGCGGAGGAGGTGCTTTTTCAGTTGATGGCAAGAGGGGTCACTCCCATCATCAGCCACCCTGAAAGGAATCGAGAGATCGCAAGAAACCCAAAACGCTATTTCGAGATGGTGCGAAGAGGGTGTTTGGGACAGGTGACGGCGATGAGTTTGACAGGCGGTTTTGGTGCGGCGATCCAGCGTGTGGCTCAGGAAATGCTTGCCAAGCGGCTGGTTCACATCATCGCCTCCGATGCCCACTCTATCTCTGAGAGGCCGCCCGGCCTCTCTTCCGCGCTGAGGGTTGCAGAAAAGATCGTTGGAGCCGAAGAAGCAAGGAAAATGGTGACGCAGCGTCCGCTCGACGTCTTGGAAGGAAGGCATCTTGACGTAGCGGACCCCATAAACCCCTGAAGGGTCGGGTGGGCCCGGTCAGTCGGGATTTGAAGTGAGCCAACTTCCCGGAGGATTTTTAGCCTTTGGGTTGCTTGGATACTTCAGAGACATGATCAACCGAAGCCAAGGATGTGGCGGGATTGGCCGGTTACAGAAAGGGCCTGTAATCGAGAGGGCGGAGCTTTATGGAAACTGCGCAAACGAACCCTCCTCTATCCTTTTCGAACGAACGAGATCGGTTTGGAGAAGGGGAAGAGAAAAGACCCCAAGAGGGGTTGCTCAGTTGGTACGCGGTCTATACCCGATCGCGACACGAGTCGAAGGTGAACGAGCTTCTTCAGAAGAAGCGGATCGATACCTTTTTACCACTGACAGAACGGTGGAGCAAAAGAAAAGATAGACGGTTAAAGATTCATGTTCCCCTCTTCCCAGGCTATGTCTTCGTCAGGGTTTGGATGGATGCCCACAGCCACCTCGAAATCTTGAAAACGGATAGCGTCGTTCGTATTCTCGGAAACAATGGGAAACCCACCCCTATCCCGGACGAACAAGTGAGTGCGGTTCAGACCCTGGTGAAGAGCGGGCTCGAGGTCAACCCTTATCCTTTTCTGAAGGAAGGGATGAGAGTTCGGGTGGTCCGGGGACCTCTTGTAGACATAGAGGGAATTCTTGTGGAGACGAAGGCATCGAGAAACCGTCTGGTGATTTCTGTCGATTTGCTGAAACAGTCTGCCTCGGTCGAAATCGACGCAGAGGATGTAGAGCCCCTCGGTTTTTGATCCCCAACAATCGAACCTAAGATGAACAATTTCCAATAGGAGCCTGATCCACTTTTCACTGCCTTGAGGCGAATTGGTCTCCCTCTCCTGATCATCGGTGTTTCCTTTTGGTTGGCCCACGGGATTCTTTCCGTATGGATTGGAGTCTCTCTTTACCAAGGGGAGCCCTCCGTGAGCCATTTTCACCAGGCGATTGAACATGAAGCACGAAATCCCGAACCCTACTACGGGTTGGGTCTATTCTACTTCTGGGATCTTCACGAGTTCGACCTGGAAAAAGCCTTTCGTTTCCTGAAGCAGGCCCTCGAACGAAACCCCCTCGAACAACCATATTGGCTTTCCGTAGCAAGGGTGCTCTATCGAAAAGGGGATAGGACCACCGCGGATCAGGCCCTTGAACGGGCTATTCTCGTTTTTCCCTTGAGCTTCGTGGGGAGATGGCAGGCAGGGAACCTCCTCTTGGAAGGAGGAAGGATTGACGAAGCCGTGACCCAGTTCTCCTGCATTCTTTCATACTATCCTGAGCAAAGTTCGCGGGTTTACGACCTCTTTTTGAGAGTCGTCCGAGACCCGAACTGGATCCTCCAAAAGCTCGTCCCTTCAGATGCGGCTTGTTTGACCCAATACCTTTCCTATGTGTACGGAACGGGCGATGCCGAGTCTGCGGAAAAGGTTTGGGCCAAGAGGAAGTCGCTCGGTTACAAACCCTCCCGACAAGAAACCATCGCTCATATCGACTACCTTCTGTCCCAAGGCAAGATCCAAGGGGCCCATCAGATCTGGAAGGAGCGGCTTCAGGAGGAGGGGATCCCGCTCCCCTCTGACGGAAACCTCATAACAAACGGCAGTTTTGAAACCGATCAAATACTGGGCGGTGGGTTTGACTGGAGGGTTAATCAAGTCCAGGGCGCAACGGTTTCCTATGACACCGCTGAGGCATCGGAGGGAAAGCGATCCCTTCGGATCGACTTCGATGGGAAGGAGAATGTCGACTATTACCATGTCTACCAGTATGTAAGCTTAAGGCCGGAGAGGGGTTACATACTCAAAGCCCACCTGAAGACCCGTGGCGTCACAACCAAAAGCGGTTTGAGGATCGAACTGGTCGGACTGGGCTCCCCTTTTTCTGTTCGATCCGAATCCCTCACTGGAGACAACCCGTGGAAGGAGCTCTCCATCGATTTTCAAACGCCCTCCGATGTGAAAGGCGCCATCGTCAGGGTGAGAAGAGAAAGAACCGATAAATTCGATCGTTTCCTTGGCGGTACGCTTTGGCTCGATCACGTTCGGCTCTTTGAGATCCGATAGGACGAAACGGTGGGGAAGATCGATCAACTTCTCAGTAGACTCATGCAACTGGTTCTGATCGCCCTTTTCATATTTACTCCTCTCGCCTTTTCGGCGGTTGAGCTCTGGGCCTATTCTTCGATGGAGCTGGGAATCCTTCTTCTCATCGTACTTGGCGCCTTCAAGATGTTATCGGTCGGTTCTTCGTCCCGTTATGCAAGCTCTCCGGCAGCGGGTTTCCTTCAGGTTTCCCGTTCTCTCCTTCGTCAAATTTTGACATCCTTTGAGGGAAGGATTTTTCTGCTTTTTCTCTCTTTCCTTCTTCTCATCCTTCTTCAAGCATGGGCTCTCCCCGCAGCCCTTTCCAGGTTTCTTTCACCGAAGGCCTTCGAGCTTCGCCGACTCCTTTTCCCTCCGGACACCCCCCTCATGCTTCCTCTGGACCGGTTCCCGATTTCTTATTTTCCCCTTGCCACTCGGGTCGAGTTTTACAAGTGGGCTGCCTTGGGAGGGCTCTTCTTTTTTCTCCTTTACTGGGCGCGAACCGATGAGGGGAAGAGGACCCAATGGCGTGTTCTCCCCTTGGTCGTTTTCGGAATGGGGGCCTTCGAGTCGTTATATGGGATCATCGAGTTCTTCAGCGGCCACCGCCACATCCTCACCATGAAAGCAGAGGCCTGGGTTTCGTCCGTGACGGGCACGTTCCTTAATCGCAACAATTTTGCCGGGTACTTGCTGATGGTGATTCCGCTGAGCATCGGCCTTTTCTATTCAAGGCAGGTCTTTCCGGCAAGTCGGAGGGCGAGCTGGCGTCATTACCTTGCGTCCCTCGATGGGAAGGCGATCGCCTTAGCCTTTGGAATCATGGTGATGATTTTGGCTCTTCTCTTTTCTGCTTCAAGGATGGGGATTTCAAGCCTTCTTCTCTCCTTTGGTCTCATCACCCTCATCTTTCGCAATCCCCTGAAAAAGGAACATATCGCTTGGAAGTCCTTTTTCGTCCTTTTTTTCGCTCTGGTCTGGGCAACGGGAATTGGCCTCGACCCAGTGATCGGCCGTTTTTTCCAGAGCAGCGACGATCTGGAGTGGCGTTGGAAGTTCTGGGTCGATACGTTTCGAATCCTGCTCGATTATCCGATCCTGGGCACGGGACTGGGAACCTTTGCATGGGTCTCTCCGATGTATCGTTCGTTCCCCGTGGCAGGATGGGCGAGCCATGCGGAAAACGACCTGCTCCAACTCGCGACCGAAGTGGGCTTGGTTGGGATCGTCCTATTGGCCGTTTTGTCTTTCCTTGCGTTGAAAAAGGCCGCCGTGACGATTCGCGCTCTGCCTTTCGAGAGTCCTGAACGGTATATAGCGATAGGGGGCCTCATAGGAATTCTGGCGCTGCTTTTCCATAGTTTGGTTGAAAAGAACATCCAGGTTCCGGCGAACGGATTTCTTTTTACGTTCGTTTTAGCGATGGTTTGCGGTATGTCTCGCCCTGAGCGAAAATAGGGAGCGGCTCGAGATGATTCCATCCGAAATCGCGGAAAAGAATGATGCAAAGAAACGATGCTTTTTTTTCAAGAAGTCGTTTGTGGGCATGTTGGCACAATATTTGCCTGCACAGCATCGACACGAGTCAATTGTTTTGAAAAAATTTTTCTTGACAAGGCCGAAAATTTTTGTTTATGATTGTGGAAATCAAGAAATCTAACAGGAGGGAAGGCTATGAGAGAGAGGAACGTCAAAATCACTTCGCTCTACCTTTTGGCATGCTCTTTCGTCGCGCTAACCTTTTCCCTGCCCGTACCCTATGCGCTCGAGAATGCTCCAGTGGGCCAGATGGTTTCGAGGGGCGACGTGAGGTACGAAACCGCATCGGGCTGGAAGCCTGTCGACGTCTCTTATTTCCCTGTCTTCCTTGGAACAAAGATAAAAACTGAAAAGGGAGTCGCAGCCTTGGGCCTCTGCGGGAGCGTTCAGATCGAGGTGGCTGAGCAGACCCTTTTCTCCTTACCCGAGAGGGACGTATTCGCCCTCAATCAAGGAGGTGTCCGATTCCGTATCCCAGAAGGTTCGGGATTGACGCTCAAGGCAGGAGAAGTTTCTGTGGTGAAGTCGCAGCGGGAGAAATCGGTGGTGGGCTCGGTTTCCATTCGGGCCAACGGCACGGTGGCCGTTGAGAGCCTCGAAGGAGAGTTGACGATCCTCCACGGCGACCGATCCGAACTCACACGCCTTTCGTCTAAAGAAGCCGTCACCGTCTCCGTTCCTTTCGAAAAGGGCAAGGCCGTTGCTTTGCCCACGGTCGCGAAGCTGAACCAAGGAGGGACCGCTGGCGAGAGCAGAGAGGTCTTTCAGGGGCCCTCAATGGGCTTTCTGATCGCCACCCAATCTGCCTCCGAAAAGGAAGACGGGAGAATCTCTAAGACCGGTGAATCGACCGGACTTTTCCCAAAAGCAAAGGACATTTTGTTCAAAATCATTTGCCCATGATTTTGTTTCGATGGCCTGGAGAAAGCTCTCTGAACGGAGTTGAGATTGCCCCTCACCCCGGCCTTCTTCCAGGAGGGGGAGAGGCCCGGGGGAAGGAAATGTCAGAAGGAAATTCCCCGAAATTCGTCGTCAGATACCAGATCAAGGGCAAAGGAGGAGGGAGATGATGAAGAAGAGACAGACAATCTTAACGGTTGTTTTCTTTTTGATCCTGGGAATTTCGAACTATGCCTGGTCATCCGTTGTTGGGGAATGGAACGTCACTGGTGACATGAGCGTGAAGGTAACCCTCAAAAAATCCAAGCCTGTGGTAGAAGAGGACGCGTTTACAGACGTGTTCTTGATCATTTCGGGTGGAACATTTCAAATGACCGATATGGCGGGGTACTGGACCTCGAACAAAAAACAGACCAACTTCAAAGTTTTTTTAGACGAGGGGGACGTCGAGGCCTATTTCTTGGAAGATCCCATTGTGGATGTTACGCTAAAATCGATTCACTTTAAAGGAAAAGAGGAAAAGGACGGCACGATCAGCGGTACCTTCAAGATGAATTTGGATATCGTCCTCAGTGATAGTAGGACCGGGAAAGTGAAGGTTACGGCCTCTTTTACAGGCACGAGAGCGCCCACCACGGCACCACCACCAGGGGAATTGAACACACAGGTCCAGGCTCCGACGCTACCCGAGGTGATCGCCCTGAAGGTCTTGGAGATCCTTCAGAACCAATAATAACCCAAAGAAGTAACCTTGCCGAAGAGAAATACGAGGGAAAGAAGGGCCATTCCAAAGAAGGAGTGGCCCTTCCCAAAAGCGATTCGACGCGAGAGCATCGAGGACTGGTTTTCCTTTTCAACGTTGACACACCTTCCGTATTTC
>Ga0315298_1008692_pt1 | contig 12840 bp, 11 predicted proteins | sample WHS_1_MG_FD_203077 | JGI IMG/M metagenome (GOLD analysis project Ga0315298, IMG submission 203077) | Extremophilic microbial mat communities from Washburn Hot Springs, YNP, Wyoming, USA - WHS_1_MG | ecosystem: Environmental > Aquatic > Thermal springs > Hot (42-90C) | place: USA: Wyoming...
TCCGATCGTAAATTACTCACTTTTCCCCTTCCCGGAGCGGACGGTTGCGGCTTCGTCCGGCCCGTCCAGCAGATCCAGTTCGGCGAGTTTTTCCCTGCCGGGCACCCCCGTCCGGCCGTCCCAGCCCCGGGCCAGGTAATATTCCCTGAGCACATTTTTCACTTTTTCCCGGTCCAGCCTGCGTCCCGCCGCCGGACCCGCCTCCACCGGCTGCTCGTAAAAGCGGGGCGGGTAATCCGCATCCACCGGTTTTTCCCCGTGGCGCAGGTTGAACAGCTTCTGCAGGTTCCAGATCCGCTCCCCGGCCCGGATCATCTCCCCACCCGACAGATCAATGCCGGTGAGAGAGGAAAACAGGCGGGCGAAAAGCGTCGGTCCGACGGTATGCAGCACCGGCGGACGGATGCAGATACCCAGTGAATTGTACAGGGTGATTAAATCTTCCGCCCACCGGGACATTTTGGGTATATTCACATCCCTGGTCAGCGGATCGAAAATTTCCGCCTTTAATTCATCGGGCATATCCAGCTGCCGGTACATCTCCTCGGGAAAACCAAACCGCTCCGTCCGATACGGCTCGGGATTATCGTTAAAGCGCAGGTTCTCCACCGGGTTGCGCGTGCGCAGGTGATCGCCCCCGCGCAGATTGGTGATGTACCCGAGTGTCCAGGTGGACCAGCGGGCACGCGGGTCGAGCAGAAAACATTCCATCTTCCTGACATGCACGGCACAATCTTCCGCACCGGGGATGCGGGCGGCCGCCCGGTAGACTCCTTCGGCCAGCAGGTCGCCCACACCGCGGCGGTGGGCAATCATATCCATCAGGGCAAGGACGGCCTCCTCGTTACCCCAGGACAGAGGGAAACCCAGTTCCCGCGCTCCGATTATCCCCCGCTCGACCAGTTCCATGGTAAAACTGATCACGGCGGCCGTGGAAACCATATCCATGCCCAGCCGCTGACAGGTCTCCGTGAGCATGGCGATGGCCGGCAGATTGTTGATGTCGCACCCGGCACCGAAACCGATGACCGGCGTTACTTCCATATCTTTTAACTTTAACCCGGCGTAAGGGCCCTCTTTGATTTCCACCCAGTGAGCGCAGGCAATCGGGCAGGCGCTGCAGGCCACCCCCCGGTTGGTGTAACGGGGGAGCACCCTGCGGCTGCGCGTTTCCACCCAGTTCTCAATAGCCCCGTAACGGTAATTGCGCCCGGGCAGGGCGCCGAACTCCTGATAGGGCAGACTGGCCAGCATGGTACCGAAGCGGGAAAACGAGCCGTAAAAAGGAGAACTGTAAATGGCGGCGCGGGTGTCCTCCACCGCCCGCAGGAACTCCTTCCTCCGCGCCACCCGGACAGCTCCGGTGCCGCGCACGGCCACGGCCTTCAAGTTTTTGCTGCCCATCACCGCTCCCAGCCCGGTGCGCGCCCAGGCGTCGAAGGGACCGTTTTCAATGCTGGCGTAACGGACCAGGTTCTCCCCGGCCTGACCGATGGTGGCCACCTGGATCTCCGGATCATGGTGCCGGCGGCGAATCTCCCGGATGGTGCTCCAGGCGTCCCGCCCCCAGAGTTGATCCGCCGGCAGCAAATCGGCCCGGCCGTCCGTGATCAGCAGATACACCGGTTTGTCCGCCCGACCGCGGATAACCACTCCGTCAAAACCGGCGAACTTCAGTTCACTGCCCCAGAAGTTGCCCGAGTTGGCCGTCCCGAACAGGCCGGTGAGCGGGGAAAGGGCGGATGCTTCCGTACGGGAGGCGGTGGGAATGTTGGTGCCGACAAACACCCCCGCCCCGAAGGTGAGGACATTTTCCGGCCCCAGGGGGTCGGCGCCCTCCGGTATCTGTTCATACAGCAGGCGGGCGTTGAAACCCAGCCCGCTCAAGTAATGTTTCGCCCAGGATTCCTCCCATGGATGAACGGTAACCCGGGCGGCGCTCAGATCGACATCCAAAAGATTGCCGCTGTATCCGTACATTCAGTCGCCCCCCTCAAACCGGCGTAGTTTCCGACGGGTCGGGAAGCCGCACCAGCCGTAAAGCACCGGACGGACACACCCGGGCACAGCTCTTGCATCCGCGACAACCGGAGGAAAATGCAATTTCGAAAGTTCCTTCAAAATCGTGCCGGCGGATAAATATAAAGGCCGCCGCCAGGTCAAAAGCACCGCTGTTCACTACGGCGCAGGTCAGCGCACAGGTGGCGCAACCGATACACCGCCCGGGATTGATCACCATTTCTTCGGCCACTGCCCCCGCTCCTCTCCCCTTTTTCGCTACGAGATTCCCCTGCCGCCATTTCCAACGGCCGTGCTCAACATGACGGGCGCAACGCGCCCGCACCCATCCGCCGCGGTCCGCACGACGGGCAGTCGGGATCCGCCTGCAGCCCCACTTCGTGAAACGTCATGGTCAGGGCGTCGAAAATGAGCAGCCGGCCGATGAGCAGTTCACCCAGGCCGAGCAGGTACTTAACCGCCTCGGCGGCCTGCAGGGCGCCGATTACCCCGGGCACTGCCCCGAGCACCCCCAGCTGTTCACAACCGGGTGCGCCGGCGTCGGGTTCACGGGGGAAGATGCAGCGCAGGCAGGGTCCCCGGCCGGGAACAACGGTGAACAGCTGCCCGCTGAAGGCCAGCACTCCGCCGTATATAAAGGTCCTGCCCAGTTCCAGGCAGGTATCGTTGATAATAAAACGGGAAGCAAAGTTGTCCGTGCAATCGATCACCACGTCATAACCGGCTATAACCTTCCCGGCATTGTCCGGCGTCAACCGCTCCCGCAAAATTTCCACGCACAGACCCGGATTCAAAGCCCTTAATTTTTCCGCGGCCGATTCCACTTTCGCCCGTCCCACATCTTTTGCGCTGTGCAGAATCTGCCGCTGTAGATTGGACGGTTCGACCACGTCGTCGTCCATCAGGCCCAACCGTCCCACACCGGCCGCGGCCAGATAGTAGGCGGCCGACGAGGCCAGCCCGCCCGCTCCCACCAGCAGCGCCGATGAAGATAAAAGCCGCTCCTGCCCGTTCTCGCCGATACCGGACAGCAATATATTTCTCCGGTAAAGCACGGTTTGTTCCGGTGTCAGCACCATCCGCACCTCCCTTCACCGCGCGACGCCCGTCAACCCCCGCCCACGGGAGGGAAGAGGGAAATTCTGTCCCGCTCGTGCAGCACGGTATGCATTTCTGCATGCCGCCCGTTGACCAGCACATTGAACACCTTTTCCGGCGGGATGCCGAGCACCGACAACAGTTCCCGCACCGTCGCCCCCGCCGCTACATCAACCGGTATACTTTCGCCGAACCGCACCCCGGAAAGCAGCTTCTCCAGGCCGCCGAATACCCGCACATCCAGATTCATCGCACCACTCCTTGGCCGTGCTACCGGCGGTTTTCTTTTACCACCCACCGGAAATTCATCCCCGTTCCAGCATTAATTATGCCCTTCACCGCTCCCCGCTCTTCTGCACAAACCCCAGGATCACGCGGTAAGGACCGGGAGTCCCCGGGGGAACAAAAGCCACCCGGTCGCCGGGTGCCACCATGTGCTCCATACTCTGCGCCCGCCCGTTGATAAACACGATTTCAATCTTTTCCCGGGGGATATCCAATCTTAGCGCCAGTTCCGACGCTTTGATCGCTTCCGGCAGTTCCACCAGGAGCGGAAAGGGCCAGCCTCTTTCCGTAAAGAGCCGGCTCAAATCGCCGAACCCTCTTACTTCCACTGCAGACATTCCCCCCTGCCGCCTCCTTTCGCACATCAAACATTCGCCGCCCGACCGGCATTCTCCTGCATACGCCTGCGGGGCGGCCGAAGCCGCCCCGCGAGAAAAAGTTTTCACCGTTTAGAAATTGAGCACTTCGTCCAGCTCTTCCTTCAACTCAAACCGGGTGTTGTGCGGCGGCAGTTCCTCGGTGTAGAAGAATTCCGGCAGGCGGTCGTCGGCACTGGTGAAGCCGGCCCTGCGGTTGAACTCCTTCTCCACCTTGAGGACGTTTTGCCCCAGGGCGATCACATCGTCCACAGTCAGGTTCGAGCCGTACATGGCATTGAGCATTTCCACGATGGTGGGCAGCCCTTCGGGGTTATCCAGCACGGCGAAAGCGACGAAGAGACACAGACCGGAGCTGTCCACGGCGGCGGTGGCCACCTGCAGGTTGCGGGAAAGCTCGATCTGCCCATCTTCCTTCAGCGGATCGACGAATCCCCCCACCTTGAGAATGTTGGCGGTAACGGCATAGCCGGCGGTGTGGTCGGCCCCCATGGGCGTGGTGGCGTAGGTCACCCCGTTGCCCTTGCAGGCCCGCGGGTCATAGGCCGGTATGCACTGTCCTTTGACGGCGGGAATTCTGGTTACACCGTACAGTTTGCCGGCGAAAGTGGCGCCCGCTCCGATAATCCGCCCCAGCGGGGTGCCCCTGCCGACTTCCTTCAAGGCCTCAATGGCCTTCTGGCCGTCGCCGAAGGGGATTACCCCGGCTTCCATCAACACACCCAGGGTGCCGGCCGCTTCGATGGTATCCATGCCCAGATCGTTGCAGATGTAATTCAGTTCGCCGATCACATCCAGATCGCTGATTTCCAGGTTCGGCCCGAAGCCCCAGGCCGTTTCGTACTCGATCGAGCCCACGGAACGTCCGTCCGGCAGAACGAAGATATTCGAGCAGCGCATGACGCAGCCCGGATTGCAGGCGTGAGTGGCCTTGCCGCCGCGGGCTTTGCACATTTCGGCCAGCTTTTCGCCGCCGACATCATTGGCCCGGTCGAAACGCCCCCGGGAGAAGTTCCGGGTGGGCAGGGTGCCGGCTTCATTGATGATGTTCATCAATACGTTGGTGCCGTAGGCGGGCAGCCCCTCGCCGGTGACCGGATGGGCCAGCAGCATGTCGGTGAACTTCTTGGCGGCGGCCTTAAACCGTTCCCTGTCCTTCACCGGCACGTCGAATGTCTTCGGTGCGTCCACGACAATGGCCTTCAGCCCCTTCGAACCCATCACGGCGCCCAGGCCGCCGCGACCGGCATAGCGGCCGGCGTTGCCTTCCGGATCGTTCACCCCGATGCCGGAGTTGGGCATGAGCATTTCACCGGCCGGGCCGATGAAGATGACCCCTACTTTGGAGCCGTATTTCTCCTTCAATGCGGCCACGGTGGCGTAACCGCCCTTGCCCACCAGTTCTCCGGCCGGCAACAATTCGGCCCCTTCGGCGGTCAGTTTGAGCAGGTAAAACTCACCGGGGGCGGCCTTGCCCTCAATGACCACGGCTTTGTAGCCCAGGTTGGCCAGCTTCTGCGAAGCTATACCGCCGGCGTTCGATTCTTTGATCGTGCCGGTGAGCGGGCTTTTCCCGCCCACGGACATACGGCCGGATGAAGGGGCGCTGGTGCCGGATAAAAGCCCGGGGGCGAAAATCAATTTGTTCAACGGACCCAGCGGCTCGCAGGTGGCCGGCACCTCGTCGAAAACAAACTGCGAAGTGAGCGCCCGGCCGCCCAGGGCGGCGTATTTTTCCGGCACTGCTTCCACTTTTAATTCTTTGGTGGTCATATTGACGCGCAGAAACTTATCCATGAAAACTCTCCTCCTCTGGCTGAAAAAATGTCCGCTGCGGGGATACCGACGGATGAAAAATGCAAATTTTGTACCATTAATGGCGTGAGCAATCTGCATAAAGCCCTCTGCAAGTGAAGGCCCCACCGGCAGCGAACCCCGCAGGCCGGTACGGCGCGGCCCGGGCCGCGCCGGCGGGCGGCGCAAAAGGCGCGCCGCACAGTGCCGCCGCATTCCCGCCCCGACGCCGCGGGCGCCGCCGGGCACGAACGCCTTAACCGCCGCCGGATTCGCAGCACCGGCGCAGGACTACTGACACGGCACTGCCCTTTCACCGCCCAATTATGCTCCTGCCCGGAGTGAGAAAATTTAAACACCTCGGGGGTAATTCATCCGCCGACGTTCCATAATAGTACAATAGTCCTGTCCCACAATAAAACGGCGCCCCATAACGGAACAGTACGCCCGGGCCCGCCTGCCGCCGGAAAGGGCTGCGCTTCACCGCAATCTCCTCCCCAACGGGACGGTCGTAAATATTTACCATGCAAATTGCCTGCCAGCACTGGCCGACCCGGTGCGCAGCTGCCTTTTTTTATTTTCCATATTCCTGTCAACCGTTATTCCCAACGCCATAATTTTGAACACAGGCGGTGACCGCGCTGGTCAAGGCCAGTTCCGTAATGATCGGCAAGTAAAAGCGAAAGCCCCCGTTTCAACCGGGGGCTTTGCACATCATTAGCTCACTTTTTCCACACGCACGGCGCAGACTTTCAGTTCCGGTATCTTCGCCACCGGATCCCGCGCCGGGTTGGTCAATTTGTTGATGGCCACCTGCGGGAAGTGGAAGGAGGTAAATACCAGACCTTCCGGAGCCATCGCGGTCACCCGTGCGGTCACATCCACATGCCCGCGGCGGGAAACGACGCGCACCATATCGCCGCTGGACACGCCCAGTCTGGCCGCATCCCGCGGGTTTATTTCCAGGTATTCTTCCGGATAGTACACTTCTATCGTCCCGGTGCGCTGCGTCATGGTGCCGGTATGATAATGGAAGTGCCGTCGGCCGGTGCTGAGCACAAAAGGAAACTCTTCATCCGGCTGCTCGTCCGGCGGAATATATTCCACCGCATGGAACTTGCCCAAACCGCGGGAGAATTTGCCCGCATGAAGCACAGGTGTGCCGGGGTGATCCGCCGTGGGGCAGGGCCAGATTAACCCGCCCTGTTCCAGCCGTCGGTAGGAAATACCGCCGTAAGAAGGCGTTAACCGGGCAATTTCATCCATGATCTCCGCCGGTGAGGCGTATTTCATCGCATAACCCATGGCCGTAGCCACGGCGCAGATGATTTCCCAGTCCGCCCGGGCGTCGCCCACCGGATCGACGGCCCTGCGCACCCGCTGCACGCGCCGCTCGGTATTGGTAAAGGTGCCGTCCTTTTCGGCAAAGCTGGCCGCCGGCAGCACCACATCGGCCAGTTTCGCCGTTTCCGTGAGGAAAATATCCTGCACGACCAGAAACTCCAGTTTGTCCAGGGCGTGCACCACGTGATCCGCGTCCGGGTCGGAGAGCACCGGGTTTTCCCCCATGATGTACATGCCCTTCACCCGGCCGGAAACGGCCGCTTCCATCATTTCGCCGACCGTCAAACCGGGCTCGGCGGGAAGTTCGGGCACCCCCCAGGCGGCGGCGAATTTGGCCCGCGCTTCAGCGACGGTAACGCTCTGGTAACCGGTGAAGACGTTGGGTAAAGCACCCATGTCGCAGGCGCCCTGCACGTTGTTCTGCCCGCGCAGCGGATTGACGCCGCTGTGCGGCTTGCCGATCTGGCCGCAGAGCATGGCCAGGTTGGCCACCGCTTTCACGTTGTCCGTACCGCAGACATGCTGGGTCAACCCCATGGTGTAAAGGATGGTGGCGTTTCCGGCTCCGGCATAGCCGCGGGCCACCTCGCGGATGATGGCGGCGTCGATGCCGGTAATGCCCTGCACATATTCCGGCGTGTACTTTTCCACCACCGACCGGAAAAGAGCAAAGTCCTCCGTTCTGCTTTCCACAAACTCTTTGTCCCAGAGCCCCTCTTCAATGATCACGTGGGCCAGGCCGTTGATCAGGGCCAGATCGGAGCCGGATTTAATGCGCAGGTGATGTTGGGCCAGCGCGGCCACCTCGGTCTGCCGCGGGTCCACCACCACCAGGGTGGCTCCCCGGCGCACCGCTTTCTTCACCTGCAGTCCGATAATCGGATGGGACTCGGTGGTATTGGTACCGATGGCCAGAATGAAATCGGCGCCGGCAATATCGCCAATCGGGTTGGTCATCGCCCCGCTCCCGAACGCAGCCGCCAGACCGGCGACCGTGGGAGCGTGTCAGAGACGGGCGCAGTGGTCGATATTGTTGGTACCGAACACCGCGCGGGCCAGTTTGTTCATCAGGTAGTTTTCTTCATTGGTGCAACGGGCCGAACTGAGCACGGCCAGGGCGTCGGGACCGTGCTGTGCTTTTATCCGGCCCAATTTTTCCGCCACCAGGCCGATGGCTTCTTCCCAGGAGGCCTCCGCAAAGACCCCGTTTTTCTTGATCAGCGGCCTGGTCAGGCGATCCGGATGGTGAATGAAGCCGAAACCGAAACGTCCTTTCACGCACAGCGCACGCCCGTTTACATCACCGTCGCACGAGGTCACACCCACCACTTTGCCATCCTTGACATTGAGATCGAAGTTGCAGCCCGTACCGCAATAGGGGCAGGTAGTGCGCACTTTTTGCACTTCCCAGGCGCGGGCGGAGGCGCGGAGTTTCTTTTCCTGCAGCGCGCCCACCGGGCAGACGGCCACGCAGTTGCCGCAGAACACACATTCCGAACCGGCCAGGGTGGTGTCCAGAGCCGGCGCCACCCGGGTGGAAAAACCACGGTAGGCGAAGTCGACCACGTTCTTCCCCTGAATTTCCGCACAGGCGCGCACACACTTGCCGCACAAAATGCACTTGTTCAGGTCCCGGACAATGAAGGGGTTGTCGTCTTCCAGGGGATAATCGTGCTTCTCCCCGTTAAAAGCGTCGCCGCGCACCCCGTACAGGTAGGCGTAATCCTGCAGGCGGCAGTCGCCGTTTCTCCCGCAGGTGAGGCAGTCCCGGGGGTGGTTGGCCAGCAGCAGTTCCAGAATGGTCCGGCGCGCTTCAATCACCGCCGGTGAATCCGTGCGCACGACCATCCCTTCCGCCACCGTGGTCACGCAGGAAGCCGGCAGGTTGCGCATTTTTTCAATTTCCACCACGCACAACCGGCATCCGCCCCAGAGGGAAAGTTCGGGATCGTGGCACAGGGTGGGGATGAAGATCCCCGCCTGCCGGGCGGCTTCCAGTACGGTGGTGCCGGCCGGCACGCATATCTGCCGCCCGTCTATGGTTAAAGTGACATCTGGCAAACTGTAAACCTCCCTTCTCCGAAAGCCACCGGCAACCGGGACAAACCCCGGCGACCGGCCAGGAGGGATGGCCGTACCCCGCCGCTTCCATACACTGTTCCGGTGGGAATCAGGCCGGCCGCCTGGCCAAACCGCACCGCACATTTGTTCAAGCGACCGGGGCCGGCGAGCGCCCATTCCGAGCGCCGCGGAGACCCGCTCCCGCAGTACGGCCACCACTCAAAAAACGTATTTTACCTCAACCCTTTTCCACCCGGGCCAGCTTTTCCAGCACGCCTTCCAGCCCCAGCGCCTCGGCCCAGGACACGGGTACAAACCGTCCCTCTTTCTTCAACATTGGAGTCAGCGGCTCATCCACGTAGAGCAGCTCCAGCCCCAGGCGCCCCTTCAGACACAGTGGACGCCCCGGACCGGGCTCCCTGGCCGTGATCCCGATCACCCGGCCGTTTTTGATGTTCAAATCAAAAGTACAGCCGTTATCGCAGAAGGTGCAGGTGACCGGCCTCTTTTCCATTTCCCAGGTACGCCCCTTGCCGGCCAGCGGCTTGTAGGTCAGCGCGCCCACCGGGCAAACGGCCACGCAACGGGCGCAGTACACGCAGTCCGATTCGCCCAGCGGCCGATCCATGGCCGTAACCACCCGGGTGAAAAAGCCGCGGTAACCGAAATCGATCACGCTGCGTTCCGGCACCGCCTGGCAGGTGCGCACGCACCTGCCGCACAGGATGCATTTGTTCTGATCCCGGATGATGTAGGGGTTGGAATCGTCCAGCGGGTAGTTTTTCTTTTCTCCCTGAAAGCTGCTCCGGCGCACCCCGTACATGAACGCATAATCCTGAAGCCGGCAATCGCCGTTCTTTTCACAGGTCAGGCAGTCCTGCGGGTGGTTGGCCAGGAGCAGATCTATAATGGTGCGCCTGGCTTCAAGCACCGCTTCGGAAGCGGTATGCACCACCATCCCCTCGGTCGCCGTGGTGACGCAGGAAGCCGGCAGATTGCGCATCTTTTCAATTTCCACCACGCACAGGCGGCAGGCGCCCCAGCCGGGAAGGGCCGGATCATGGCAGAGGGTGGGGATGAAAATCCCCGCCTGCCGGGCCGCTTCCAGCACGGTGGTGCCGACCGGGACGGTCACTTTCCGTCCGTCTATGGTCAATGTGACACTGGCCACCTTGTCTTCACCCCTTATCACTCAATAATCAGCGGCGGTTTTACTTACGCCTTCTCCACCGCGCCGAACTTGCACTTCTGCAGACAGTTGCCGCACTTGATGCAGCGCGAGGCGTCGATCACATGGGGCTGTTTCTTCTCGCCGCTGATCGCACCGGCCGGGCAGGAGCGGGCGCAGTTGCCGCATCCCGTGCATTTTTCCGGGTTGATGGTGTAGACCAGCAGGGCCTGGCAGACATGGGCCGGGCAGCGCTTGTCCTTGATGTGCGCTTCATACTCATCCCGGAAGTAACGCAGGGTGGACAAAATGGGGTTCGGACAGGTCTGCCCCAGGCCGCACAGGGCTGTATTCTTCACCACACGGGCCAGCCGCTCCAGGGTGTCGATATCCTCCATTTCCCCTTTGCCCTCGCAGATGCGGGTGAGGATCTCCAGCATGCGCTTGGTGCCCTCCCGGCAGGGGGTGCACTTGCCGCAGGACTCGGCCTGGGTGAAGTTGAGGAAGAAGCGGGCCACGTCCACCATGCAGGTGGTTTCGTCCATAACCACCAGCCCGCCGGAACCCATAATCGCGCCGGCCGCAGTCAGGGAATCGTAATCCACCGGCAGGTCGAGCTGCTCGTCGGGCAGGCAGCCGCCGGAAGGACCGCCGATCTGCACCGCTTTGAACTTCTTCCCGTCCCGGATGCCGCCGCCGACATCAAAAATGATTTCGCGCATGGTGATGCCCATGGGCACTTCCACCAGACCGGTGTTGTTCACCTTGCCGGTGAGGGCGAAGATCTTGGTGCCCTTGCTTTTTTCCGTGCCCATGGCCGCATACCAGGCGCCGCCGTTGCGGATGATCTGGGGCACGTTGGCGTAGGTTTCCACATTGTTCAGGTTGGTCGGTTTGCCCCACAGGCCCTTCTGCGCCGGGAAGGGCGGCCGCACCCGCGGCATGCCCCGGTTGCCCTCGATGGAGGTCAACAGGGCCGTTTCCTCGCCGCAGACAAAGGCTCCGGCGCCGGCCTTGATTTTTATCCGGAAGTTGAAGCCGGAATTGAGAATGTTGTCGCCCAGAATACCATATTCCTCCGCCTGGGCGATAGCGATCTTCAAGCGCTGAATGGCCAGGGGATACTCGGCCCGCACATAGATGTAACCTTCATCGGCGCCCACCGCATAACCGCAGATCATCATTCCTTCCAGCACCGCATGGGGGTCGCCTTCCAGCACGCTGCGGTCCATAAAAGCCCCCGGGTCGCCTTCGTCGGCGTTACAGACCACGTATTTCTTATCACCCTCCGCCGCCCGCACAAAGCTCCACTTCATGCCGGTGGGGAAACCGGCGCCGCCGCGCCCGCGCAGGCCGGAGGTTTTCACTTCTTCGATCACCTGCTCCGGGGTCAGCTCAAACAGCGCCCGGGTCAGGGCCGTGTAACCGTCGTTGGCTATATAATCGGCCATATTCTCCGGATTAATATGTCCGCAGTTGTGCAGCACCAGCCGCTTTTGCCGGGCGTAAAAGGGCACCGTTTCGTAAGTGCGCGCCCTCTCCCCGGTGGTCGGATCGACGTAGAGCAGCCGCTCCACCACCTGCCCGTTGACCAGATGGCTCTCCACGATTTCCGGGACATCCGCCGTCTCCACCCGGGTGTAAAAGACTTTCTGGGGCTCGATGATCATCAGCGGCCCCTGCTCGCAAAAGCCATGGCAGCCGGTAATCTTCACGCTCACTTTGTCCTCCAGGCCGTGCTCCTTAAGGGCGGTCTTCAGGGCGTCCACCAGACCGCGGGAACCGGAGGAAGTGCAACCCGTCCCGGCGCAGATCAGGATCTGGCGCCGGTCGCTGTCCGCCGGCAGATTGATGCTGTTCAACAAATCCTGGCGCCACCGGCGGCACTGTTCATCATCATGACAGAGTGGCCCCGTCTTGCGGCAGAGAATATAATCCTTGCAGGGGCTGGCCGGAGAATGGGTGCACTTATCGCAACACCTGTCCATCAATGTATGCACTGGTTTTACGCCCCCTTTACTCGTACTTATCCAGAATTTCGGCCGCCCGTTCGGGCGTCAAGCGGCCGTGGGTGTCATCGTTGACCATCATCACCGGCGCAAGGCCGCAGGCGCCCAGACAGGCCACCGTTTCCAGGGTGTAGCGCAGGTCTTCCGTGGTTTCGTTTTTACCCACGCCCAGCTTCTCGGACACCGATTCCAGCACCCGGGCGCCTCCCCGCACATGGCAGGCCGTCCCCTGACAGACGCGGATGATGTTCCGCCCCCGCGGCTGCAGGTGGAACTGGGCATAGAAGGTGGCCACACCGAATGTCTTGCTGAAAGGAATTTTCAGCTCTTCGGAAATCTTTTGCATCACTTCTCCCGGGAGGTAGCCGTAAATTTCCTGCGCTTCCTGCAAAAGCGGGATCAGCGCCCCTTTGACGCCCCGGTAATGTTCAAATACTCTGGCCAGGGCTTCCTGCCGTTTTTGCTCCTCCTGTGCGCATTGACACGCCAAAATAATAACCCCCTCTCATTTTCTCTCCCCTTGAAAAACTCCACAGCAACCACCCGCGGTATCCGCCAAACACTCCTCCCGGGGCAACACTTCCGGTCGCCGGTGCGGCCCCGGAGCCAGGATACAATGAACCGCCGCTCCCGGGCGCGCGCCCAAACGGCAACGCGGGAACATACGGCTACCGGGCCGTACCGA
>Ga0315298_1008694_pt1 | contig 12840 bp, 9 predicted proteins | sample WHS_1_MG_FD_203077 | JGI IMG/M metagenome (GOLD analysis project Ga0315298, IMG submission 203077) | Extremophilic microbial mat communities from Washburn Hot Springs, YNP, Wyoming, USA - WHS_1_MG | ecosystem: Environmental > Aquatic > Thermal springs > Hot (42-90C) | place: USA: Wyoming...
TATGCAAACCCTCATTCACGGCCTTTTTCTGAACCTGACGAATATGGAGGGCTTAGGGCAAGGGACGAAAGCGGGGTGGCAATAAAATACACAGGCAAGTTCTGCAGGCTTCAACTGAGATATTTTCTTGACATCTGGACATCTGCAAAAATACTTGACGAGACATGGAAACTAAAGACTATCGGAAGGGTAGATGTCAGGGTAAACAAGATTGTGACACCTTTCGCCTATGTTCGATTCGAGGATAGAGATTTGAAACACTCGTCCAGAGGCTCTTGCTTCGATTACTCGAGGGAGACGGTCGAGGGCGAAAGAATCCCTTGCACTGGCGAGAGGATAGATTTTGGATGCGGGGTCAGGCTAAAGCCTCTAAGAAACCTTAGCATGTCTTTGAACCTTCAGTACCGCCTTGTGGACGACGACCGAAAGATACAAGGAGCGCTAGTGTTTTCGAACGAGTTCAGACAGGACTTGCTGGGAGTCCTTCGTCTTTCTTATCGCCCTCTGCGACAGCTTTTGCTAGGGGCATATATCCGCTATCTGAACGAAGACATAAAAGACAACAAATACCTCGAACAATCCATTACCTCTGTCCTTTACGCCCAAGGGATGCTAAGCAGTTTATGGAAACAAGAAGGACTTTGGGCAAGACTAAGATACGAAATCTATGCCCTCCTTGATAAAAGACAAAGCACTGCCCAAAGATGGCCAAACCCAGCGCACTTTTTTACATTCGACCTCATTTACAAGTTCTAAGGTTTGAGGGTATGACACGGCTGTCATACTTCTAACAGATTTTTAGCCCCGCAAAATCGATAACACCTTGAAATCACAGGATTTTTATGTTGGCACGAATTGTGCATTGCGAAAGAGTTGAGACTTTTGAGTTGCCCCAAGATGGCAAAAAAACTAAAATCTTTTCTTAAAGGAGGTGTCTTATGAAACGCAACACAATCAAGCTCCTAACCCCTCTCTTTGGTGTCCTTGCCTTGACTGTCTTTTCTGGGCAGTCCAAGTCAGGGTGTGGTGTAAGTTCAAACCCGCCCCCCCAGGCACAGTGCGAAACCCCCAAGGATTGCGAGGGGTTGCCGCATGTGATGTGCGTCGGCGAGTGGCAGTGTCAACAAGGCACATGTGTCTGGCAGTGCGAGGTGTATTGCAAATCAGACACAGACTGTCCCGAAGGGCAAAAGTGCGATTCAGCAACAGGCAAATGCTTTACACCACCAAAGCCTCAATGTAAGCGGACAGGATGTTCTGGCGAGGTTTGTTCTTCCCAAGATGTCGTAACCCCTTGCATCTGGCAGGACTGGTATCGTTGTCTGGACCTTACGGAGTGCGGAAACTATGGCGAGAATGGGGCTTGCGCATTCAAGCCAACAGACGAGTTTCTGGCTTGCCTGAAGGGCGAGGTAGTGTGCACTACTGATGCAGACTGTCCGACAGGTCAAAAATGTGTAGGGGGTCAGTGCACTGGAGGACAAGAACCCATTCCCTGTCATGGCGATGAGGATTGCCCACAAGGTCAGATTTGCGTGTATGAAGCACCTCCATGCTCTTGCGATTGTGACCCCAATAGCGACCCTGCCTGCCTGTGCCCAGAGTGCGTCCCACCAGAGCACGGTTATTGCAAGCCTGGTTGCACCTCTCAAGAGGAATGCGATGACAATGACAAGTGCACGATTGACAAATGCGAAAACGGGAGGTGCACGCACGAGCCCCTTCTTGGTTGTGGCTGGTGCGAAAGGGACAACGATGGCGATGGCTTCTTCGATTTCTGTAACCCTGCTGACTGCGATGACAATGACCTGAACACCTTCCCTGGCGCAAAAGAGATATGCGATGGCAAGGACAATGACTGCGATGGCAAGATTGACGAAGATGGTTGCCAGTCCTGCATGAGCGACAAAGACTGCGCGCCTTACGAGTATTGTGCCCTTCAGCTGCCATGTTGTCCGCCCGACAAGATCTGCATCCCAGAAATTCCGCCTTGCGGTAAAGGTGTTTGCAAACTAAGGGATGGCTATTGCTGGAGCGACTTTGACTGCCCAAAGGGCTACACCTGCGAAGGCGAGATCATATGCCCGCCAGGGGCATATTGCTTTATCGCTGACCAGCCAGGTCGTTGTGTGCCACAAGGGTGTCAGAGTGATGAGGACTGCCCTGTTGGACAATACTGCAATCTTCTAGTCCAAAGCGATGGCACTTTGTCTGGCACATGCACCCCTGTGCCTGCTGGAAGGTGCGTGCGAGACGAAGACTGTGGTGAAGGGGCACATTGCGAGTTCACCGATCCATGTCCTCTGTGCGTAGGTTGTCCCTGCTTTGGGCGATGCGTGGCAGATACCTCTTGCGTCCCAGTAAGACCTGGCACTCACGGCATGTGCGAAATGGTGCTTGGCTACATCTTCAATGGCTACAACTGCGTGCTCGAATCAGGCTGTTCTTGCGGAAACGATTGCCCTTACTTTTTCAAGACACTTGAAGACTGCCAGAAGGCTTGCAAACTTATTGGCTGTCTTGAAGATTCCGACTGCCCAGAGGGTATGTGCTGTTATCTGATGGACTACTGCTATCCTTATGGAGACTACTGCTATCCTTATGGGGAATGCGGTCCTTGTCAAGAGACATGCACTTCGGACAAAGATTGCGATGATGGCGACAAGTGCACGATTGACAAGTGCATAAACGGCGTGTGCTCGCACGAGCCACTTCTTGGTTGCGGGTGGTGCGAAAGGGACAATGATGGAGATGGATTCTTCGATTTCTGCAACCCTGCTGACTGCGACGATACGAATCCTCGAATCTATCCTGGCGCACCTGAGCTTTGCGATGGCATTGACAACGACTGCGATGGTCTGGTTGACGAAGGTTGCTCGGGCAAGAAATGCATGTCCGACAAGGATTGCGCAAGCTACGAAATTTGTGTGTTTGATATTCCAACCGGGCTTTGTTGTCCACCGAATGCCTACTGCATCCCCGAGCTCCCGCCCTGCTGTTGTCCTCCAGGCGTGATTGGGTGTCCTATTAGCTGGCCCCTTTGCGAGGGTCAGTGCAAGCTGAAGGAAGGGCTTTGCTTCACTGATGCAGACTGCCCACAGGGTTATTATTGCGACATCGTGCGCTGTATGGGCGGGATTATGTGCCTACCTCCTTACAAATGTGAACCCCTGCCTCAATAGTCTTCTAAACTTCTGACAAAAATCTCCCGTCCATTTGCAACCTTGGGTTTGCAATCTCAACGGTTGCGATCTTCATTATCGTGATTATCATTACAAAACCTTTGTCTGGAGGCTATTATGAGGAATGTTATTATCATTGGTTCTGGACCAGCAGGGCTTACTGCTGCGATCTACACAGGAAGGGCAATGCTAAATCCGTTGGTGCTGGAAGGTGTTCAACCAGGAGGGCAACTCACGACCACAAACGAAGTTGAAAACTTTCCTGGCTTCCCCGAAGGCATACTGGGGCAGGAGCTTATGGACAAGATGAGACAGCAGGCTCAGAAGTTCGGCGCAGAAACAAGATTTAGCAGTGTCAAGGCAGTTGATTTCACCTCTTACCCGTTCAAGGTCACAACGGACGATGACGAGGTGATCGAGACAAGAAGCGTCATCATCGCCACTGGGGCGAGTGCAAGGTATCTTGGGCTAGAAAGCGAGCAGAAACTAATAGGGCATGGCGTTTCTGCCTGCGCGACCTGCGATGGGTTTTTCTTCAAAGGGAAAGAGATTGCAGTGGTAGGTGGCGGGGATTCTGCCATGGAAGAGGCGATGTTCCTTACGAGGTTTGCATCTAAAGTCACAATAGTCCACAGGCGGGACAAGTTCAGGGCATCGAAGGTGATGGTGGAAAGGGCAAAGGCAAACCCAAAGATAGCCTTCTTGATGGACAGCGTGGTTGTAGATGTGCTTACAAAGACAGGAAAAGAGGTGACTGGCATAAAAGTGAAGAATGTCAAGACAGGGGAAGAAACCATTGTGCCTGTTGAAGGTGTATTTGTTGCAATAGGTCATAAACCCAATACAGATGTCTTCAAGGGGCAGATAGAACTTGATGACCAGGGATACATTGTCTTGAAAGGGTTCACACAGACAAGCGTCGAAGGGGTTTTCGCAGCAGGGGACTGCACTGATAAAAGATACAGGCAGGCTATTACTGCTGCAGGTATGGGGTGTCAGGCTGCGATTGACTGCACAAGGTTCTTAGAGGAGAAAGGGGTTTGAAAAGGGAGGTTTGGGACCAACTTATGTCCTTGCTTGCAGAGTGGGCAAAGGAGTTTGACCCTCCTGCTGTGACAAAGGAGGCGCAACAGTCCAAAGACCCTTTCAGGGTGCTTATTGCAACAGTGCTTAGTGCAAGGACAAAAGACGAGGTCACATACGAGTCAGCAACAAGGCTTTTCAGGCTTGCTTCCACCCCCGAAGCAATGGCAAATCTAAGCGAGGAAAAGATCGCAGAAGCGATAAAGCCAGTGAACTTTTATGTTACCAAGGCGAAAAGGGTAAAGCAGATCGCAGGGATTTTGGTTACCAAACACAATGGAAAAGTCCCTGAAGACTTAGAAACCCTTTTGACCTTGCCAGGGGTTGGAAGAAAGACTGCAAACCTGGTGCTTGCAGAAGGGCATGGGCTTGATGGGGTCTGTGTTGATACCCATGTCCACAGGATATTGAACAGGTTAGGGCTTGCTAAAACGAAAAAGCCTGTTGAAACCGAGTTTTTCCTTAGGAAGGTCTTGCCAAAAGAATACTGGGTAAAGATAAATACATACCTTGTAAGTTTTGGGCAAAGGGTATGCACGCCTGTTTCTCCCTTTTGCTCGCAATGCGTGATAAGTTCGTTATGCAAAAAGGTTGGCGTTGGAAGGCATAGATGAGGAGGAGGTCATGAAAAGAAAAAAGGTAATAATAATGGGTGCTGCTGGTAGGGACTTCCACAACTTCAACTGCGTTTTTCGAGACAACGATGAATACGAGGTCGTTGCATTCACAGCGACTCAAATCCCATGGATTGCAGGTCGCAAATACCCTGCAAGCCTTGCAGGCAAACTTTATCCCGATGGCATCCCCATCTATGACGAGGAAGAGATTGAATCGCTCATAAGGAAGTTCGATGTGGATGAGGTGGTCTTTGCATATAGCGATGTGTCGCATGTCTATGTGATGAACAGGGCAAGCCTCGTGATTGCAAACGGCGCTAACTTTAGACTGCTTGGCACGAAAGAAACATGGCTAAAGGCAAAGGTGCCAGTCGTGTCTGTGTGCGCTGTTAGGACTGGAAGTGGAAAGAGCCAGACATCGAGGTTCATAGCGACCAGGCTTATGGAAAAAGGTTACAAGGTGGCAGTGGTTCGCCACCCCATGCCATACGGAGACCTCGAGACTCAAGCGGTGCAAAGGTTCGCAAGCCTTGATGACCTTGAAAAACACAAGTGCACGGTCGAGGAGCGCGAGGAATACGAGGCGCACATAGAAAAAGGGGCTTTGGTCTATGCGGGGGTTGACTATCATCAGATCTTGAAGGCGTGCGAGAAAGAGGCTGATATTATCGTATGGGATGGGGGCAACAATGACCTTCCTTTCTTCAAGCCAACCATTCATATTGTCGTTGTTGACCCGCTCAGGGCAGGACACGAAAGGCTTTATCACCCTGGCGAAGCGAACCTTAGACTTGCGGATGTTGCAGTAATCAACAAGGTGGATTCTGCGACTGCGGAACAGATAGGTAGGGTTCGTAACTCGATTCTAGAAATAAACAAGAAGGCTACAATCATAGAGGCAAGGTCGAAGATAGTGTCTTTGGAGGCGCATGAAGAAATAGCAGGAAAGAAGGTCATTGTTGTCGAGGATGGACCTACTGTCACGCATGGAGAGATGCCCTATGGGGCAGGGGCGATCTATGCTGAGCGAAATGGGGCTGTGCTTGTTGACCCAAGACCTTATGCGGTTGGCTCGATAAGGGAAACATTCGAAAAATACAAGCATATAGGTAAGGTCTTGCCTGCGATGGGGTATTCGCAAAGGCAAGTAGAGGAACTCAGGCAGACGATTGAGGCGTCAGACGCTCAAATAGTGGTGGTCGGAACCCCGATTGATCTGGGGCGTCTTCTCGAGGTTTCAAAGCCTATGGTGCGTGTCAGATACGAATTTGATCAGGCTTCAGGTAGGGGTCTAGACGAAATCGTCTTGGAAGCGGTTGAAAAGGCAGGACGATAGTGATATAAACCACTCATCCTTTTGGGCTGGTCATGGGTTATGCTGAAACCTCCCATTAGATTCGCCATTGTAGGATGCGGTCGTATCTCGGGCTATCACATTGAGGCGCTTCTTGAGCATCCAAAAGCCAAGATAACCGCTGTTTGTGACATAGTAGAGGAAAGGGCAAAGGAGGCAAGTAAAAAGGCTCTAGGGGCACCCTATTTCAATGATTATAGAAAGATGCTCGAAGCAGGCGGTTTTGATGTGGTTTCTATATGCACCCCTTCAGGACTGCACCCCGAGCACGGTATCATGGCGGCAAAGGCAGGGTTCCATGTGGTCTCTGAAAAGCCCATAGGTCTAAGGCTAGACGAAATAGATGAACTACTAAAGATTTGTGCCTCTCTCAACAAAAGGATATTCGTTGTCAAGCAAAACAGGCTGAATCCAACAATAAAACTTTTGAAGCAGGCAGTCGAGAAAAAGAGATTCGGAAAGATGTGCTTCGTTGAGGTAAATGTATTCTGGTCAAGACCTCAAGAATACTATGACCAAGCGCAATGGCGAGGCACGAAGGCGCTCGATGGCGGGGCTTTCATGAATCAGGCGTCACACTATGTTGACCTTATGCATTGGCTGTGCGGGGATGTCGAGGAGGTAGAGGCGTTCACAGGCACGCTCGCAAGGCGCATAGAAACCGAAGACACGGGTGCAGCGCTCATTAGATTCAAAAGCGGGGCACTGGGGACGCTGAATGTGACTATGCTCACCTATCCTAAGAACTTCGAAGGTTCTATCACGATTCTTGGAACACATGGAACTGCCAAGGTCGGTGGGATCGCATTAAACAGGATCGAGCACTGGAACTTTTCTGACTATCAGGACGAGGATAGGCTCGTTATGGAATCGTCTTATTACCCCCCAACAGTTTATGGACACGGTCACAAAGGATATTACGACAATGTTATAAGATGCCTGCTCGGCGAGTGCGAGCCAGAGATTGATGGCTACGCTGCAAGGGCATCCGTAGAGCTCATCCTTGCAATGTACAAGGCTAGCGAGACAGGCAGAAGGGTAAAACTCCCTTTGAGGTAAACGAACATGGACATACTTGGGCTTATCAAGAGCAAAAAGGCAGTTGTAGGTGTTATAGGGCTCGGCTATGTAGGACTACCCCTTGCAAAGACCTTTGCTAAAAAGGGTTTCAAGGTGATTGGGTTCGATTCTGACCGAGCCAAGATTGAAGCGCTTTTGCAAGGCAAGAGTTACATAAAACACATACCGGCCACCACGATCCAAGACATGCTTTCCTTGGGTTTCGAGCCGACAGACAATTTTGCGAGGCTTTCTGAGTGCGACTGCGTGCTCATCTGCGTGCCTACACCGCTTACTGGTCATAGAGAGCCAGATATGACTTATGTAGAAAACTCGTGCAAGGTTATCTCGCAAAACTTGCGCAAGGGTCAACTGATAGTCCTCGAGTCCACCACCTATCCAGGAACTACCGAGGAGGTTGTCCGACCTATCCTCGAATCTTCTGGACTTCAGGCAGGCAAGGACTTTTTCGTTGGCTATTCCCCAGAAAGGGAAGACCCTGGAAACGAAAGATACGAGACAAGCACCATCCCAAAGGTCGTTGGTGCTGATGACCCTTACACGCTTGAACTTCTAACAGCCCTTTACGGTCAGGTGGTCGTGAAGGTTGTGCCTGTGTCGAGCTCCAAGGTTGCTGAGGCGACCAAAATCCTTGAAAATACATTTCGTGCGGTCAACATCGCCCTTGTGAATGAGCTCAAGATGGTGTTCTCGGAGATGGGGATAGATGTGTGGGAGGTGATTGACGCTGCATCCACCAAGCCTTTCGGATTCATGAGATTCAACCCTGGACCTGGGCTTGGGGGGCATTGTATCCCGATTGACCCGTTCTACCTGTCCTGGAAGGCAAAGGAATTCGATATGCCCTGCAGATTCATAGAAATGGCGGGCGAAATAAACACATTCATGCCTCACTATGTGGTTTTGCGCACCATGGAGGCTTTTTCAGTCCGTGGCATGGGGCTTAAAGACGCAAAGATATTGTTGATAGGACTTGCATACAAGAAAAATGTGGACGATTGCAGGGAATCCCCGAGCTTCAAACTCATCGAACTGTTTGAAAGGTTTGGCTCAAAGGTGATGTTCCATGACCCTTATGTTTTGAAAATCCCTGTGACACGAGAATACCCGCACCTCGCCGGAAGGGAAAGCGTGGCACTAGAGTTTGCTCGTGATGCCGATGCGGTTGTGATAGCCACTGACCATGACTGTATTGACTACGATGCACTGTTGAAGGATGCCCGCCTTATAGTGGATACAAGGGGGGTCTATAAAGGTGCGATTGGAAAGGTTATAAAGGCTTAGTTTTTCGAGGAAACATGACAAAGCCTTACTTTGCACATCCAACAGCGGTCATTGATGGTGAAAGTGAAGAAAATGGCTTTTGTGACCCAAACATCGGCAAGGGCACGAAGATATGGCACCATGCGCACATCATGAGTGGTGCAAGGATCGGCGAGAACTGCATCATTGGACAGAACTGTTTTATCGGAAGCGATGTTGTGATTGGGAATGGGTGCAAACTCCAGAACAATGTAAATGTCTATGACGGCGTTACACTGGAAGACTTTGTTTTTTGCGGACCTTCTATGACTTTTACAAATCTTTCAACCCCAATACCAAGGGCACACATCCCCAGAAGATATGCCTTTCAAAAGACCATTGTGCGCAGGTTTGCGTCCATCGGCGCAGGCGCTGTAATCGTATGTGGTCACGAACTTGGAGAGGCGTGTTTTGTTGCAGGAGGCGCGGTTGTGACGCAAGATGTGCCACCATACGCACTAGTCGCTGGGGTGCCTGCAAAGATAAAAGGGTTTGTATGCGAATGCGGGGCGAGGCTTCATTTTGAGAATGGCTTTGCGCATTGCAAGGCGGAATATGAACTTCAAGGCAAGAAAGTCGTGTGCAACCGAAGATACGAGATGCTTGAAAAAGATTTGATAAGGCAGATTCGGTCTTCGAAATAGGTTCGGTCTTTTTGCGGAGGTAATCATGTGGCCGTATGTGATCGAACACCCTATCAGGATTGGCACCTATGGGGTCATGATGGCGATTGGTTTTTTGACAGCGCTGTGGTTATTGCAAAAAGACCTTGCAAGGAGGAATATACCGCCAAAGTTCGGCGAGAACATCATATTCTTGGGGATCGTATTCGGGGTCTTAGGTGCGAAACTGGCATACATGTTTACCGAGGCAGAAACGGTGAGTTTAAGGGATTTCTTCTCTGGTGCAGGGCTCACATGGCATGGAGGGCTTATACTTGCTGCGATCGCCATAATAGTTTACTTTGTGCGAAAAAAGATCCCTGTGCTCGTTGGCACGGACGCAGTTGCACCCATGCTTGCTTCTGGCTATGCCTTTGGCCGCATTGGGTGTCAACTTGCAGGTGACGGCGATTATGGGGTCGCATGTGGTGACTTTGTTGACAAGGCATCTTGCTGGATTGTGAACGGGTATCACCAAGGGTTCGAGGTCTGTCTTGCAAAGGTTCGACCTTTGTTCTGCATGTCATATCCAGACGGCATCGTGCCAACGAACGAACTCGTCCATCCAACCCCTGTCTATGAATCCCTTTCGAACTTCCTGCTTTTTGCGTTATTGTGGGCTTTGAGGAAAAAATTCAAAAGACCTGGCATCCTGTTTTCTATCTATCTGATTGGTGCGGGGTTTTTGCGGTTCTTTGTGGAGTTCATAAGACAGCCAGAGGGAAGACCAGACAGGTTCTTAGGGCTTCGAGATGCACATCTTGTTGCCCTTGCTTCTGTTCTTCTAGGTATTGGCATAGCTATCTATGCGCTCTTGAAAGGGGTGCCAGAAGGTCAGGAATACGGCATCCTGAAGGGTTACTCGTTTGAGGCGCCATCTCAGACCCTAAAGAAAAAGCCCAGAAAAAGATAGAGGTCGCATCAATACATCTTCTTTCTGATTTCTCTCTTTTGCAGAAATGGACCTAAGTCTTGTGGGAGGTCAAGGGAAATCGTCGTCTCTTCACCTTCCTGCACAGCCTTGTAAGCACCGAACATCGCAAGCACCTTTTTCACATACTGAGCGGTCGCCTGATATGGCATTATTTCGACAAAAATGTCCGCTTCCAGGCGCTTGAACCTCTTGTGAAAACTGCGTGCTGCACCAACGCCAGCATTGTAGCCTGCAAGGGCAAGGACAGTTTGACCTCTAAAGTGTATCAAGAGGTCTTTCAGAAGTGCGCTCCCAAGAAGGATGTTTATCCTTGGATGCCAAACTTTGCGTGCAAGTTCTATCTTTGAGAATATTTGCGAAGCCACGAGCCTTGCAGAAGATGGGAGCAACTGCATAAGCCCAACTGCCCCCATTTTCGATTTTGCCCTTGGGTTGAAGTTGCTTTCAGCGCTTATCACAGCAAATATAAGTGCACTATCAATCTCTAGTTCCTCGGATGCCATGCCGACCTCTTCTTCAAAGCCCACGGGCAAAACCTTGTCAAGAACGGCGATATTCTTCGCTCCAACCGCAAAAGACAAAGCCTCGTATGTTCGCATGGCATCCTTTAGCATCGCCACGAGCAAGGAAAGGTCGTCTTCATTTAGTTTTGACGCCAGAGCCCTTTCCCGAAGCAGTGCTATCGCCTCTTTTTTCAAGCCCTTCTCGTAGATATCCAGTGCAACCAGAGCGCTTCTTGATATTCCCTGCTTTCCTTCGGCATCTGTCTGCATCTCGACATCATTTCCTGTCTGTTTTAGCCTCGAAATTGCAAGCAGTCCATAATATGACCCAGGAAAGCCCCTTGCCACATGCCTCCATACATGAATCGCTTCTTCCTTCTTTCCAAGCCCAAGAAGCGCAACCCCTCTGAAATAGTTTATCTTTTCCGCAAACCTGAACAAAACCCCTTCGCCAGCAACCACACGCCACAACTCGTCCAACAACTTGTAGGCGCTCGAAAACTTTTTCGAAACAAGATAGCATAATGCAGACTGCCACTTAGCCTCCATGCCAAGCCCAACATAACTAGGAGCACTCGAGACTTCCTGAAGGATCGAAAGCGCCTCATCGAACCTCGCCAGCCTCACATATGCCCTTGCCGCCTTCAAAAGCGCAATACACTTCAAGACCTCGTTATCAAGCGACTTTGCCTCATCAAGATAGATTTTTATGGCTTCCTCGTCCTTTCCATCGTTTGCAAGCGCATCTGCCAGAAGCATGTCCGCAACAAACCTTGCAAGCCAGCTTTCTGCTTTGTCTTTCGCCCTGAAAAGCTCCTTCTGAGCCCTTGACAAATCCTTTCTGACCTTCAAATAGTAGGCCCCCCTGCTGATCCTGGTCATTGCAGGCTCGTCTTCTTCGAAGCCAGGCTCTGGCATAAAGTTCTTGGTTGCCCTGTAAGCAGTCCTTAGTCGTTTTTCTAGCCCACCAAAACGGATGCCGAGCCTTCTTAGTTGTCCTTGTGCCTCGTCCAAAACCTCGTCATCCCCATGCAAAAACACAAAAACCGCTTGATCGATCGCCCTTTTCACATCGTTCGTCCTCATGAACAGGTCTGCTAGGGCAAGCCGAACTCTTGCGTTTTCATGGTCGTCTATCGCCCTTTCGAGAAGGTCTTTGAGCACCTCTTTCGCAAGGTCACACCTGTTTTCATCACAAAGGCATTTCGCAAGAAGTATGCGCAAACCAACGAAATGAGGCGACTCCCTGTCAACTCTGGATAGGATTGCCCTTGCTTTCCATGTGTCTTTTCGCTCGATATATATGTTTGCAAGCCTCTCTGTTGCTAGGTCAGCGATGACGCTTCCCAACAATGCTTCATATCCCTTTATTGCCTTTTCTGTCTGCCCTGATTTCTCGAGTGCAAGCGCTTCGAGGAAAACTCGAGCCTCCCATGTGGAAGGAAAGTCAATCTTTTCTAAAGGCGCGTTTGACAAAGCATCGTGTGCCCATGCTATATGGGCACAAAAAGAGAAAATGACAAGGGGTGTTAGAAATCGTCCCAACATAACCCGAAAGAAAAGACAAAACCGATTTTACAACATTCGAAAACATTGTAAAAATCGAAAGGTTTCAGCCGCAGAGAACGGGTGTGACAACAAGGATTCACCACAATAACTTGAGTGACCACAAATGAGTCCTGACGATATTTTGGTCTGGCTTAGTAGCGCTGGTCGCTGGCTCACCGCTTCAATCCTTTTCGTATCTGCGTTCACCGAGTATATCTTTCCTCCTTACCCAGGTGATATGGTCACCATCGCTGGCGCTGTGCTGGTTGGCGGTTATGGACTACCATTTTGGGATGTCTTTCTTTCAGTGACTTTGGGAGGGCTTTTGGGTGCAACCTGCGACTTTTATGTTGGTCGCTTGCTTGCACTTCGTGACATTCCAGGTATAAAGAAATATCGGGGCTATCAAACCATAAAAAACAAAGCTATATTTGCATCTTCAAAAATGGCAAGGCATGGATGGGTCTATATCCTTTTGAATAGATTTTTGCCTGGCATCAGATCTTTTATATTGGTCGCAGCAGGGATGGGGGGGATGGATGTGAAAATGGTAATGTTTTTCGCTTTTATGAGCA
>Ga0315298_1008699_pt1 | contig 12829 bp, 11 predicted proteins | sample WHS_1_MG_FD_203077 | JGI IMG/M metagenome (GOLD analysis project Ga0315298, IMG submission 203077) | Extremophilic microbial mat communities from Washburn Hot Springs, YNP, Wyoming, USA - WHS_1_MG | ecosystem: Environmental > Aquatic > Thermal springs > Hot (42-90C) | place: USA: Wyoming...
GGATTAACGGGAATCCTTATAAACGTTTTTCCCAGAATAGCCTCCTGTTTAAACACCCATCACCTTTAAAGCAAAGCAGACAGCGTTGAACCGGCTTCTAACAGTTAAAGACAAACCTTGAGGAAGCAATACTAGCAAGTTATCCAAGCATCTTCCGAAAAATCCTTCATCCGGTTTTCCGCGTAATGAGAAAAACCTGGTTATTTATAGCTGGGACTATGTGGGAGAAACAGCGGCGAATCGCTTCCCATGCGGAGTCATTTAAGAATGCTGAGCAGGACGCTTGCAACCATGCTCATAAGGAAGAGAATTAGGAGGATTATCGCCACGACCTTCCTGTTCATCTAAACAGTCACCCCCGTGAAGTACTTGTGAACCCTCAGAAGCTGGATCGTCAAGCCTATGACTATGACTAGGCCGACTAGGCCGGCGGCGAAGTTCTCGAAGATGGGCGTCCCTATTGGCGATGAGGCTGTTGGGCCTGAAGTGGCGTAAAACATCTGTATTATTGAAACAGGGATTTCAACGACCACGAGCGCCAGTATTATGTAGAATAGTGGGCGTATCACCATGAGGAGGCCTACTGCCGAGAGTATTGAGAGCACTCCTATGAGGGTGAAGAAGACAGCAGGCGGAATTATTGAGATCAACGGCGGGAGCTGAGGCTGGATGACGCTTAGGGAAGACATTACTGCCACGCCGAAGTTCCAGACAGCCCATATTATGAGCATGAGCGCGGTCATAGGCACGCCCTCAAGCTGGTATCCTTCGAAGCTGAAGAACTCCCTCCTAGAGTAGGATGGTTTTTGAACGCCCTGCTGCCTGAGTCTAAGCCTCATCCTAGCGACCTCAAGGTTGAACCCGCAGTTCGGGCAGAACTTCAAGTCCTCCCTAACCGGGCTGCTGCAGTTGGGACACTTCTTTAAAACAACTGTCTTCCTCGGCTGGGCTGGCTTAACCCTGCTTGGCTTCTTAGCTGGAGTCGGTGGCGCCGGCGGCTCAGGCGGGGCGTACTCCCCGAACATGTCGGGCTTAGCCGGCTCAGCCTCAGGACTTATGATTTTTTCCTCAGCCTTCGGAAGGGGGAGGCCGCAGATGCTGCAGAAATCGTCGTCTAAGCCGACGGCGGCTCCGCACCTTGGGCAGGTTCTGCCTTGACTCAAGACGATAGCTTTTAACGTGTCCTGTTAAAAAAGGTTTCTAAACTATTAATCAGCCATAAAAAAGAGTTATAGTATGGACTGCCTTTCGGGAAAGAAGAAAGAAAAAAGGGGGAAATAGGGGTTAGGTTGTTCTACTTTGGTCCTGCAGGTGCTCCGAAGAGCTGTGGAAGCTTCTTACGCCTGTAGATGTGGTACTCGTGAACCACGATGGCGAGCACTATTACGATGATGACGATCATCAGTATGAAGAGCAGGAACTGCGCCATGCTCATTCCGACGCCGAACAGCTCTACGAACACGTCTATGTTAACCGTCTTAACAGTGTCAGCCGTCAAGGATACTGAGTCTGATTTCGTGAACTGGCCGTATGAAACCTCTATGTTGTAGCTTGCGTCTGGAAGCTCTACTTCAGCCTTACCATCCTTGTCCGTCAGCCTCGTAACCTCTACAGCACCCTTCGTCGCCCTCACCGTGGCTCCCTCAAGTGCCTGTCCCTGAGCACCGATAACCCTGACGGTAAGCCTGTGCACGTTGGTCGGCGTCAGTGTTACCGAGCCTGGTGCAGACACTACGAGCGAGGGCAGGCTTAAAGCAGTGTCCAGCCATGATGCTGCCACACTGTATGTTGCAGGCGGTATCTGAGGCACCATAACCTCTCCGGTTGCAGACGTTGCTCCAACGTCAACACCGGCAACCTTCACTGGAACACCTACTAAGGGTGCTCCCCTCGGGGTTAGGAGCCTCAGAGTAACGTCGTATATTGGCAGCGAGATCGTTGTTTCAGTCTGGGTTACTGAGGCCCTCGCGGTGGCCTTCGTACCGTACCTGCTTGTCCACTCAGCCTCTATTATGTAGCTTGTGCCCGTTTTCATCGGAACCTTGCTGAGCGTCGCAGTGTTCGTCTCAACACTGAGGGCTTTAGCAAGATCGCTCTCCCAGCCGTAAACCGAGTGTCTAGCCTTCACCGTGACGCCGGTCACAGGCCTTCCGGCGGAGTCTGTGAAGCTTATCCTAAGGTCTCTCACGCTCGCGCGATAGTCCTTCGCCTGGCTTGCAGCGTATTCAGCCGTCGGGGCAACAGCCTCAGGACGTATTCCTAAGTATATGTACTGGTACTGGCCTTCAGCAGTATAGCTGTCGAACACCACCTCTGAGAACACTGGTCCCTTCACTTCGCTGCAGCCAGCAGGCTTGTAGTACACCACCAAGTAGTACTTGCCGTAGAACCTCATGCACACAGATCCCTCAGGTGGTGGGTTGTAACCGTTTGGCGATGAACCGTATCTATCATACCATTCTTCGCACTTTATCCACTCGTCACCCGTAGGCTGTAGTGGCTGATCTTCCCTATCTGGTGTTGTCGGATCATCCATGACCCAGTTTGGATTGACAGGTATTCCTGTCAGCACCTTGTCCTCGTCAACCCAGTACCATCCTCTTAGCAGGTTGAACCCTATGTCAACCCTGTCTCCAGGCTCTATTATCAGCGGTGGGACAGCGTTTCCTGCTCCGACGAACAGTGTTCCAGCGTGCCCATAAGTGTCTGTTATTGCAGCGGTGACGTTGCCCCTCGTGTAAGCATCTACGACGTAGACCCATGCTTTCTCCAAAGGCCTTCCGTCTTCAGTCAGTATCGTCACCCTTAGCCTCGCAGGCCAGTCTAGGCGGACTATGTCCGACTTCCAGTCTACTTCTCCACCCCACAGTTTCTCAACGAGGAACTGCGGGTCGTTCAGCTTAAGCAGGGTATTCGTCATACCCCTGGTTAGGTTCTCAGTCCTGACTGTGAAGTCGTAGATTCCCCAGAGTATGTTGCTCGGCGTTGACCTTAGGTAGAGTATGTAGTAGTCGCTCGGGTCCGCGTTAGGCTTCGTCGGCGTGTAGTCCTCCATCAGCACAGCCTTTTCTGAAACCTTTGTATCGTCAACGATTATCGCCTCCCTTGTTATCGTCACCTTCTGGTTCGGCAGCCCAACCTTGTCCAGGTTCCTCACGACTACGCCGATGTCGTTCGCTATGATTCTCTCCTCAGCCTTAGCGTAGCAGTTCGCAGCCGGCTGGGGTGGAGAAACCGTTGTCCCAGTCTCGCTGTCAGGAGCCCTATGCTGGTATGCTCCTCCGCCGAGCATACCTATTCCAGCCCACCACTCTATGGAGTCGGATCGGCGGGTCGTGTTTAGCGAAACGCCGTCCTTGTAGACGCTCGAATCGTCAGCGTAGGTCAGTTCACCCCTAGTGTCCTCCCAAGTCTCCGTAGCAGTGTTAACCAAGCCGGTTGCGTTCATAGAGTTCTGAATCCACATGTTGTATGCGGAAGCAGTCAGCACCCCGACGAGCCTCGGCACATCGCCTGCAGGAATGTTGTTCGTTACTCCTGGCACGGTTGTGAAGTTCGCGTAGACAGGTGTTCCGAAGAGCGCTCCAATTCTATTCGCTGCACCAGCGGTCTTCAGGTTTATCGACAAAGGCCCATAAATCTTGTTCCATGGATTCTTCGGTCCACCACAGTATTCTGCTAGATTCGGGTTTGCCGTATCAGCCAGCGTCCAAGTGTATATCTTCGGGGTTACGCTGTAGTTCCAGACGGGTATTAGGAACGTTGCCTTCCCGTTGGAGTCTGTCAGCTTCGACTCCACGACTACCATGCTGCTGAAGTATGGTGGCACAGGCTGGTAAGGTATGTTCTCCAAGTATCTCATAACCACCTGCCTCGGACCCCAGAGCCTCTTGACGACGCTCATGTTGAAGCCCTTCTCAAGCTTGCTGGCGTTGAGCAGCGAGAACTCTATCGGCGCGGTCTCGTAGGTCAAGTGTTTCGTAGGCCACCACGTTATGTTTAAGCCTGCCCAATACACTGTCACGTTGATGTTCGCTATTCCGAAAAGCGTCCCGCCTTTAAGCGGGTCGTTGAGAGCCCTGAAGACATACGGGTAGACAGAGGTCGTTACCGGGTTCTCCTTGCTCACATACGGGTTGCTCAACGCAACTGAAGCATTGTAGACAAGGACGCCCTTGTAGTAGACCATGAACCTGTATTTCGGCGTAAACTCCATAATCGGGCCTGAGCCTGGGCTCTGCCCAATCAGATACCTGCTCTGCTCCGGGTATTTCTTGGCCACCCATCCTGTCGTCGGGTTCCAAAGGTCTGGGTCGTTGGGCGGTGATACACTGGTCGCGTTGACTGAGCTTAGCATAACCACGCCGCTGCTGTCGGTAGCGTTCTTCCTAACCAGGTAGGCGTTGTACGGTGCTGAAACCACTCCTCCCGGTGTCCCTATCGTCACAAACGCAGTCGGATCTATCTGCTGCATGGAGTAGAGCAGGTTGCCGGTGTCCCACGGCTCCGCAAGTATTAACGCGGAGTTCATAGTCTCGTCGAACACCAATGGTGCTCCGCAAGCAGTCTTGAGAGCCATCCTCGGGTTGTACACGTAGGTCTCGATTATTAGCGGGTTGGTCTGGCCGTAGCACTGGTTTAGGTAGAGCGGCTTGTTCCACGGGTCTCCGCTCCAGTAGAGCGTCGCATTGGCATCTATAGCCCTGAAGCCGGCGTTCAACGCCTTCTCCTCGTCTTCTGGAACATTGACCCATATCCAGTAGTTCTTCTCAGGCAGGTACTCCCAGTGCGGGTGGTTATCCCAGTAGTTGGTCTGGGTATCGGTCCTGTAGTATACCACCGGGTAGCCGTACTGGTCTGTCTCAATCTTGTAGACCTCCCAGCCCGGCGGGAGGACATACTTGTAGTAAATAGTGTTCTCATCGGTTATCTGGTCGAGCATCCTCTTCGTTATACCCAGCCCGGGGGCTAGGCCGAAGTCGCTGACTGAGAACAGCGTGACGTTGACGTTTATCAGCCTGAACGGGTCTTGGCTCCAAGTGTCTATGGTTAGGTTCCAGAGCTTGAAGTATAGCTGAATATTCCTCATGTTCTCCTTCAGAGTAATCGGCTCAGTAAGCGTTATGTCCGTGCCGTTGTCGAGACGGTAGAGTATCTTGTAGGGCCTCAGGAGGCTCATCTCCCAGACTATTGCGAAGTTGCTGTAGTTCCCGGTTGGAGCCTTAACTATGTCGACCTTGCCCTCTGTAACGGCTTTAGGACCTATCAGCCCTAGTGCTGGGTTTGGATGCGTGAAGAAGAACGGCACCCCTGTCGGGGCATCCATCTCCTCACCGCATGCCTCGAGGACTACGTGGAAGCCAAGCTCGTAGATCTTCAGCGTGAAGTTGTACCAACAAAGTGTAAGTGGCGGTTCACTCTTTTCGCAGCACGTCAGCTTAAGACTCTCGCCATTGGCGTAGGTGTCGAGGACCTTAACGCCCTCGTACCATGCTTCGAAGTCAACCCATCCAACCTCCCTCGTCGGAAGCCACCCGCTCCCAATCATGTAGCCGGGAATGTCTGGGGGTATAATGTGTTTGCTCATGATATGGTAGAACAAGATGAAGTTGAGTCCAGATGGGATAGCCCTTGCAACGCGATATGGATCCATCTCCTCCATCAGCATAGCGTTGGGCCCAGTATACCACTCCATGTCTGGCAGCACTACGAAGCCGTTCATGCCGTTCCACCAGACTGTTAATGGTTCAGCCTTCCTGTAGCCTATCGTTGAGGGAAGCCATATTTTCGCTGCGAAGTCAGCTGGCGGCTGAGGTAGTTCTGCTGCGCTCCAGAAGTTAACATTAATAAAAGTCATGTTGCAGACAACATTAAGATATTTCCCGTTTTCTAAGAATGAAGCCGGTTCGGCAAGTGCGACTCTCCACCACAGGCGGTCGTACACATTATTTCTCTGCATCTCGTCGATTAATATGGTTAGGCCGTCTGCGTGCACAGCATACTCTGAAACGTTGACGAGGCTGTAGTACCATTCTACCCCAAGGGTTAGAGTGGTCTCTGGGAAGGGCGTTACTGGAAGCGGGTATCTTAAGAGGTATTGTCCTGGGCCGACCCTTGTTGCTGCAAGCATGTACTGGTTCTTGTCAGCATTGTCGAAAGCGTACACCTCAGCCCTCATCGTCCACCATGGCAAGTAGTTGCAGTCTAAGAGAGATATCTGGGTCCACCTCACCATCGCGCGAACCAGGTGAGTCGTGTTCGCCCTTAAGATACCGAGATAGCTCGCGAAGCTTCCGACAGCCGGCGTATCAGCGGAAACAAGGTAGGTTGGGTCCCACGCGTCCCCCACTATTCCGGATGAGGGTTCAAAAGCATAGTATTTCGTCACGTTTATGACTGTCCCAGTCTTATACCTCCATATGAACGTCATGTTGCTTACTAAAGACGATTTATAAGTTGAGTCGTATGCGGTACTGCTGTTTATCAAAGGTACTCTTAGAACTACCCATCCCACGCTGTAGTCAGCATGGTATACGTATCCGGGGTCTACTATGAACTCGCTTCCAAGTGTTCCGTTGGTGGTGTAGGTTCCGTAGAGCTCGTTGTTCCAACCGTCAACCTTCTTGTTCTCAATGTATGTTTTGCCCCCTAGGCTCGAGTAGGATGAGTTGTACCTTACTTCAAGCGTTGCGCCCGTTATTGGGAAGCCTAGCTCATCCAGGGGCTGCATGGCAACGTAGTATAGCCATACTTTGAAACCGGCGTAGCCGTCTGAAGTGATGAAGTCTGGAGCAATGCCATGAACCCACGGCCTATCTATGTCTTGAGGGTCATCCGGGTCCTTCGGGTAAGTGTAACCCGGAGGATTCGTGAGCGACCTGTGGATCAGCTTGTAGAGCCCAACGGCCATGGGCGTTCCATAGCTAGGATAGTTGTCGCCTATTCTCAGGACGGTGGCGTTGAAGATCGTTATGGGCGTCAACTCATTGCCTATTTTCAGCTTTATTATCAGCGTGTAGTTTATCTCGTAGCCTGGCGCCGCCCTGTCCCAAGCGTCTCCCGGCAGCTCGGGTATTGTCACCCATCCATCGGCGTCTGCCTCGCCCCATTTAACAATGGGCCAGTTTTCAAAGCTCCACGTGCTGCTCCAGCGTACTGGCTTAGAGCTGTTGTATAGGTATGCTACCGCGTTGGAAACCGGGTTTCCCCAGTCGTCGACTATTTTGAACTTCCATTCTCCAGGCGGGTACGCCTGCTGAGCCGTTACGGCTAGAGGCGCAACCACCAGGATTAACGCGAGTATTGCTGCGATCGAGCATGTTTTCTTCAAACTATGGTGATTCAAATCCGTTTCACCTTCGGTTTCGCCTCTCTAGGCTTGTTTTAAATGTTTACTTGTTCCAGCTCAGCGTAACATTGCTTAGAAAGTTCTAGTGGAGTGGAACATTGTTTTCAGGCTGTTTTAACCCTCTAACTCGACCTCTGCTTCTACTGGAGGCTGCTCTTCGACAATAGCCTTATCCGTTCTATAGCGTGCTCGCCACCTAGGCCACACCTTTCAGGTTTAAGCTGGAAGGGCGGTGTCAGCATTATAACCGACTTTTAAGACGGTTTGCCTATTTTCGCTACACACTTTCTCTTAAGCTTCCTAAAGCTTTTGTAAATCAAGAAGGCTATCTGATGCGCGCCTAAGCGAAAGTCTTAAGTATTTTTCTCATTAGTTATGGAAACAATTTGCCCACCGGTAAAGTAGCCATTGGACGAGAAGGCTTTTCATACCGGGACTTGGTAAGGATAAAGTTGAAATCCCATAGGAACGGGGGCTGGAGAAGGCTCGGAGGGTTTGAGAAGGCTTTTTTCAAAGCCAGTGTTGAGCTTGCTAGGCTTAGGGGTAGGATAGTGAACCCCTCGTTGATTAAAGCCGTTGAAAACATTGTTTCAAAGCTTCTCCAAACCCCTGCGGAGAAGATTCTCCAGCTCGGAAGGGAGCGTGCAAGCCGCCTGCTAAAGCTCTATGAAGGCAACGGGGTCTTAAAATGGGCTCCAAGCGTTAGGAACTGGCTTAAAGACCCAGGGTACCTGTTGTGGCTCGGCGTTAGGCAGACGGCTATGAGAAGCATCGGAATAGGCATTGATTGAACAAAAATCTCGTATCGGGAACAGGAAAACGTTAAGGAAAATTACGCCCTCTATCATGCTGTCCGTCATAAAGGCTTGGAGTCTAGATCTAAAGACATAGTCATAAACATTGAAATAGGGTGGCCACAAGTCGCCTTATTCCTAGCCTTAATCGTACTCTTCTTCATCATCATTCCGTTCATCGTTGACAGCTACATGTATAAGATAGAATTTAGCTTGAACCCTGAAATCATTAACAGCCCATACGAGGACATTAGGCTAACTGGCTTCGTGAAAAGAGGATGGATATTCTCCAAGTACAATATACAGGGGCTTGATGTAGAAATATGGCTTAGGACTTCTAAAGAGAAAATATTGATTGGGTGGGAGAAGACTAGTAGCGATGGGAACTTCAGCCGCGTCTTCAGGATTCCCCCAGGGTCTCTTCCCGAGAAATACGTCGTGGAGGTAATGCTGGTGGCTGATAACAACGTTAAGGCGGAGAGGGAAATACTTTTCGTCGAGCCTGGTTCTGGTTGAAGGTTCAGCAGAACCGTCTTAAAAAGGATTTCCTCCCTGTAGCTAGGCTTACTCTACCAGTTGCCAGCGCCATGCTACTCGCACTCTGCCTTCTTTCTGCTTTAAACTCCTTAAGAATCCAGTACTACGTCATAGGGGCATTTAAGCCTCAACTGTTTCAGATTAACCTAGTATCGCCTGAAATTCATTCAACCATTCTAATAGAACTATTTACAATAGTCGTCTTCCTAAGCCTCTTAACAGAACCGAAGCTTATAGTTCCGAGGAAGGCCTGCTACATAACAGCCATATTAGTATTGATGGTATTGCTGTTTTTCATACTAGGCTTAGAATGGCTTGCACTCAGCCTATTCTTTATTTCTCTGATTGCTACAACAATATTTCTGGTGATGCGAGTAAATCTTTTGAAAAAGACCCTTATGCTGCTACTTGCCATTTTTCTCCTTTTGGAGCTTTTTTCCTTCATCTCTTGGAGTTTCCACCCGTTTCTCAGTCAGCCGGAAATCATGGAATGGTTTAGATTTACGCAATCCCAGTTTTCTTCCGTCTGGGAGGCCCTGAACCCCTTCATAATCATCTTACTGATGTTTTCCTGGGTAATCCTAATCTTCAAACCAGAAAAAGTGGATAGAAGAATCAAAGCAATTATGGCGAGGTTAAATTTACCCAATGCATTATCATTCTCCAATGAGAGTGGGAGCCTTAAGATTCCAGCCTTCTATACACACATAATGCTGGTTTTCTCAATCCTATTCTCTGTTTTTCTCACATTATACCCATATTCGCCCAGGCTTAATCCGACAGGCCGGCCTTTAAGCATAGATGTAACATCATACGTAGAAATAATGGTTAACATGACCAGTCTTCCAACACCGGCAGCTTCAATAGATTGGGCTTTCAGAAAACAGGAAAGATCTATCTATCTCGTCTCCCTCTACCTGCTTGACACGGTTTTCAACGCTGGAATGGAAAGTATTGTGAAATATTCACCAGTTCTCCTCTCCCCGTTCCTTGTTCTAAGTGTCTACCTGTTCGTAAAGCAGGGTACTGGAGACGGTGTAACTGCTTCCCTCTCAGCTTTCTTCACAGCCTGCTCCATAAACACTGTTGTAGGGATGGTTGCCGGCTTCTTCGCAAACTGGCTGGCCCTAGGGATGACTTACCTAGCACTCGTGTTTTTGTTACGATTCTTCGAAAAAAGGAGGCTTACATATTTTTTATTCTCCACCATTCTGTTCATTTCAGTATTGTTCACGCACTAGCGCGCGCGCGCTGATAACGGGGCTTGCGAAAACCGCATCATACAACAATATTACGGATGCTCAATCAGGATTTAGAGCATACAGCAGGAAGGCGATAGAAAGCATCAGAATAAGCGAAACCGGAATGGGCGCAAGCACAGAAATACTGATCAAAGCAAAGGATGGCAACTTGAAAATAATCGAGGTACCGATTAAAATAAACTACGACAAGGATTCCTCTACACAAAACCCCGTATCCCACGGGATGGACGTCATCTTGAGCACCGTTAAACAAATGTCGATGAGAAGACCACTACTGTTCTACGGCATACCCGGCTTCACATCACTACTAGTAGCACTGTTCTTCTGGGTATGGACAATCCAAATATTCGCAGCAACAAGACAGATCGTAACCAACATAGCGCTAATAGCAATAGCCGCAACAATAGTAGGCCTAATGCTCCTCACAACAGCGGTAATACTATGGGTACTAGTATCAATAATCAGGGAGAAAAGATAACTGTAAAAGCTTATGTCAGCACATAAACCCTGAAACCTCACACTGAGGGCTACATCAGTTTTTCAGAATTAGGAAAGTAGAATGAAAACAGCAATAATCTTGGGAACGAGGCCGGAGATAATAAAGATGTCTCCAGCGATAAGAGAGCTCGAGAGGAAAAACATAGCGCGCGCCGTAAAGCTTGAAAGCGCGCTTGCTTCTTGGAGAGAAGTCTCTTCCACATGCGCTTCGAACAGCATTTATAGGAAGTGGATTAGATTTTCCAAAAACATTTATTAAGACACTAATTATATTCATCCGATAGCGTTGAGCGAGTACACGATAAGGTATGATTCTGATGCAGACGCACTCTACATCAGGATTCGCGAGGGCAAGGTACTGGAGAGCGATGAGGTTGAAGATAGGATAATAGTGGACTACGATGAAAAAGGAAACGTTGTTGGGATTGAAGTGCTCGAATTCTCAAAAAGGAAAATAGATCTCAACGAGCTTGTGGTTAAAGGCCCAAGGATACTTGTAAAGACTTGAAAATAGTATTTACATTGCATGCCATTGAACGCATTAAGACGCGGGGCATCAATAGAAGCGAAGTCGTTTTATGCATAGCAAACCCCGACAAAGTTGACAAACTGGATGGAATCACGAGAGCCATAAAGAAAAGAGATAGCGGAGTCCTCTTGGTGTTTTATAGGTTGGAAAACAGCAACGTAGTTGTAATAACCGCTTACAGAAGCTCAAAAAGGCATAAGTATCTTAAATGAATGCTAGTACACACTCGCATCGGATTTTGAAATGAGGGCTGCAGTAATCCTTGGAACGAGGCCCGAGATAATAAAGATGTCCCCGGTGATAAGGGAGCTTGAAAGGGAAAACATGGATTTCTTCATACTTCACACGGGGCAGCACTACTCCTACAGCATGGACAGGGTTTTCTTCGAGCAGCTGGGGCTCCCGGAGCCGAAGCATAATCTTGAAGCAGGCTCAGGCACGCATGGGGAGCAGACGGGGAGGATGCTGATAGGAATAGAAAGGGTGCTTATGGAGGAGAAGCCGGACGTAGCGTTGGTCGAGGGAGACACTAACACTGTGCTCGCCGGGGCGCTGGCCTCCGTGAAAATCAGCATACCCGTCGGCCACGTTGAAGCAGGGCTTAGAAGCTTCGACAGAAGCATGCCTGAGGAGGTTAACAGGGTTCTGACAGACCATGTTTCAGACTACTTGTTCGCCCCGACGGAGAGGGCGAGGAGCAACCTTCTCAAAGAGGGTATCGCGGGGGAGAAGATATTCGTAACTGGGAACACGATTGTCGACGCTGTTTATCAAAACATTAGGCTGGCTGAGAAGGGGAGCAACGTGCTTGAAACCATCGGGGTCGACGACGGGGAGTACTTCCTGGTTACTGTCCACAGGCAGGAGAACGTCGACAACAAGCAGAGGTTCAGAAACATCCTTGAAGGGTTGAGGCTTGTCCATGAGCATTTCAACCTGCCGGTAGTATACCCTGTCCACCCGAGGGCGAGGAAAAGAATGAGCGAGTACGGCCTCAAGGGAGACTCGTTGACGATGGTTGAGCCCCTCGACTACCTCAGCTTCCTAATGCTTGAAAGCAGGGCTAAGCTTATCCTAACTGACTCAGGCGGGGTTCAGGAGGAAGCATGCATACTCAGAGTCCCGTGCGTCACCCTCAGGTACAATACTGAGAGGCCTGAGACTGTCGACGTGGGGGCGAACATCATCGCCGGAACAGAGCCGGAGAACATTCTCGAGAAGACAAGGCTCATGGCTGGGAAGCGTAGGGACTGGGAGAACCCTTTTGGAGACGGCAGGGCTGCTGAGAGAATAGTAAGCATTATTAGTTCCCCAGAGGGAAAGTAAACAGGATGCCGTTTAAAGAGGCTTTTGACAGGGAGGCTGTTGAGGCAAGGATCAGGGATATTAACGATGCTCTAGGGATTCTCAAAAACATTCTTCCCAAACGGTTCGAGGATTTAACGCTCTACGATAAGCTTTCAATCAGGTACCTCGTAATCCAGCTCGTCGAGGCTTCGGCAAGCATATGCGTACGCATACTCTTAAACGCTTACGCTGAGACTCCTGAGGGTTTTCCACAATGCTTCGCGAGGCTTGGTTCAAAAGGCGTCCTGCCGGAAGACCTGGCTTCTAGGCTGGCCTCAGCCGCCAGGCTTAGAAACCTTCTCGTCCACAGGTATTGGGCTATCTCCGACGAGAAAGTGTATGAAAGCATTAAAAACGGCTTGAGGGATTTCGAGGATTTCATCACCCGCGTCAGAAGGTTTCTGGCTGAGGGGAAGGGGCATGAATAAGCCCGCCGGCACAGCCGGGCTCAAATACCGTAAGACGGCTGAAGCCGGGGAAAAGCTGCTTGAAAGCCTGGGGAAAATGCTTGAGG
>Ga0315298_1008701_pt1 | contig 12827 bp, 19 predicted proteins | sample WHS_1_MG_FD_203077 | JGI IMG/M metagenome (GOLD analysis project Ga0315298, IMG submission 203077) | Extremophilic microbial mat communities from Washburn Hot Springs, YNP, Wyoming, USA - WHS_1_MG | ecosystem: Environmental > Aquatic > Thermal springs > Hot (42-90C) | place: USA: Wyoming...
ATCTGATAATCCCGCATGGCCTGGCGGATAATCTGTTGCCAGAAAGCTATTTCCGTCCCCAGGATTTCGCCTCCGTCCTGGTTCAGGGCGGCTTCTTTAAGCAGTCTTGGGGCAACCCTCAGGTCATGGTGCACCATGCGCTGGGAGATGCCAAAATACTTAGCAATTTCCCTAACTTTGTATCCACCTTCACGCATTTCCCAAATCTTCAGGACACGCTCCAGGCGGCGGTTAGATATTGGCTGATATTGGCTTGAGCCTTGGGGGGGTTGTGAATTTGTCAATTTCATACTCTGACTTTTGGCTTAGCCCTGCCTGACCGCTTGCAATAAAAATGGTTCTGCGCACCGGTGCCATCATACCAGTCCCACGGCAGCAGGCACCGTTTGCAGGTCCAGAGGTGACACCGGTCAAAGGCCGCCATGGGTTTCGGGGGGCCGTCATAGGTGCAGCCCCAACCCTCGCCGGGATCGGCGGCGGATTTCCAAAAAACACAATGCTCGCATTTAAACCATGCCGGAGCGTTAGGCATATTATCTCCTGTCAACTACTACCGGCTGAAAGCCGGTAGCTTGTCCCTGGCGCTGCCAGACATCCGGCTAAAGTCGGAGGCTTAACCTGACATCCGAGACGTATGGCGCGTTGACCTGCGCCCTGCGAGCAATATTTCCCGCAGCGATCACGTCGGCGTGGCCCAACAAACCACAAGACGTGCAACGAAATTGAGATTGAGAGGATCGGTTTTGCTTAGCAATGCAGCCACAATTCGGGCACTCACAGGAAGTGTTTCGGGGATCGACTGCAATTACCGGGACTCCCGTAAGTTGGGCTTTATATTCGATAAAAGCCCTAAGTTGACTAAAAGCCCAAGAGTGCAAAGTAGCCCGTTGGGAGCGGTGAGCCGTGATCCGGGTGCGGATATGTGTAAGGTCTTCCAAAGCTATCCCGCGTCCGGTGCCTTTTGCTATGGCTACAATGCGTTTACTCAGGCAGTGGTTGATGTCAGTGGCAAAGCGGCGTTCTTGGCCGGAGAGTTCTTTCAAGCGCCTTCGAGAGGCTTTAGTCCCTTTCTTTTGCAGTTTTTGACGCAAGCGCCGATGTCGGTATCGAACCTTTTTAATGGTTTTCCCAGAAAGCATTTCACCATCAGAGGTTGTGGCAATGTTGGCGACGCCCAGGTCGATACCTAAGAAGCCATCAATGTCTATGGGATCAGGTTCTTCAATATTACAGACGGCCAACAGGTAAAACTGGCCTTTACGGAAAACCAAGTCGCTTTCCCCTTGGCGATTCAGAAGCATGGCTGCTTGGCGTTCACCACAAACAAAGGGAATTTTTTGGCGTCCAGCCACGGTCCAGATAGACACACAGTTAGGATACCATCGCAGAATGCGGTCATCAAAAGCGATGCTGCCTAGGGGCCGGAAGATGCGTTTAGTTTTTCGGTCAAGTTTGTAGGCGTCAGCGACCTTGGCAATGCAACGCACCACGACTTGAGCCGTGAGGGTAAAATCCTTTTTGACTACATGGTAGGTCAGATGGTGCAAAGCGAATTTGCCAAAAGTTTTTTGTTCCCAAGCCGCCTCACTGATAACGTTACACGCAGCATTGGCCAGCTTCATAGTTTCAAGCAGGGCGGCATGTTGTTCTGGAGAAGGAATCATTTTGACTTGGGCAATTAACTTCATAACATCCAGTATAGACACTTTAGCGGGTTTGTCAAGGAAAAAATTGCTAAAGCCTTCGCCTAAAGGCGAGGGTGTCTAACTCCCCGGAGGAGACTATGAATAACTGCTTTTGATGGTAATGGTTTCCCCATAATATTTTCAATGATATAAACATGATCTCTCGTTAGCTTCCCGTTATAAACTTTTTGAAGATAGCTTTTGGGTTTTTTATTCTTTAAAAGATTATTACGATTTAGATTATGATATCTTACATATCTTAACGGTTCACCCTTTTTCCAATTCTTTGATTTACAAGTTACCAGTGCAATATTTGTTTTTTGACCACAACCACATTGACAATAGCCGTAAGGAATATGGTTAACTCCAAAAGACGTATCTTTAATTTCTCCTTCACGCCTGAGCCACGCGGGAGTGTTCATTTCATACCCTCCTTTCCCTCGGCCATCAGCATTCAGCCCCCCAAGACCGGATGTACCAAGCCCGGCCACAAACCAGGCAGTGAAACCGGGAGCCGAACCGGGCACCGGCGATAAAGGTTCCGCACAGACAGCGAAAATAGGTTTCAAATTGGCCGGTCATCCATGCCCTTCCCTCTAAGTAGATACTCCACCAGAGCCAGTGCGTTCCAAGCGACATGGGCCATGTGGGGCAAGCCGCTCTCGGGGTCCATATCCTCGCCAGCCCAAAAAGCCCAGGCGTGGCGCATAAGGGCGGCAAAGGGGCGGCTCCATTCCATGCCGTCCTCCCAGTTTCGGGCCGGGTAGCCCTTAGCCAGGCCATAGGTGTAAACCTTCGCTAATTCCGTGAGGGCCGCCGGGGGGAGAAGGTCCCAGCGGGACTTGCCCTGATCCAGTTTAAAACCAGCCATTAAGCCCCCTCCCAGCCAGCAAAAAAGCAGCGCAAAGCATCAAAAACATGATGGTATTCACCCTTACCGGAACCGATACGGCGTTCCTGAGGGCATAGTCCTAATCGCCAAATAGTGCCATAGCATGGGTCACTCGTTGGGGAAGATTAATTGGGGTTAAGGAAGTCCGAATTCCCCGGAGTTGCTTAACCTCCTCCTTATAGCTTTCAATCTTCTCTTTAAGAGCTTTTATCTCCTCATCCAATTTCAGATTATTTTCCAGCAGTTCGTCATTGTCGGCCATTAATTGTTGTTCCCTTTGTGCCAATCGTTCATTTTCTTGCTTATACCGCTCATACTCATCCAGAAGGCGCTCTATGGTGCGAGTTTGCTGCAAGATAATTTCATTCAGAATTTTCTCAAGAGAGGTGGTTTCTTCGAGAGGGGTTCTGGATGATGTGCAGGAAACGGCCACGGTATCAATTACCTTGCCTGGTACAGTTTCCTCTGGCGGATGAAAAGAATGTAAATATTCCAAGCCTTTTTCTGTGACTTTTAATAGATAGGGTTTTGGCAATCCAGATTGGCCAGCATTTTCCAAAAGCCCTTGTTTGATAGCTTCTCTGACACTCACAGAGACCTCTGGTTGGCTTAAGCCAGTCTTTTCCGATATCCTTTTTTGATTTACACCTTCCCCCAAATTATAAACTGAAGCAACAATTTTCATCATCTTCTTTTTGTTTCTCAGTCTTACTTCGGATAACATTTTTTTTAACTCCTCTGTAGTGATGAAGCTTTCTTTTTCCTTTTGCAATTTTTCAAATTGGAATTCTCCTGACTTTATAGATTGCCGGATTTGGCTTGCCACGGCTTCAGCCGCCCGTTTATCCCCCACCAATAAGGATCTGCGTTGACCCTTATGGTAGATAAAAACCCACCATGGCTTCCCTTTGCCCTCCTTTTTTTGCCTCACTCTTACTCCCATAAATCAGGCTCCTTCCCAGCCTCCGAAAAAGTATCTGAGGGCATCCAGGGCATGGTGTTCACCTTTTCCTGGTTCATGCACCATGTAGCCCTTGAGTTCCCTGATCAGGTTCTTGCACCGGTGATGTATCAGGAGACCCGGCAGGCCATCTTCAGCCCTCACCTTCAGCCATTGCCGCACTAACTCCTGGCCCACCTCTACCGGCCGGCGCGGGGCCTTCACTTCCACCCCCAGGATTTCCGACAGCATGGCCCGCTTATCGGGGTCGGAGGGGTCGGCGAAGGCGCCGGTTATGACCCCGTAACCGCTGGCCTGGTGTTGGGCCAGGATTGCCTTGCCGTTTTCCAGGGTGGTGCGATAGCGCTGGTAATATTCATCCAGCACCAGCACCCGCTCGCCCCCCTCGATGGGCTGAATCCACAGGCAGGCGAAGGGGTTCCGGTAACCGAAGTCGATCCCAAGGTAAAGCTCCCCCTCTGGGTTATAGCTGAAGACGGCCAGGTTGCGGCTCATTTCAATTCCAGCACCCCCAATATGCTCCGATAATATTCGGCCTACCCATGATGATAGTTGCCTGGCAGCGTGCTCCTAACCACCAATTGATAAATCTGGGTTTTGTCTCGATATATTCTTTAGGGAAGATTCCATATACACCTTCAGGTTGAGGGGGTCTTCCCATCATTTCAGGTTTCATCTAATGTTCCTTGCATTTGCATGGTTCGCTGGAGATAAGTGGAGCCATGTAACTTGAAATCCAATCTGATTGCGCCCAACCTTCTTTTAATTGCCCGGTCGGTGGTTTTAGAACAGCTTGGGCAAACCAATTCACCAAACTTGTTTCTCTTGGCTTCCTTTCCGCATTTACAAGAATGAGTTTTAAACAGGAACCTCATGTGGAACGCACCTTCCCGGGGTCCGCGCAGGTCACGAAGCCGTCCTTGGGTGGCGGCCTTCACACCTCGGTGGCAACCTGCATGGCTTCCCCAATCATTTCAGAGGACAGGTGGCACGACTCATTGCGGAAGGCCACGCAGTAATAGCAATCAAACCCATCTCCCCTCAGCTCCGCCTTGGCCCACAGCCAAATGAACACCGCGTCTGCTTTGGGGGTTCGGAGGACAATGGAGTGGCCCGGCCCCACAAAGCCATGCTTGGGGCTCCTGCTGGCCTTGCGGTAGTAATGGCGGTTCACCAGGGGCAGGAGCTCCGGGTCTCTGTCCCGTGTCCGCATCCAAAACCGGTAAGGTGCCGGTGGCCCGAAAAGCATCATTGTAAGCACCCTAATTCCAGAAGCCGAATAGGTCGGCAAGTGGGTCTATGAGTTTAAAAAAGGTTACATATTCTCCGTGGCGGCCTTAGCCGCCAGATATTCTTTAGTGATCTCTACCATCTTGGCTACGATGGTTCCTATGTTGCGGATATCTTCCGCTTTCCCTAGGGCCAGTAAGGTTTCCCGGAATTCCTCATAAATCTTCATATCGCATGCCCCTACCAGGGTGGTTTTGGGGGGGATAGCATCACAGAGAGATTTGAATTCCTCTAGTTGGGTAGGCAGGAAACTCAGAACCAGCATTTTCCAATCGTATTTTATGATGATATCGTCTATGGGCACCGGTTGGAATTTTATCCCCAAGTCGCTCTTGTCAATAAAAGCCTCCAGCATGTCTTCTGGCCGGACCATTTCCTCGCACATCTTCTTGAGCACCTGTTGATCGGTGTAGCCTACCAGTCGGTTATGGGCGACTTGCTTGGATACCACCCGGCTGCGGTCCAAGGGCCGGGTTTCCACCATGACAATAATTTCTTTGAGGCCAGCATTTCTGGCCGCCCGGTAGCGATGGTGCCCGGAGATAATGTCAAATTTGCCGTCTTCTCGCCTTAGCACGAAAGGCACCGATTCCAGGCGTTGCTCCTTGGTGATATTCAAGGTGAGGCGTTCCTGCATTTCGGGCGACATACATTGCGCGTTGACATCCTGTTCCCGTAATTGATTAATGTTGACCCGCCATAATTCCAGATTCTCATAAGCATTACAGATAAATTCAGCCATTGACCTTTTCCTTTTTCATCCAGGTTAAGATGCAATCCTGATATGACATGGGTTTCAAATCGCTTTGATAAGTCAGTTTGAACAGGTTGTTCTTGTATTTCTCCCGTTTAACTAATTTGTATATGCCGCGTAAAATTTTATGTTCCGGATGTGGCGTTAAGTTGACAGTCTTAATGCCCCTAGCTTGGTAAAAGTTTAGCTTGGGTTCGATGTTTAGCAGGTTTTCGTAAAATGCTTGGGAAGCGAGACACATCATAAACAGTTTGGTGAGTCGGGGGTATTTGGGGTGTGGCACTGTTACTCCGAACGTCTCAGAGATATATTCCTCCCCTTTAACAAAAAAACGGTGCATATGCAGACCAGCAATGGCAAAGAGGTAGCCATCCAGGATTCCGAAAATATAGCGTTGGGACCTGGTAGCATTTAATTTGTGGACAAAGAGGTTGCGGTAATACAGGGCTTCCTCTTTAGATGCTTTAATAAAAATAATCTTCGATTCTGGGGTAATAACGTGAGTAGTTGGCAGTAACTTAAAGTTAGATGGCCGGATATTGGTTTGGTTAAATGTTGAAACTTTGGGAAATAGCTCGGGTCGGTTCGACAGGATATAATCGATGCGTTCCTTGTTATACTCTTTCAAATAGATAGCGTTGTCTTGATGCTCCGGCTCCAGTTTTTTGTAGCGGTAAATGAGAGACAGGGCATTGCCTGATAGGCACTTTTCCAAGAGTTTTGACGGCCCCTTTTTGGCGTCAAACTCTGCTATGGCTGGACCGTTCCAGGTGATTTTGTCGCCGAAGTCAAACATTTTCTCATAGCCGCCAGGTGTGCCTGGTGGGTCAATTTGGATTATGTTTTCAGGGTCATCCAAGGACTCGTTGAGGACGTTCCAAATGTCTTTGATCTCATAACGCAAACCCTTTAGCTTGGCCTTCATGCTCTGGAGGGTTTGTTGTATCATGTTTAGGTGAGTTAATAGGTTGTTTTCCAGGTCCCGTTTGAAATAGGTCTCATACTGGTTTTTCTCTTTGATTTGACACCATTTCATAGCATACAGGATGGCCGAGGCGTAGTAATTCTGATCTTCCAGGTATTGACCCAAGTGATCAGTAAGCCAGTTGTCATTGATCTTGATTTCAAGCTCTTCCAGGGGTTTTCCGGAGATTTCATATCCAAGGATGGAGCTATAAAGGCTGATGTCGCTAGCTACAACTTTCTCGGCTGGCCAGCCACAGTTGATCGCCACGGTGGGCATAGTGAATTGGCCGACGCAGGGTATGAACAGCCTTTTGTATTTATCCTTTAGAGTTCCCAAGACCATGTTCAGGTATTCCCGGAACGGTTTTGGGGTTATGCCCTGAAAAATTTTTATGGGTATAACATTGATCATGATGTCAAATACCCCTTGAGAAATTTGGACCGGGGGATCGGGACTTGAACCCGATATCACCGGAATGAGTATCCGGTATCCTACATTAGACGACCCCCGGATTTCATTCTTTTGCCGCTAAAGGAACCTTAATATTTGCCATTATGATGTTGTTAATGATGGCTCTAGCGATTTTGTTAATTGTCCCATCCGGTAGAATGATGTTGTAACGCTTTAACTGCTCCACCCCCCGGATAATTTGTATGGGGCTCAGCATGGTAGCTTCTTCAAGGGCACCATAGTCTATCTTTGTGCTAGCCCACAGCTCTTGCAGGCTGAGTGCTTCTGGAGGCGGGTTAAAATTATCTTGATGGGTCTTGGTCCAGGCGACGACCAATTCACAAAGCACCGGGGAGTTTTGCAGGACCAGGGAAGCCTCAGAGATTTGTGCTTCCCGATACATATTAAGGATTGTAATGATATCCATTAACCCACCTAAGAAATTTGGACCGGGGGATCGGGACTTGAACCCGATATCACCGGAGTGAGCATCCGGTATCCTGCATTAGACGACCCCCGGTAATTAGGTCAATCTGTCTTTGCATTGATTAAGTCAAGTTGATCTGCCTCGGGCCAGCCGGATCGGTTTCGGGGAGCAGGAACAGTTGGCGCTCCTCCACGGTCATGGCCCGTTCTTCCACCAACTCGCCGCTGTCCAGGCGCACCTCGGAGCCGGTGCGGATTTTTTGAGCCAGAAGTTTTGTTTTAGCTTGGGCATCTTTGTGGCGATTTTTGAAATCCGCCATAAAATCAGCCTTTTCCTGGGCTAGGGCTTCCAGGTCAGCGATGGCGTTGGCCAGGGACACGCCCAGGTTTCGCAGTTCATCCAGGCTGAAGTGGTGCTCGATTTCCTTTGTAAGGGTGGTTTGTGGTTCTGCCTCGGTCATTCCGTTATCTCCTTTCCTGCATTTCCCGGAGCCACTCCCGGTGTCCCCGCAGTCTGGGGTTAAACTCGGGCACTTCGAGTCCCAGTTCTTTTTTCAGCCAGGCGGCCACCACCTGGCGATGACAGAATTGGCCGGGCGGTTCCCAGCAGAGCATAATGAAGTTGTCGCCTCCCAAGTCGTCGAGGACCTTCTGGGGGTTGAGTTTGTCCAGCACTTCACCCCGGTAGGCGCGGATAAACTCCTCTGGCGGCAAGCCCGCCTTGATTAACGGCCAGGACGGGGCCAGAGGGCGGTAAGCCTTGCCGGTCCATCCTTTGGGCGACCTCCGGCAAATGGCCACCGCTTGGGGGAGGTGGCCAGAAATTCGAAAACAACTGGTGAATATCATTTCAACCTTACCTTCCTCCGCCAAGCCAAGCTTTGCCACGCCGTGCCCAGCAGTCTTGATTAAAACGGTATGTCAGCAGATTCATATGGGGGGTCCATTGTGGTATCCATGCCGTTGTATCCCTGGTGCCGCTTTTGGTTAAGCATTTTAAGGTTTTCCAACCGCACCTCAGCAGAAACACGGCTATTGCCGTCCCGGTCCTGCCATTTCCGGTAGGTCAGTTTGCCCTCAGCGCAAATATGGCTCCCTTTTTCCAGGTATTTGCCACATATCTCAGCCAACCGGCCCCAAGCCACCAGGGTATGCCATTGGGTCTGCTCCCGTTTCTCGCCGGTGTTTTTGTCATGATACCTATCTGTGGTAGCTAGGCGTAATTTGGTTACAGATTGTCCGCTTGCGGTGGTATAGGTTTCAGGGTCTTGGCCCAAATGTCCAATTAATATCACTTTGTTCAAGGTATGCTCTCCTCAACCGCAGACTGGAAATACCTCAAATCCACCTCACTCTCGGCGTCGCCTCCAGGCTCAGACCCAAGACCAGAAAATGCAGGGCCTTGAGGCCATGAGTATCACCATCCGCCGGCTTGGTTTTGCCTTCCGGCAGGTGGTATTTCATAAATTCCGGGATGGTGTGCTGACACATTTTGGAGATGGTCAGCCCACCGGGCCTGCCCTCCCTGGTATTGGCCAGGCGCTGCTTAATCAGGCTTCTGGCCAGGTTCTGCTCCTTGGGCGCCGCCACCGCGGGGAGCCGGGCCCGGCGCAGGCGGTTGATCAATTCCGGTTCCGCTGGGTCGCAGAAAAACCGTCTGATTTGCAATTCCTTCCGCCATTCCTCGGCAATGGCCAGAAGGTCCTCCAGGTAAAGCTCTTTCCGGTAAAGCTCTCGTATCAGGTGTATCCGGTCCTCCGGGGGAGGATGGTACTCCGCTGCCAGAATCACCGTGGGTTCCAGTAGACCCCACTTCACCCCTGCGTAAACCTTGATCTGGAGTTCCATCCTCCTCCTTTTGCGGCGGCCTGAATGATTGGTAATAATCCTCAGCAGTCATGACCCAACGCCCCAGACTGTCTTGCTTAGCAGGAAGACGCCCAGCCTTGAGATGGCGGTAGCAGGTCCGCCAGTGGAGGCGTAAGAAATCGGCGATTTCCTTGACGCCGATGAACAGCCGGTCCTTGCCGCCGCTTGTCATGAATTCAGGTTTGGCCTCCCAATTCCTGTGCCCATTTGTGCAGGATGGTCCTTTTCTCCTGGGGCGCGGCGTCATTGATTGCCCGCAGCCTCAGGTCAATTCGTTTGGTGCTCCAGCCAGCCCGGGCGCTTAAGTCCCTGAGGTGCCGCAATCGTTCCGCCAGGCTCATGATCCTGGGCTTTTCCACTTCACCCCGGGCGGCCGCTGCCCGTAGGGCCCTGCTTCGTGGGTTATAGTTATAACTTCTGCTGCCGGCCTTGATCTTAACCCGGTTTTGAGACCGTTTCGGATGCTGGCATTGCAAACAATGCTGCAAGGGGCCATAGGAGTCAATTTTGGCCTGGGCCTGATTGGTAGCACACTGCTGGGTTGATATGTTGGCCCGCAATGCCGGACATTGAATCCGTTCCGGGCCCTTCAGGATTTCGTCAATTTTTTTGGCTTTTGCTGTTTCCATAGTTCGCTTATCAGACATGGGTTCCTTGTCTTTCTTGGCTCGCTTAAGCAGCTTTTTTTTGGGTTTTGGCTCGCTTTCACAATATGGGTTTCTTCCGAGAGGAGGCTCGCTTTCTACCAGTGGGTTTCTTAAGAACTTTGGCTCGCTTTTAATTTATGGGTTTCTTGCGAATATTGGCCCACTAACCTCCCTTAGTCAATGCAGAGTTAAGTTATTGGTTAAACTATACTACAAATTTAATTCCATTGATATATAACTCAATTAACCTCCCATATGTTTTTTGCCAAGGTATTCCTCAGCATAGGGCACCCTAACTGGCAGCCCTTCAAGAGTCCTCCAAGCAAAATATAAGTCCTTCAGGAAATTTTTAATCATGTAGCGTTTTGCAGCCATGTCCCGGTGGCCTTTACTGACCTCACACCATTGTTTCCCGTCGTCTTTAGTTCCGACGCTATCAACCGGGTTGGTTTCCTGTTCCAGTCGTGCTTTCATGGGGTAGTAATAGTTTAGGGCATATTCTGATTTTGCCTTGATAAATCCCGGGGCCAGGATGCCCATCAGAACAACCCGTAGCTTTTTGTTATAAGGCAGGATAAATCCTGGCGTTGGCCGGTCGCCCCTTATCAAGGTGTTGGTAAGAACAATGTAGTCTTTATCCTTGCCGTCTTGTTTGATGATTCCGCAGACCTCTCCATGCTCTGCCTTGTAATCCTTGACGGGCACCCGTTTTTTGCCTCGCACCATGCCGGGATTGAGACCGGCATACTGCCAGATTTTGCTGACAGTATCAGCGGTCTCGATATCAATGGACCCGATCAGCCAGGCCGCGGCGATTTCCCCCACGCCCTTGACTTTGTGTAGCCACTCCGGCCAGATGCGGAAGCGGTCCAATATTTGGCGAAGCATCTTCTCCACCTGCTTCTCATTACGCCGTGCTTCCATGGAGATCAAATGGAAATTTTCGACGTCCTCTACTGCAAAGAACCGGCGCTCTTTCAATTCTTGGGCGCTACCATCGGCTTTCCGTCCCAACCGGTTATCCATTCGTTTGCGCATGTCTTGAAAGTCTTCACGGGCCCGGACATACATGAGTAATGCGATTTGGTCTTGGGTTTTCATCTTGATCTCCTCATCTCATCTTATGGGTAATTATGATTAGTTATTCGCTTCTCTTTTATGGGTTTCTTCACCGTTTTGGCTCGCTTTCACCCGCTGGGTTTCTTCCGGCATATGGCTCGCTTCCATTCTTTGGGTTCCTTGCTGAGAGTGGCCCGCTTACCCCTTTTGGGTTTCTTTCACAAAGTGGCTCGCTTCCATTCTTTGGGTTTCTTCTGGGTAGTGGCCCGCTTGACTCCCCTGGGTTTCTTGATTTTTGTGGCTCGCTTAGAAACCCTGGTCTTCTTGGTTTCATTGGCTTCATTTTTTTAGGCAGCCTTTCTTGCCTGTTTCAAGAACTGGGCGATCTCCCGCCGCAGCTCATCCAGGCTCGCCACCACCTCTTCCTTTGGCTCGATCCAGCCATTTTTCAGCCACCTCAAGAGCTGGCCGACCAATTCTTCAACTTTCAACCCCCTGTCAGCTCGCTTATGTTGTTCATAAAGTTGAGGGGTAATAGCGGTTTGAACTGCTGGGAAGCCCCTTTTCACCGGAGCCAGGCGCTGTGTACCATCAGCACCGAGGATTGCCACGAAATGTTGCCCCCAAGCCTCCAGGCTTCGTACCGGGACATTGAGCAGTTTGGACACCTCATCTATTGGAGCCCCCAGGTCCAACATTGCCGCAACCAGGCGTTTACGGGTGATGCCGTCCAGAGGATATCCATGCGCGGCATTCTCCCGGGTGAATTCCTTCAGGACTTCCAGTTCATTCTCAAAATTTTTGTAAATAACCTCGGTTTTGTGATCCGGCCCAAATTCTTGCATCATGGCCGTAAACCGGTGATTCCCGCTAATTATTCGGCTTGTCCCCTTCTCCACAATAAGCGGTGGGATTGCAGCTCCCATACGATAAGACTGCCGATAGCGGCTCACATACACTAGGTTGATTGGCCGTAGCTCGATAAGTTTTGGATCAACAACCAATTTACCGATTCTTACCTTTGCGTTCACGGGGAATCTCCTCTCTCATCACTCGTATAATTTGTTATCCATGCTGGTGATGATAATCTCCACCCTGGGGTTATGGCTCACCCCCATAATGCGGGAGCCATCCCAAGAAACGATATCCCGGTCGTTGCGGATCACCCCGGCTTTCTCCAGGATGTCCGCGGTGGCCGCCATGAGGTTGTTCAGGTCCGGCCGGCGGTTGTCCTTGAGCCAGTAATGCACCGTGACCTCCACCGGCCCCGAGAACCGCTCCCCTTGGTATTCCATCAGAGATTTCAGTGCAGCCTTCTCATAGGCCCGGTAGGACTTGGATTGGAGCACCAAGGGCTTGCCGCCCACGCATCTCGCCACCTGAGAGTTTTTCTTAGTCACGGGTTGGCCGGGGATGACCAGTCGGGCCGTGCGGCCTTCCGCCCGGCAGTCACAGCCTTCATAGCAGGTGTGAAGGTCGGTTTTCCGGTCAACCCCCGGCATTGCCATCCTCACTGACTCAACGCGTCGATGATCAGGTCGCATTCCCGGTTGCGCTTCTCCAGTTCCAGGGTGTATTTGACCCCGTTGGCCGCGCTCCAGGCCGGTTCCCATACGCCCTGCTCTCCGGTCCTGGGATGGGCCAGGGCTTCGGCCTTCCGGGGGCCCGGCTGCGGCCAGGCCGGTTTACTCAGGGTCGGTTTTACCGCCCCACATCCGGTTGATGCTGTCAGCCACAGCAACAGCGTCCCCAGACCTGCCAGCCTCTTCCACCCGGTCGATTTTAGGCGCATACTCAGCCTCCACCTTTTGGATTTCCACGTGGGTC
>Ga0315298_1008702_pt1 | contig 12826 bp, 8 predicted proteins | sample WHS_1_MG_FD_203077 | JGI IMG/M metagenome (GOLD analysis project Ga0315298, IMG submission 203077) | Extremophilic microbial mat communities from Washburn Hot Springs, YNP, Wyoming, USA - WHS_1_MG | ecosystem: Environmental > Aquatic > Thermal springs > Hot (42-90C) | place: USA: Wyoming...
CTGCGCCAGACGCTGATGAACACCACCCTGGAAACCCTGGCCAGCAACCTGCGCTTCGTGGAGCGTGTGGCCATCTTTGAGCTGGCCCGAGTTTACTTGCCCAAGGAGGGCCAGGCCCTTCCGGAGGAGCCACGCTACCTAAGCATCGCCCTCTCCGGCCCGCGGATGGATAGGTCCTGGCTCACGGCAGAGAGCGGCCGCTACGACTTTTACGATTTGAAGGGGATCGCCGAGACGCTCTGCGCGCGCCTGGGCGTGCAAGAGGTGGGCTTCATCCCGACACAACATCCAACCTTTCATCCGGGCCGGGTAGCCAGCCTACTGGTGAACGGGGAGGCCATCGGTGTGCTAGGAGAAGTGCACCCCTTGGTGCGCGAGAACTATGATCTGCCCGAACAGTGTGTGTGTCTTCTGGAGCTGAACTTGGAAAAGCTGCTCGCCGCCGCCAAGCCGGTCGCGCAAGCCAAGCCCATCTCGCGCATGCCGGTGCTGAAGGAGGATTTGGCCATCGTCGTGGATGAGACGGTGCCCTCCGACCGGCTGCTGGCGGCCATCCGCGAGGCCGGCGGGGCGCTCTTGACCGATGTAGTCCTCTTTGACGTCTATCGCGGGGAGCAGGTGGGCCCCGGCAAGAGGAGCCTGGCCTTCAGCCTGACCTTTCAGGCCCCCGACAAGACGTTGACCAGCGAAGAGGCAGCCAAGCAGCGCGAGCGCATCGTCAAACGCCTCACGCAGGAGTTCGGCGCGCAGATCCGCGGCTAAATAAGGGCGCAAAACTTCGCCCTTGTGATATGATCACCAATAAGGAGGTCACGTGTCCGAAAGAGGTCTTCCCCCGCTCAAGATCACCGATGTCAAGGTCATCCTCACCGCGCCCGAGGGCATCCGCCTGGTGGTGGTCAAGGTGCTGACCAACGAGCCGGGCCTCTATGGCCTGGGCTGCGCCACCTTCACCCAAAGGGCCCTGGCCGTGGCCACGGCCATTGAGCAATATCTGAAGCCCTTTGTCATCGGCCGAGACGTGGATCGCATTGAGGATCTCTACCAAGCGGCCTATGTCAGCTCTTACTGGCGCAGCGGCCCAGTGCTCAACAATGCCCTCAGCGGCATCGATCAGGCCCTCTGGGATATCAAGGGCAAGCGGGCCAATATGCCCGTTTACCAGCTCTTGGGGGGCAAGTGTCGCGAGGCCGTGCCGGTCTACGTGCATCCCTCGGGCAACAGCTTTGAGGAGGTAGAGGAGCGGGCGCGCTACTATTTGGAGCAGGGCTTCCGCTATCTGCGCGTGCAGGTGGGCATCCCAGGGTTGACGACTTACGGCAGCCGTGGGGGCGAGGTGGTCAAGGCCCTCAATCCCGCCCAGCGCGCAACCTGGGAGCCGACGCCCTATGTGCGCACCGTGCCCAAGCTGCTGGAGTATCTGCGCCTCAAACTAGGCGATGACGTGGAGTTACTGCACGACGTCCACGAGCGCATCCCGCCCATCCAAGGGGTGTGGCTGGCCAAGGCGGTGGAGCCTTATCGCCTCTTTTTCCTGGAGGATCTCTTTGCCCCCGAGGATAACGAGTACTTCCGTATGGTGCGCCAGCAAACTTCCACCCCCCTGGCTATGGGGGAGCTGTTCGTCAACCAGGCCGAGTACGTGCCTCTGATCAAGGATCGGCTGATCGACTTTATCCGCGTGCACATCTCGGATATCGGCGGGTTCAGCATGGCCCGCAAGCTGGCCGCCTTCTGTGAATTCATGGGCGTGCGCACGGCCTTCCACGGCCCAGGGGACGTCTCGCCTATAGGCCACGCGGCCAACATGCACCTGGATTTGGCCATTCCCAACTTCGGCATCCAGGAGCTGGCCCTCTTCCACGAGCGCACGCGAGAGGTCTTCCCCGGCTGCCCCGAGGTGCACGACGGCTGCATGTGGCCGAACGACAAGCCGGGCTGGGGCGTGGATATCAACGAGGAGTTGGCGGCCAAATACCCCTACCCGCCGGATCCCTATAACGGGGCCTGGCCGGAGATCCGCCGCCTAGATGGGACGGTGGTCAAGCCTTAAGGGAGAAGCGGTTCAGCCCTCAGAGATCAGCCTTCAGCTGATACTACTTTTGGGGTCTTGTTGCCGGCGGAGTGACGTAGGCGCGGCATGCTGCTGCGTCCCTAATTACTTTGCTCTGGTCCTTGGGATTAGTAGATTCAGGGACTAAATCAAAGGGCAGATCACTTGTTGGTGATGAATGGGGAGCGGATAAACGTGGTGACGACGCCTCAATGCCAGGCGGCCCAGGTCATTCGGGACATCCTGCGCCGCCACAACATCCGGGTAGAGCAGATCCTTCTCTTCGGGAGCCGCGCGCGCGGTGAGGCCCATCCCGATAGTGACTGGGATTTCTACGTATTGCTGGATTGCGAGCTGGAGTTCCCGCAAAAGCGGCGGTTGGTGACCGAAATCCAGCGAGAACTGGCCCGGCTGCGCATCCCCAATGATGTGATCCTTGCTTCGGCCGAGCGCTTCCGGCGCTTGAAGGATTTTCCCGGCCACCTCGGCTACACCGTGGCGCGGGAGGGAGTGCCGATCCCATGAATGCCGAGGTTCACGAACTGGTGCGCCGCTGGGTAATCAAAGCCGAGAACGACCTGAAAGCCGGTCTGGCGATCCTGCAAGCCGCGCAACCCCCGACCGACATGGTTTGTTTCCACATGCAGCAGTGTGTAGAGAAATATCTCAAGGCGTACCTGACCCTCCACCAAAAGCCTTTCCGCCGTACTCATGTCCTCGCCGAGCTTATCGAACAGTGCAAAGAACTGGACCCGGGATTTGACACGCTTTATGCTTTTCAGGCAGACGCTCTGAGCCTCTATGGCGTAGAGGTCCGATACGCCGATGATTTCTATTTACCCACTCTGGAGGAAGCGGAACAAAGCGTCAAAATCGCCCAGACAGTGCGCTCATTTGTACGCGACAAGCTCGCTCAATCCGGCTGCGATCCAGAGAAGGCTAGCTCTGTTCCTGCCTGAGCGATTCATAGTAGGCGGCGACGCGTTCGTAATCCACCGTCTCGTCCAAGGGCATGCCCAGCCGCTCGTAGAGCCGCCGGCGGCCCCTCATATCGGCAAGGAGGATGGCCACGGCGTGTTGGATCACCTCCTGGGCGATCTCCTGGGGCACCACCAATACCCCATCGTCGTCGCAGCCCACGATGTCGCCGGGGCGCACTTGCACTCCGCCGCAGGCGATGGTCGTCTGCACCTCTACCACCTGGATGCGTCCGGGGATAATCGTCCGCCCGCGCCGCCGGGCGCAGATGGGCGTCTTTTGCAGCGCCAGCTCATAGGTATCGCGGCAGTAGCCGTCGGTGACGATGCCCACCGCTCCCCGCGCGACCATAGAGAGGGCGTTATTAGAGCCCCAAAAGCCCACCTCCTTGGAGCCACCCGTATCGGTGACGATGACGCTCCCCGGGCGGACGTGCTCATCAACGCTGAGATGTCCCACCTCTTTGAACCAGATGCTGTGGGCGTTCACGATCTCCTCGGTCGTCTTGAGCGGCCACATGGGGCGGTTGGCCGGCACGCAGCGCTGGGTCACGGCCACGCCCCACCACTTCATCCCCGGCCAGAGGGGACGCACCTCAGGGTCCATCAGCCCGATGTCAAAGTAGCCGATCCCGTCCATGGCGTCACAGACGTCCACCACCCGCAAGTATTTGTAGTGCTTGAGCAAGGCGTAGGGGTCAATGGGTTTAGCAACCATGCGTTCACTCCTTCTCCGGTGATTCTGATGACAGTATACTGGCCAAACCTCTTCGCCGCTACCTCCGTGGAGCTCTCCAGCGCATCTCTTGGCAAATCGGCCTAGACGTGGCATAATATCAATTGTTAGGGTCCCTGGGCTAATAGGATGGAGTTCGGGGTGTATGACCAAGTTCATCTCGGTGACCTGGTCTGAGGGTGTTCGCGAGGCAGAAAGTAGGATCCTTACGGAGACCATTGAGAAGACCTTGCGGTGGCTATACCTGCGCCGGCCAACTGCCTTAGAAGATCCGCCTATCCGGGTGCGCGTGTTCGGGAACTGGATCATCCCGGCTTTGGTGCCCGATAAACCCTACTGGGGCACTCAGTGGTATATTAACACCAGTTTTGATGGTGAGGTACAGCGGGTCATCGCCCCTGTGTTTTTGGAATTGGTGCGTTTGGAGCCCTGGCAGCGTACGGAGCCTCATTTCGACCTGGCCCTCTTGGATCTGGATCTGACGGATTTTCCCTCTCCTTTGGCCAGGTTACGCCCCGACCATTATAGCCTCGGCACGAGCTTCCCAGGCACCTCGGCGGTGATGTCCGTGCATCGTCTGCGACGGCTTGCGAACACTCAGATACAGGCCTTAGCTTTGACCAGGCTTGTACGGCACCATCTGGGCCATGTGTTTGCTATCCCCGGCTTTACGCGCCAGGAATGTGTCGCCCGCCTGGGGCTGGAGATGCACTGCACCAATACCTGCGTCATGCGTCATGCCGCGACGGTGGAGGAGCTTGTCGAACATGCCAAAGAAGAGGCCGAGATGGGCTGGCCCTTCTGTGAGCTGTGCACGCGCGAGCTGCATTCCATCGTTGCGCGTTACACGTTTGATCCCAACTAGACTTGAACGATCCATACCTCATCACCCTGGAGCTGCCCAAGATCTTGGCGCAGCTCGCAGAATATACGGCCTTCTCCGCAAGCCGGGAGTTAGCCCTGAACTTGCGCCCCTCATCTGATGTGGATGAGGTGCGCCGTCGCCTCCAAGAGACAACGGAAGCCAAAGCCCTGCTTTCAACGCATCCCGACCTCGGTGTGCAGGGCGCCAGGGACGTGCGTCCGAGCGCGCGGCGTGCCGCGTTGGGAGCTACCCTTCAGCCTGGCGAGCTATTGGATGTGCGCAGTACGCTGGCTAGCGCGCGCCATCTAAAGAACCTGCTCATCCGACTGAGAGAGGAATACCCCCTGTTAGCTCGGATGGCAGAGCAGTTGCAACCTCTATCCGAGATCCAGGATGAGATAGAGCGTTGCCTGGATGATGAGGGGCGTGTCTTGGATAGGGCTAGCCCCGCGTTGGCTGCGATTCGCCGCGAAAGCCTCGTTGCCCGTGAGAGGCTGATGGATCGTCTGCGGCGCATTGTGACTTCCGGCGAGAGCGCGCATTTCTTCCAGGAGCCCATCATCACCGAGCGTGGGGGGCGCTATGTGGTGCCTCTAAAGGCCGATTTCAAGGGCCGTGTTCCGGGGATCATCCACGATCAATCCGCCAGCGGCGCGACGCTATTCATCGAGCCCCTGGAGACGGTAGAGTTGAACAACCACTGGCGCCAACTTCAACTGGATGAACAGCGAGAGATCGAGCGCATCCTTCTGGAGTTGAGCGGCATGGTCGGCCGTGAAGCAGAGGCGATCGGCCGTAATGTGGAGGTATTGGCGGAGCTCGATTTAGCCCTTGCTAAGGCGCGCTATAGTTTCGCTTTGCATGCGGCGCCGGCCATGATCTGCATGGATCGTTGGCCTACAGCTCAGCCACGAGCAGGGCTTCAGCCCACGGAACATCCCCTGAATCTAATTCGCGCCCGACATCCGTTGCTTCCCCGCGATAAGGTGGTGCCCATTGATGTCTATATGGGGGGAGACTATACCATCCTTTTGGTGACCGGCCCCAATACGGGGGGCAAGACGGTGGCCCTCAAGACGATCGGGCTGTTGGCAGCGATGTCGCAGGCGGGGCTCCATATCCCGGCGGGTGATGGCTCTAAGCTGCCCGTCTTCACGGGGATCTATGCGGATATCGGCGATGAGCAGAGCATCGAGCAGAGCCTTTCCACCTTTTCATCGCACATGAGCCATATCGTGGATATATTGGACCACGCCGATGCCGGTTCCTTGGTCCTCCTAGACGAGCTGGGCGCAGGGACGGATCCGGTGGAGGGCGCCGCCCTTGCCCAAGGGATCATCAATGCCCTGCTTGAGCGCCGTTGTTTGGCCGCCTGTTCCACACACTACTCGCAGCTCAAAGCCTTCGCTTTCAATACGCCGGGGGTACAGAACGCTTGTGTGGAGTTTGACGTAGAGACCCTCTCGCCGACTTTTCGCCTGATCATCGGCCTGCCCGGACAGAGCAATGCCTTGACCATCGCCAAACGCCTGGGGTTGGCAGAGGAGATCATCGAACAAGCCCGACGCTTCATCTCGCCAAGCGAACTACAGGTGGATGCGATGTTGGCCAAGATCAAGGCCGCCAACGAGGCTGTTGAGCTCAAGCTGCGCGAGGTGGAGGAGCGCCGGGCGCGCCTTGAGGCACTGGAGCGTGAACTGAACAGAAAGCTGTTTGAGATCGAGGAAGAGCGCATCCGAATAGTGAATCAGGCCCGCGAGGAAGCCAGGCGCGAACTGGAGCGAGTCCAGGAGGAAATCCGTCGCCTGCGTCTGGAGTTATCTCGCCGGACCTCGGTGTCGCCGCCCATGGTCAGGGCAGCCCTTCAGGAGGCGTCCGCAACCGTTCAAAAGCTCATGGAGGAGCTAGCTCCCCTTGAGGCCCCTACAGCTACGGCGTCGGCTGGGAGCGAAAAGCTACAAGTGGGAGATACGGTCTATATCAGTCATCTGGGGCAAACGGGAGAGTTGCTCAGCACCAACGGCCAGGAAGCCGAGGTCAAAGTGGGCGGTTTCCGATTGCGCACGCGCCTGGGCAACTTGGAGTTTCGTTCCCGGCCGCAGTCCTCGGAGCCAACTAAGGGGACGACCTTCCGCGGCCCACAGGTAGAGTCGCCGGGGATGGAGTTAGACCTACGTGGTTTGCGCGCCGAGGAGGTGGCCCCCACGTTAGACGCCTATCTGAACAGAGCTTACCTGGCGGGCCTGCCTTGGGTGCGGATCATCCATGGCAAGGGTACAGGAGTTCTCAAGGAGGTGGTGCGTCAGTTCCTGGCCGGTCATCCTTTGGTGAGCACGTTTCGGCCCGGCGCACTTGGTGAAGGCGGAGACGGCGTGACGGTAGTAAAACTACAGTCGCGCGGGGGCTGAGCTACCTACAGATACTCCAAAAGGCTCTCGGCCATGCGCCGATTCATCCCCGGCACTGCGGCCAATTCCTCGACCGTAGCCTGGCGGATCGCCTCAAGGGAACCGAACCTCTCCAGAAGCGCCTTACGGCGCCGAGGCCCGATGCCCGGGATCTCATCCAGGATGGATTTGGTGGTCTTGGCATCACGTAGCTTGCGGTGGTAGGTGATGGCAAACCGGTGCGCTTCGTCACGAATGCGCTGCAAAAGGTAGAGGCCTTGGGAATCGCGGGGGAGGATAATCGGCTCCGACCGGCCTGGCACGTAAAGCTCCTCGTGCTGTTTGGCGAGGCCCACCGTGGGGATATGGGCGACGCCCATGGCCTCCATCGCCTCACGCACGGCATTCAACTGTCCTTTGCCCCCGTCTATGATGACCAGGTCGGGCATGATAGCCCAACGATTCTCCTTGCCGTCCAAGTTCCGTTCCGTGCTCGCCTCCCGGGCGCGAGCGAAACGCCTCTTAATCACCTCAGCCATGGAGGCAAAGTCGTCGGCACCAACGACGGTCTTGATGCGGAAACGCCGGTAATCCCGCCTTTCGGGGACGCCCTTGGTGAACACGACCATGCTGCCGGTAGCCGAGGTGCCTTGGATATTAGAGATATCGTAGCATTCAATTCTCGCTGGCGGAGAGGGCAAGTTCAGCGCTCGCTGGATCTCTGTTAATGCCTCTACATGCTTGTTAGTATCCGCCTCCCATTCAGCGCGCAACTTGGAGAGGGTCTCGGCGGCGTTCTCCGCAGCCAGGCGGATGATCTCGCGCTTTTCCCCTCGCCGGGGCACCTTGAGCAATACCTTGGAGCCCCGTTTGCGGCGCAGCCATTCTTCGATCACGGCCAGCTCATCCAAGTCGCTTTGTACCAGCACCTCTGGGGGCACGTAGGCCGCTTCATCGTAGAACTGCTTAACAAACGAGGCGATAACTTCCGAATCCTTTTCGCCTTGGGTGCCTGTGAGCACGAAATACTCCCGACCGATCAGCTTGCCCCCGCGCACGAAAAAGACCTGTACACAGGCCTGTCCATCGTCGCGCGCCAAGGCGATAAAGTCATGGTCGTTCAGGTGACCGGAGATGATGCGTTGCCGTTCAATGATCTGGGTGATGGCCGCGATCTGGTCGCGCATCTCCGCTGCGCGCTCAAATTGCAGATCCTCGGCCGCGCGCTGCATCCTGGTGCGCAAATCCTCAACGATCTCCTCCTGTTTGCCCTCCAGGAAGAGGCACACCCGCTCGATCACCGCGCGATAGTCTTCCTTTGTGCAGGCCCCGATGCAAGGGCCCAGGCAGCGCTTGATGTGGTAATAAAGGCAGGGGCTGCGATCTTTGCCGGTGATCTCTCGCTCGCAGGTGCGATAGGGAAATAACCTGCGCAACACTTCCAGGCTTTGATACACCGTCTGGGAGGAGGTAAAGGGACCGAAGTAGCGTGCCCCATCGCGCACCATGTTGCGCACCATATAGACGCGCGGGAAATCCTCTTGCACGCTGATCTTGATATAAGGATAGCGCTTGTCATCTTTGAAGCGCACATTGTAGCGTGGGCTATAGCGCTTGATGAGCTCGCACTCCAGGACCAACGCCTCTAGCTCAGAGCCGGTGACGATCCACTCCAAATCGGCCACCTCGGCTACAAGGCGCTCTGTTTTGGGGGAGTGTTCGGCAGAATCCTGGAAGTAAGAGCGCACCCGATTGCGCAGGTTCACCGCTTTGCCCACGTAAATAACGCGCTGATGGGCATCCCGCATGAGGTATACGCCCGGTTTGGTTGGCAAGCCCGCCAGGCGCGTGGCTACTCGCTCGTTCGCTTTCATCTTGCAACCATGACGCTCAAACCCAACAACTTACCGTTTTTGCACTACGTTTCCATAAAGGATAATCCCTCTTTGCCGAGAGGGCAAAAACGTCAACCGCGCCCGGGCAGGAGCACCACCTTCATCGCTTCGCGGCTGGCTACAGCCTCTAGCGCTTTCGTAGCTTCCAGGAGGGGGAAGCGGTGTGTAACCAGGGCGGCAAAGGCCTCAGGACGCTGGCGGATAAGGCTTACGGCTTGAAAGGTATGCCGGACATCGCTTACCCAAACACCCTGGACGCGGGCGTTCTTGCGCACTAAAGCCTCAAAGGGGGCCAAGGTCATCTCGCCTACAGGCGTGCCAAAACCCACCAAAGAGAGTGTGCCTCCATGTCGGAGGAAGCCCAGCCCCTCTCGCGCCGCCGAGATGTTGCCCGAGGCCTCAACAACTAAATCTGCGCCGCGCCCGTGAGTCAAATCGCGGATGTAGGCCAACCTTTCTTCGGCTGTCGTCTCCTGGCGGTTCAGGATGGTTGTAGCACCCAAGTTGCGGCAGAGCTCCAACCTCTTGGCCGTGCCACCCACGACGACGATCTGGCTCGCACCTTCAGCGGCTGCCAGGGCGACGGAAAATGCCCCTAATGGCCCCGGGCCTAGGACGACCACCGTATCGCCGGGGCGCGCCGGTGCGAGGTCAAACCCGTGTGCTGCTGTCGCTCCGGAGCAAGAGGCAGCCACGAAGGTCGCCGGATCGTCATGATCCCTTAAGGGGATTAACGGCGTTCGCGGATCAAGGATCAGATGCGTAGCATAGCAACCGGTAAGGTGTGGAGAGACCTCAAGAGAGCGGTGGATGCCATAGGCCCAACGGTTCGGACAAAGGGCCGGCTCATGTAAGACGGCACAGTAGTAACACTGTCCACAGGTAACTCCCCGCTCCCAAAGGACACGCGCGCCGGCCATAACCCGCTGGCCATGGATATCTCGCTTCTCTCCTCGGCTGTCTACAACACGCCCAACCCCTTCATGGCCGAGGATGATAGGCAAGGGGGTGCGAGGGTCTTGGCCGCGCCACATGTGCACGTCCGAGCCGCAGACGCCGGCGGCCTCGACCTCCACCAACACTTGGCCTGGAGCCAGCGAGGGGACTTGTACCTCCTCCAAGACAAGCGGCGCGCCGAAAGTGCGCAGCACCGCAGCAAGTGCTTTCATCGGTTTTCTCTCCTGTGTGATGAGCTCGCTTACCCATTATAGTGCGGACTTGGAGAGGCGGCTAGAAGCGCATATAATGCCTTTCTGGTCAAGAGCTCAGCTGGCCTGAGCTTACAGATCCCTCTTGGGGCGTTCTGTCTGTTCACTCATCCATTGAGAGCCATTGCCAAGGGAGAAGCGTGCGCAATAGAGGTCTACGTCAAGACCTGGGCATCATCCTCATCTTTTTCGTCCTTCCCGTTCTCTTTTTCTGGCCCGTTACCTTAGGGGGCAAAACTCTCCTGCCGGCGGATAACGTCTTTGCCTGGGAGCCTTGGAAAAGCTATGCCCAAACGCTGGGCATCACCACGCCACATAATCATCTCCTTAGTGACCTTTACCTTGAGAACTATGTTTGGAAGCGCTTCATTCTCCATTCTTTGCGTGCCAAACAGCTCCCCTTGTGGAATCCTTACATCCTGGCTGGCGTGCCCTTCCTGGCCGCAGGGCAACACTCGGCGTTGTACCCCCTGAGCGTCCTTTTCTACGTTCTGCCTTTGCCGATGGCCTACGGCTGGTTCGCGGCTTTGCATCTCTCCTTGGCGGGGATCTTTACTTACATCCTGGGGCGCACCTTGCGCATCGGGCGGACCGGTAGCTTCGTTGCCGGGGCGACCTTCATGTTCAGCGGCTTTATGGTCACGCACAATGTATTTCCCATGATCATCGCCGCTGCGGTTTGGTTGCCGCTTATTCTTGCGGTCATTGAACGGATAGTGAGGCGAGCGGAAGAGGAAAAAGCCGCGCTTTGGTTGGGTTATATCCCCGATCTGGTTTTGGGGAGTTTGGCTTATGGCATGGTCTTCCTCGCCGGCCACCCTGAGATGTATTACTATATCGCGCTGACTTCAGGGGCGTTCGCGGCCTGGCGGCTGGTGGGCATGGCCCTGAGCCGACGGTGCTTTTTGACGGTGTTGCGCACGGCGGTGGTTTTATTATCCATGGCTTTCCTGGGCGTGGGCGTGGGAAGCGCCCAGTGGATTCCCCTTTTCGAGCTGGTGCGCGAGAACTTTCGTGAGGGCGCGGTCACCCTTAAAGAGGTCCTTAGTTGGGCTTATCCCCCCAGGCGCGTCATTGCCCTGCTTATCCCCGACTTTTTCGGCAACCCGTCGCATCATAGTTATTTTGACCTCTTCTCCTGGCGTGTTCTCCCGGTGACCGTCAACGCCCTCGGCGAGCCCATCCACAGTATAGACTGGGATATTAAAAACTATGTGGAGGGAGCCTGTTACGTCGGTGTGCTCCCTTTGCTTCTGGCCGTGATCGCTGTCCTGAAGCGCGAGGGGAAACATCTCTGGTTCTTTACCCTGACGGCGGTCTTGTCGTTGTTTTTCGTTTTTGGCTCCCCGCTCTATGTTTTGATCTACAAGCTGCCGGGGCTGAGTCAGGTTCATTCACCCTTTCGCTGGGTATATCCCTATACTTTATGCATATCCATCATGGCCGGGATGGGCGCGGATGCACTATGGCGCGAGGCAAGAGGGAGTCGCGAGGAAGCCAGATGGAGTTGGCTGGGCGATAGGCTGGCCGGTTCTATCTTCCCCTTGTTGGCCCTGTTCGGTGGCTTGGCCGGCATCGGGGGCCTGGCGATCAGCCTACTGTTCAGAGAGCGTTTCGCCAACCTAGCTGAACGCGCGATGCACCGCTTAGCGAGGGCCCCCGAAGCTTTCGCCAATGGGCGCATGTTCTACTCTTACGAGTTCCGCAATGTGCTCATCTTTGCGGTGGCGCTGTTGGCCAGCGGGATCGTGCTCGTTCTGCGCCCTAAATTCAAGCGCGCAGCCCTATGGGGAGCGCTGGCCGAGCTGGTCATCTTGGGGGAGCTATTTCTCATTGGGAGGTCGTTCTTCCCCGCGGTGGACCCGTCACTGGTGGGCTTTCGGCCCGCAGCAGTGGATTTCCTCAAATCCGACCCAGAGCTCTATCGCGTCACCGCTTACGTTGGCGGCGATGAAAAGACCTTTAATGCCAATGCAGGTATGCTTTACGACATCGCCGATGTGCGCGGCTATGATTCCATCATCCCTCGGCAGTACGTTGACTATATGCGCCTCATCCAAGAGCAGAGCGAACTGCCCTATAATCGTATCGCCCCCATTTTCACCAGCCATCCGGAGGCACTTGAATCCCCTCTGTTAGATATGCTCAATGTCAAGTACGTGCTCACCACCAAGGAGCATAGCATCCGGGCTAAAGGCTACACCCTTGTGTACGAGGGCGAGATCCGCATCTATCGTAACGATGAGGCGCTGCCCCGAGCTTTTTTGGTGCCTAGGGCAGTGAGCATCCCCGACGCACAAGAGCGCCAAAGGGCACTACGCACATTGGACCCCCGCGAGGTGGTCATCCTAGAGGAGGCCCCGCCCCACAGGGAGGCCGACCAAATTCCGCCGACCTTTAGCCCACACGTGGAGGGTATCCATTATACGCCCAACGAGGTGCTCATCGCCGTCAAGACACCCATCCCCTGTTACTTGGTACTTGGCGATAGCTTTTTCAAGGGCTGGCTAGCTTTCATTCGTCCGTTTGGGGCCGAGAACCCCGAAGCGGTAGAGCAAAGCACGCCCATTTACAGGGCGAACGGCATCTTCCGAGCGGTGGCTGTGCCTGTAGGGCATTGGGAGGTGCGCTTCAAGTACTCGCCTAACACAGTCAAGTATGGATTCTATCTCAGTTTCCTCTCGGCGACGGTCCTGCTCCTATGC
>Ga0315298_1008704_pt1 | contig 12824 bp, 11 predicted proteins | sample WHS_1_MG_FD_203077 | JGI IMG/M metagenome (GOLD analysis project Ga0315298, IMG submission 203077) | Extremophilic microbial mat communities from Washburn Hot Springs, YNP, Wyoming, USA - WHS_1_MG | ecosystem: Environmental > Aquatic > Thermal springs > Hot (42-90C) | place: USA: Wyoming...
TAAGAGCTGGGAGTGAAAAATTTCTATGAGTATTAAAAAACAAAATAATAAAAGAGAGTTGTCATAGATGTTGCAGTTGGAAATAAATAAAATATGGCCTACTTTTAGGTTAGCATAAACAGAAAATTTTATAATTTTTAAATGTAATAAGAAGATAAATAATTTTGCTTGTAAAGATTATTTGAATTAAAGTATAATAATTTGAAATATTTTTATTTTAATTTTTGTATTAAATTTAAAAAATTAGCTTACATATTAAATTTAAAGATTTTTAAATTAATTATTTTGAAATTATTAAAATTATTAGTTTTATAATAAGTAAGTAAAAAATAAAAAAATTTTAAAAAAATTAGATTTATATAGAGAAATTATATTTTAAAATATATTAATAATTTTTAAATAAAAAAGCTAAAAATGGAAATAGTGCCTTCAAGAGTTTTTAATCTTCTTTATATTTATATCGATATTGTATGGTTAGTTTTTTTTCTAATTATTTTAATTTGGAAGAAAAGATATATTGCAATAATTGTAGGAATTATAGGAGCATTAATATATTTTTTAGTTGATTATGGAATATTTTACCTTTTACTTGGTACAAGAATTGTAACTGGAGTAAATACTGCTGCGCTACTTTTATGGCTAAGCACTAGTTATGGTTTAACTAATTTTGCATGGATTTGGCTTTGGTTGGATAGAGATGGATATGCATTAGAATGGTCATTATTGATAATTTCAGGATGGTTTACGACAGCACTTTTAAGCCAAAATTTTGGTTCAAATTTTAAGTTAATCACAATTCAACGTGGCACCTCTTCTTATCATGGAGTTATGGCTTTGTTTTTATTTATAGGATACTCAATACTTATAATATATAATCTTAAAAATAAAAATAATAAAAATAAATCTTCAGGGAAAATAAACATATTATGGATTCTTGCTATAGGAATACTTGTCCAATTTTCATGGGAAGCAGTATTACTTATTACTGGTATAAGAGCAACAAGTATTATGCCTCTTATAGTAAACTCTCTTCTAGAGACGAACATGGGGCTGCCATTTATTTTCTTAATACATCGAGCCATTATGTCAAGATATAATGAGAATCTTTCAAAAGTTTCAAAAGACTAATTTATTTAATCAGGTTTTACTTAATCAGGTTTTACTTAAACTTTTTAAATAAATATTAAGATAATCAAGATAGCTAAGATAAAAATTAAGATAAGATTAAATTACTAAGAAAAGATTAATTTAAAAAATCACATGAACTTTTCTTGTGTTACCTTTTCCCCCTTAGGAATGATAACAAACTCTTTTTTGTTTTGTTCATTAAAGGACCCATTCCATTTGCTACAATATAATTTTTCTAAAAGTTCAGGGGAGGCTTTTATTTCAACAAGTTCAATTTTTTTATTTAATAAGTTGCTAAGAAAATCAACCATATCTTTAGCATATTTTCTATGAATTTCCTCTAAATCATTATTATCAATTAAGACAACTCTATTATAATTTCTCATCATTTGTGCTATTAGGAATTTAGATGTTTCTTCGTCCATTCCTTTTCTTCCATATCTTTCTTCGTTTCTTATCCAATCTGATGGTATCTTATATTGTTGGTTTGTATTTACTAAATAGCCACGGTAAGGATCACTCCCATATTCAATCCAACCTTTGCATAAATAATATGTTGCAGGATCTTTTTTAAATTCTTCTTCATATTTTTCTTTTGAACCTAAAAAAAGACTTATACAATCGTCTACTTTAGGTATTATGATGTCATGCTTGTCAGATTTAAGCCCCACAACTCCGTTGCTACACAGACCATACCCCAATATTATCTTATCATAATTATCATCTACACTATCTATTGCTTCTTGAAGTTTTATTCTCATTTTATCTGGAGTATCATGAAGATGTTGCTCTAAATATATTATATCTAAATTATTTATTTTGTTTGAATTTTTTAATCTTTCAACTTCGGCTTTCATAACGTCACATATAATTGCTATATTTTTCATATTACTTCTATCAGCTCCTATCATTTCTTTTAAATTTTAGAAATATAATTAATTTTGTTAAATAATTTTTAAAAATTTTTGTATCATTATAAACTATTTTTCTTATAATTTGTAATTTATAAGAGATAAAATTTTATTTTAAATTATAATTCCTAATGAGGTGTAAAATTTTATATAAAATTTATAAAGATTAAGATAAAATATAAAGTAATTTTTAAAATAAACCAAATTTAATTAATTTATGTCAAAAATATGGCTTGAATTATTTTTAGGAAAAGTTGGAAATTATATAATTAATTTTTTTTCAAAATACTATATTTGGATTATTCCTTTTATTTTTGCTTACGGAATATTTATGAGTCTTGCTTCTTATAATTTAAGAAGAATAGAAAAAAAAGTTAATTATGAAATAATTAATCAAACAAAATATTTTTTAAGAAGAAATCCTAAAGCAAATTTTATTAGTGTTGTTGATAATATAGTAATAAATTGGGAAGAGATAGTTAAGCTATATTCTTTTTTCCCTTATGTTGCAAATGAATTTGATTTTTGGGTAACAAAAGCAAAACCTGCTAAAGTAAGAGAATTAATAATGGGAGACGAAAACAGGATAAGACTTGTTCTTCAAAGACAAAATATATTTTTTGAAGAAGATAAAAAAGGTGTTAGAAGAAATTTATATTTAGATTATACAAATAAAATTTTTAAAAAATAGCATAATTAATAAATAATTAATAATAATTAATAATTAATCTTATTAATACAATTAATAATTAATAATATCATAATTGGATACATAAAAAATAAGCTCGTAGTATATTAGCAGCATAATAGTGTTAGCAACATATTAGTAGCATCATATTAGTATATTAATTTACTAATTATTTTATTTTTTATTTTAAAATTTTTATAAAAATAATTTAAGTATTGGTTTAATTATTTGAGTTAAAATCCAGTAAATTAAGTTTGATCCCATCCCTAAACTTGATGCATTGTTATATCCTTGTGCAAATTGTATAGCTTCTTTTTTAGTTAAAAAATCAGTTATAAATCCACTCATATCTGTTGTAATTAGTAGCACTAAAGGGATAATAATTAATGCTGAAATAAAACTTCTAAAAATATCACCTCTTGATGGTCCAATAGCCCAAACAAGAATTAGCGGAATTATTACTAAATCTGCACTAGGTAGCACCTTATTGCCAGGTAAAATTGAAGCAATATAAATAGTTAATGGAATCATAATAGTTGAAAGACCAATTACAGAGGGATTTCCTGCAACAACTATTGGATTAAGACCAATGTATATTTCTCTTTTTGTAATTTTACTATTTATAAATGTTCTTATATCTGTAATTATTGGGATAAGACCTTTGTAAATAAGGGTTACTGAGCGAGGCATTAATATTGTTATTATAGAAAGATAAATTCCTGAAAGACAAGCATAGCCAAAACTTTGCCAAAAACTTATTAAAGAAAAGTTTTTATATTTCGTAATTGCTCCTATAATAAAACCTAAAATAAAGCCAATAATTAAAGGTTCGCCAGCTATTCCTAATTTATATTGAATTTCTTCATAAAATATATGTATTCTTTTTATAAAAGGAATTTTATTTAAAATAAAATTTACAAAATCAGCGATTGGTGCCCATACTACAGTTTGAGGCTGTGGATTTGACACTCCTTTTAATCCATAATAACTACCAAGATAAGGGGCATAAATATCAGCCATGACAAAAGTAATTGTTGCAATAACACAAGAAAATAAAATTCCCATCCATTTAATTCCAGTTATTTCATATACAATCAAGCCTGAAAATAAGAAAATCCATAAATTCCATAAATCTATATTGATAGTTCTGGTAAGTCTTAAAAAAAGCATAAAAATATTTAGCGCTATCAATATTAAGGCGAATTGCACAACTGTGGGGGTAAATAAATTAATTTTTTGTGAAACCATCCAACCAACATCAATAACTTGAAATTTTTTATTTGTAATTGAAAGAATTGTGTTAATTATTGGATTAAAAAAATTAATATAAAAGGTTAAAAGCAACGAAAAAGAAAGAAGTCCAAGATAAATAAAAGCAGAATTTTTAAGTAAAATTAATTTATTTCTTGTAGTAATCAAACCAATAAAAAATAATAAAATAGGAATAAGTCCAGCAGGGCCTATATCTGAAAAAATTTTCATTACCTTAAATATTATTTGCATTGTTTAAATTTGCTTCTTTTTAAATTTTAAATTTTTAATTATCTGAATTTAACTTATTTAATCATTTAAATCATAAACTCAGATATTTAAATTATTTACATATTTAAATAATTTAAGAAAACTATAAAAAATTATAAAAATAATTTAATAAAATGTTTTTCTACAATATATCAAAAATTACATTATTATTTAAGAAAAGCTTTAGTATTTTAAGGATAAATTAAAATAAATTAAATTTATTTAATTTATTATTTAATTTTTTTCTTGCAAAATCTTGATATTTAATATATTAAGTATCTTATATATTAATAAATATTTAAATTTTTAAGCTTAAATTTTTAAATATAATTGCATAAAAGCAATATATTGCAGTTTTTTTGACTTTTATTTTTTATAATAATAGCATATACTTAGTTTTTATTAGGAAATAATTAAAATAACTGTTTTATTTAAATTTTTTATTTTATTTTTTTTGAGAGGAGCAAACAATGTATGAGGTAATAATGCCCAAGATGGGCGAAACAATGGAAACTGGTAAAATTGAAAAATGGAGAAAAAAAGAAGGCGATAAAGTTGAAAAAGGAGAGATTTTATATGAACTTACTACTGATAAAGTAACTCTTGAAGTTGAATCATTTTTTTCAGGTTATTTAAGAAAAATTGTAAGAAATGAAGGAGAAGAAGTTCCTATAATGGAAGTAATAGCATATATTGGCGAAAAAGATGAGCCTCTTCCTGAGAATGTATCTTCTTCAACATCACAAGGGCAAGCACAGGCACAATCACAAACACAAACACAGGCACAAGCCCAAGACAGAAGTCAGGTTCAAGAACAAGAGAAAGATCAGCTCCAAATAAGTAATGAGAAAGCTATTAATAATAGCCAGACTGCTCAATCAGAAATTTCAAGTATAGAAACAAAAGAAATTTTTATTTCCCCAATAGCTAAAAATATTGCAGATAAATATAATATTGATATTACTAAGGTAAAAGGAACTGGACCGTCTGGTAGAATTGTTAAAGAAGATATAGAAAGAGCAATTGCTGAAGGGCTTACAAAAGATTTACAAGCTTTTCAAACAGAAACAGCGCAAAAAACAGGAAGAATTTTTATTTCTCCTTTTGCTCGAAAAACTGCTTCTGATTTAGGAATTGATATTAAGTCAGCTGGCATAAGTGGCTCTGGCCCAAATGGAAGGATAATTAGTAAAGATGTTATTGCTTTTAGCAAATCTTCCCTAGCTTTAAAACTTCAACCTCAAAGTCAGCCTTCTTATGTTGAAGAAAAGCAGTATGTCAAAGAAGAAATCCAAAAAGAAATAATTCCTTCAACAATTAAAATTTTGTCATCTACCCCTTTAAAGGGTGTAAGAAAAGTTATCTCTGAAAGAATGCTTCAGTCAGCTCAAAATATTCCTCATATTCTTCTTTACTCTGTGTGTGATGTAACTTCTCTTATAAGTTTAAGAGAAAAAATAAAACAAAATATTTTACAAAAATACAATTTAAAAATTACATTTACAGATTTTTTTGTTAAAATCTGCGCTATTGCATTAAGTGAATTTAGAGGAATAAATGCTTCTCTTCAAAATGATAATCATATTATTTATGATGATATAAACATTGGTATTGGAGTTGCTATACCTTCAAATAATACATTAATAGTTCCAACAATTTTTAATGCAGATAAAAAAGGTATTCTTGAAATTGCTAAAAAAAGATCTGAACTTGTTGAAAAAGCAAGAGATGGAAAGCTTAGCTTAGATGAAATGTCTAACGGAACATTTACTATTACTAATTTAGGTATGTATGGCATAAGATCATTTACTGCTATAATTAATCCTCCACAAGGTGCAATTATGATGGTTTCTGAAATGTATGAAACTCCTGTTGTAAAGAATGGTAAAATAGAAATTAGTACCTGTATGGAAGTAGGTGTTGCTGTTGATCATAGAATAATTGATGGAGCTCTTGCAGCACAATTTCTTCAAAGGACAAAAGAATTAATAGAAAACCCTGAGATGTTAATATTATAAAATTTAGGTATTATAAAATTTAAAATTCAATATAATTAAATATAATGATAAAAAAATGATAAAAGATGACGAAACAAAAATAACTCTTTTTTGTATAAACTGTAATGCTGAAACCACTCATACAGTTACTTATATTGGAGATTATTTAAAAAGTATTCAATGTGATAGTTGTCTTAAGAAAGTTGAAATAGACAGAAGACATTTGAGAACAGTGTTTGCAGAGGATTTTATCGATAGGATACTTTCAAAACCTCATAGAATGACTAAAGATTTTAAAGAGGCCATGGCTTACCTAGTGCCATTTTTTCCAAAAAGACTTTTAAAAGAACCAAAAAAAGTCATAAAAGAAATAATTGAAGTTTTAAGAAAAAAGAGCGAAGAAGAATAGAATAGAATAAAATAGGAGAAATTAAAAATGGAATTAAAAAATACAGACGTTGCTATTTTAGGCGGCGGACCTGGTGGTTATGTCGCAGCAATTAGAGCGAAAAAACTTGGTTTAGACGTTTTGCTTATTGAAAAAGCAGATCTTGGTGGGGTTTGCCTTAACTGGGGGTGTATTCCTACTAAAGCACTTACTCATATTACTGAATTAATTGAATCAATAAAAAAAGCAGGCGAAGTTGGTATAAATATTTCAAGCATTGAAGTTGATTTTAATAAAGTTATGACAAGAAAACAAACTGTTGTAAATGTTTTAAGAAATGGGCTTGAGTATAACTTTAAGAAAAACCAAATAGAAATAGTAAGAGGTATTGGAAAACTTATTTCTCAAAATAAAATTGCTGTTAAGGGTAATGATGGAAAAGATATTGAAATTAATGCAAAAAACATAATTATTGCAACTGGCTCATATGCTGCAAGTGTTCCACCATTTATGCTTGATAATGAAGGCATTCTTGATAATGTTGGGATCTTATCTTTGAAAGAACTTCCAAAATCAATACTGGTAGTTGGCGGCGGAGTAGTAGGTTGTGAATTTTCAAGTGTATTTTCAACTCTTGGCACAAAAGTAACAATTGTAGAAGTTATGCCAAATATTCTTTTAAATGAAGATGAAGAAGTATCAAGTTTAATTCATAAGACATTTATTAAAAAAGGAATAAATATTTTTACAAATACTTCAGTAAAAGAAGTTAAAAAAATTCAAAATCAAAATCAAAATCAATATGAGTGCATTTTAAGTAATGGAGAGTCAATAATAGTTGATAAGATATTAATATCTGTTGGGAGAAAACCAAATACAGAAGGTATTGGCTTAAAAGAAGTTGGAATTGAGTTTGATAATAAAGGATTTATTAAAGTTGATAAATTTTTAAGAACTAATGTAAAAAATATATATGCAATTGGGGATGTTATTGGAGGTTATCAGCTAGCACATGTTGCATCCGCAGAAGGACTTGTTGCAATTGATAATATTTGTGGGAAAGAGAGGGCAATGAGATATAATGCAGTCCCATGGGCAGTGTTTACTAATCCAGAAATTGGAACAGTTGGCCTTAGCAAAAAACAAGCTGAAGAAAAGGGATATAATGTTAAAACATGTACATTCCCATTTAAAAATAGCGGTAAAGCATTTGCAATGCAAGAAATTGAAGGTTTCGTAAAAATATTTGCGGATTCTTCAACTGAAGAAATTTTAGGGGCAACAATTATTGGGCCTAAAGCTACTGAGCTTATTCATGAGGTTGTTGTGGCAATGAATGGAGAATTAACGATAGATTATATTGCTAATACAATTCACTCTCACCCGACTCTATCTGAAGCTGTTATGGAGGCTGCTGAAGATTATTTTGGGCTTTCAACTCACAAAGTATAGTTTTTCTTACAAAATTTTTTTATGAAATATATGTTATAAATTATATTTATAAGAAAATTTTGAAATTTATAAAAATATAAGATATAAAATATTAAATATAATTTTAATGTAAAAAAATAGGAAAATTCAAATTATAGTGATAGTAATTTTTAGTAATCAAATATCATTGTTTTTCCAATTGAAGGTTAATAATAATGTTTAAGCTTTTAGTAACTGATGTTGATGGTACATTACTTGACCATCATTCTAAATTATCGGAATTAAATGTCAAAGCTTTAAAAGATTGCATAAAACATGGTATAGATGTAATCATTGCAACTGGGAAGTCAATTAATTCCATAATGTTTATAATCAAGGAACTTGATTTAAAACTTCCTCAAATAACTTTAGGAGGAGCAGTAACTATTACTCCTCAAAAAGAAATAATAGATGCTATTAAAATTTCTCCAGATTTATACATTGATGTTGTTGATACAGTTAGAAAAAAAGGTTATGAGCCTTTAGTTGCATCAATAGACGGAGAAGTTTATTGTCAACAATATAGTGAACCAATGAAATATGTTACTGCAGTTGGAGAAAATATTATAAAGATAGATGATATTAAATCAGATTATCTTGTTAATAATACTGTAAGTATTTCAATACCAATTAACGAGCAAGATCCTTTAGATCCATTTATTAGACAAAAATATAAAAGTAAACTTCAAGTAGTTCGTTCAGGAGAGTATTTTTTTGATATTTTAAATTTAAAATCTTCTAAAGGAAATGCTCTTAAAAAATTAATAAACTCGTTAGGAATAAAAAAAGAAGAAGTAGTTTCATTTGGTGATAGCCATAATGATATAAGTTTATTAAAAGAATCGGGTTTAAAGATTGCAGTAAAAAATTCTTATCCTGAGCTAATTGAAATTGCCGATATTATTGCTGATGCTAATTATAATTCAGGGCTAGGTAAAGCAATATATAAATATATTTTAAAGTAATGTCATGTCATGGGGACGTATAATTTGACATAAAATTGGTTAAAAAATAAAGTTCAAATAGCAATAAATAACAACTAATAATATAAAAAATTTCCAGGACACCATAATAAGATATTTATTTAATTTTTTATTTACTTTTTTATATAATTTAATTTTATTTTAAAAAATTATAAATCCATTTAATCGATGCATCTAAATGTTTTTTAATTATAATTTAAATTATTCATAATTATTTAATAGTTTTTGGTAAATAATTTATTAAATGAGCTAAATTTAGAAAATTTTAAGCTTAATTTAACCAAATAACTTACTAAAACTTGAGTTATTCACCAAGAATTAAATAAATTATTTTTATATTGCAATTTATTAAATTTTAAAGTAAATTAAACTTTGTGCGTTTTTACTTGATGCTTTTTTACTTAAATAAAAGTCTGTTAATAATATTAATAATAATATATATTAAAAATATATTAAACAGCACATATAAGATAATTTTTAATAAATATTTTATTATAAATCTATTAAATATTTATAAAATTTAAAACTTAAATTTATTTTGCAGATTTGTTTAATTTTTAATAATAACTTAAATTATTTATATAAATTATATTTATTATACAGACTTAAAATAATTAAATAATATGTGTGAAGATAATATCGTTACTATAACAAAAAAAATTATTGTTTCATCCCCTAAACCAATAACCAAAGAAGAATTCTTAGAAAAAATCATAGATTTTGCAAAAAAAATAATTAATTATCTTGTACAAAATGGTTGTGAAAAATTAGGGCATATAAAATTTATATCAACTACTGATGGTGAAGATTATTTACAAGTTAGTATTTTTAATCTTGATGAAAATCCTTCAATAAAGGGAGTATTAAGAAAAACTTTTTCTAAAGTTAATACTACGTTAAATATAATTGAATTTGGCGTCGATAAAGAGATTATATCACAAAAGCTAGATGAAGAAGTTACAAGTTTTGAGAATTACTTCACATAAAAATCATTATTTAAATAATCAAGGCTAATATATTTCGAAATACTTTTATAACTAATATTTAGTAAATCTACAGGATCCAAATAAAAATCATTATAAATTACTCCAAAGTGAAGATGATAATCACTTAAGTTTGAAGGGTCATCCTTAGCTCCAATTGTTGCAATTATTTGTCCTTGTTTTACATAATCTCCATTAGTTACAAAAACACTTAAAAGATTAAGATATGTTGTTTTAATTTTTTCATTATGTTCAATTACAATTGTTCTTCCCCCAATTGGAGAAAAACCAACATAAGTTACAATTCCATTTCCTGCTGCAATAACATTTTGGTTAAATTCACCTGATATATCAATTCCTGTATGTTTTCTTATAGTTTTTTTATCTAAATCTTTATATTCTTCTCTAAAATTTATATTTATCTTGCCGTTTAACGGAAACACAAAAGGCAATTTACTGCCATTTTTTACTTGAGAATTATCACTATCGCAATAAATAAAATTATTGTCACTACTATTATCAAAATCTTTATTTTCATCAAAATCATTAATTTTGCCGGTAAATGTTTTTTCTTTTTCTTTTGTTTCTTGCGCAAATAATTTATTTTGATTTTTATTAAGAATTATCCCAATTTGACAACTAAAAATAACAAAAGTTATCAAAAAAATAATAAATATATTAAATAGTTTAGTAAGTTTTAATTTTTTTAAATTTAAATTCTTAAATTTTTTAAATTCCAACAATTTTAATTCCAATTATTTAGTTTTTTTATTTATATGCATATTAGCATATATTATCAAATAAATAAATATTAATTTATATAAAATTTTAGATGGTAACAGCTAAAATATAATTCTTGAATTTTTTTAAGAATACTTATTAAATTAATAGTTATTAAAGTCAAAAAATAAACTAATTATTAATCTAGATATTTTGCTAATATGTTAACTAAAAAATTAATAATTTTTGCTGCATTTAAAAATGAAGTCAAAGATTTGCTTAACCTAATTAGACTTAAAAATTTTATTAAAGATGATGAAACAATTATTTATGATGGGGAAATTAATGGTAAGAATATTATTATTTGCATTACTGGGATAGGAAAACTTAATGCAATTAAAAGTGTAAATAAGATTTTAGAATTAATTAATATAAAAAATAAAAATTTATTACAAATAAACAATAAGACCCAAACTCAGATTCAAGCGCAAACCCAAGATCAATTTAAATATCAAGATCACTGCTGCAATCAAAGTCAGAATCACAACCAAAATCAAATCTTCTATAACAACCAAAATCAAAAACAAAACAAAAACCAAAACTACAATCAAAACGAAGATCAAAGCCAAAGTCAAATTAAAAACATAGCTCAAATTCAGAGTCAAAGCAAAATTCAAAACTTAGCTCAAATTCAAAACGATAACAAAGATAATGTTGTTTTTTTAATTCAAGGTATTAGTGGCGCTCTTGTAGAAAATTTAAAAATTGGTAATTTGGTATTTTATGATTCAATATTAAATTTAGAAAATTTAAGCCAAATTAGTAATGTTTATAATATTTATAATAAAGTTGAAAACCCTTCTGAAAATTATGATAAATTTAATAAAATTTGGGGCACGCCAATTAAAAATAATTTAAATTCTAAAAATAACTTAGATGTCAAAAACCAAAACGATTTAAAGAATTATTTTAATGTTTTTAACTTTAAAGAAATAGAAGTTATTACTGAAATAAATGATAAAAAATATCTTGGTTTTATTAATTCTATTATAAAGTCCAATAATTCTGCAGATATAAAGTCCAATAATTATGTAGATATAAAATCTAATAACTATGTAGATAAAAACTTGGCTGCTAATCCAATAAATTTAAATAATGAAACTTATAAAATATCAACAGTTTGTGCTGGGTTGGTTCCAAATATTATTAGAAGTTATGAAGATAAAATAAATTTAAATAAATTATTTGGGATAGATGTTATTGATATGGAAAGTTTTTATATTGCAGATATTGCTTTAAAAAATAATATTCCTGTTGTTTGCATTAAATCAATTTCTGATGATTTGTTTGAAAATATCCACGAATATTTTTCAGGTTCTCCAATTCCAAAGACAAAAAAATCTAAATTAGTAGGTAGGCTTAAAAAAATTTTTAAATTAATTAAAATAATTTTTATACCTTCAGAATTAAAATCTTTTTTAAAAACTTTAAAAAATATAAATATTGCTTGTAAAAACTTAAATAATTTTATTATTGAAATAGTTTTACCTTATTTTGGCTATAATAATATAAGCAATCTAAGCAAGTTTTCTAATACTTTTTAGTGTTTTTAATAATTTGATATATTAGTTTGATATATTTGCATATTTTTATTTAATGGATATTTTTATTTAATTTATTTATATATATTTTATTTATTTTTATAATTAAATATTTTATTAAGCTTAATTTTTATTAAGAATTATTAATTATAAAGATTATTGAGAGTAATAAGAGTGAAACGGATAATACGAATAAAATACAAATAAAATATGGCTAATACTAATAAATACAGGTAATACTGATAATATGGGTAATATAGCCATATAGGTAAAATGCTAATATGAATAATATTGATAACATGAATAAAATACAAAGCCTTTTTTTAAATAAAGAAAAATTTAAAAATTTAATTTTAGATAGGTCCTTTTATGAAAGAGATACTGCCATTGTTGCCAAGGAACTTTTAAATAAAATATTAATAACTGTAATGCAT
>Ga0315298_1008705_pt1 | contig 12823 bp, 9 predicted proteins | sample WHS_1_MG_FD_203077 | JGI IMG/M metagenome (GOLD analysis project Ga0315298, IMG submission 203077) | Extremophilic microbial mat communities from Washburn Hot Springs, YNP, Wyoming, USA - WHS_1_MG | ecosystem: Environmental > Aquatic > Thermal springs > Hot (42-90C) | place: USA: Wyoming...
GATCAGGCGAAAAAAGTCTGGGTAATACTTGACCTGAACAGACGCTCACACACTGGAAAGGGACTTGAATCAACTGAAGAATATTCCATTACCATCGCAGCTTCGGTATTGAAAAGATATGTTGATATTGGATGTTATGTCGGTCTGGTTACCCAGACCGATACCCTTCATATCTTTCAACCACGGGGCGGCTACCCCAATCTGTGGAAAATGCATGAAGCGCTGGCTGTTTTCCATGCTTCAGGAGAAACACCCTTTCATGAAATCGTACAGCGCGCCGCAGGGTATCTGGACGGCAATTCGATTGCCGTAATTATTACACCGGCTTATGATGAAAAGGTTATCGAATCCATTGTGCATATCCAGAAGAGGGGCATTCCAGCCGTTCTTGTTTTGATTGATGCGGAGAGCTTCAACAGCAGAGCTTCCGCAGGCAGAAATTTAATCCTCCCGGAAATGCTTCCCATTCATTACTATCTGGTAAAAAAAGGTGATGACTTATCTGAAATACTGAACAAACAGGGAAAAATCTTTTCACTGAAGTTCCATGCAGAGGTTCACGGTATTGGCTGATCTATCTTACCTTAAGGAACTAAAAAGCCAGCATAGAAACAGACAAACCCGCCCGCGCCTGATTGGAATATTGGGTAACAAGGTTGAATGGCTCTGCCTGGTCTTCCTTTTTTCAATGCAGGCGATTGTGGTAATCTCTGTTCAACAGGCCAGGTGGATCGATCCACAACCTTCTCTGGTATTAACACTGGCGCTGGCATTAGTCGCAGGATTTTTCTTCGTTCGGAGCAAATTGCCTGCTAAAATCGCCCATCCGGCAGCGCTTTTCCTTGGCATAGCATTAATATTCATCCAGATTGCCAGCCTTTATCCGGATGCAGGTATTATGTCAAAAGGTGCCCATGTAATAAAAGATCTACAGGCATGGTGGCGCACATTGAAATACAACGAGCCCAGCCCAGTTACCGTTCAGGTCGCATTCATGTTCAGTTTTCTGGCATGGATAATCGGCTACTTTTCCGCCTGGAGCGTCACTAAAAAGCACAGCCCCTGGCTGGCTGTTACCCTGAGCACCGTTGCAATTCTGGTCAGCCTTAATTTCCAGGGAAATGATAAATATTACTTTTTCATCCTTTACATCTTCGCTGCATTGATCTTTATCGGAATCATCAATTTCTTCAAATACAGCTCCCGAAGTAAAAATAGCCTGTCTTTTAGCACCCATAGCGGGTGGTTTTACTGGATTTCAATTGCACTGACGATCATGGTGATTACCGTTTTTGTCTCCTGGCATACTCCACAGGTCAAAGTTTACGCTATCGAGTCTTTCGCCCGGACACATAATCCCTGGAGAGAGAAAATTGAGCTTTACTGGCAGAATTTCTTCGCCCCGGTCCCTGGAACAATACCTGGTTTAGCTCATGGTGGACACGGCGATTTGCAATTTGGAGGATCACTTGAAACCACCGACCAGGTAGTATTCATCGTGGAAACCGATGAATCTCATTACTGGAAAACTCAGATTTATGATTATTACGACAGCACCGGATGGAAAGTCGGAGATACTAAAGAGGTACAGGTGGCGAAAGATGCCTCTAGCCCACCACAAACCACCACAGCATACCTGAACCAGGTATCCTATAAAGATTTTACTTACAATCTTTCTCCTCAGGTCATCACCGATGTAATACCCACACCGGGTGAACTGGTATCAGGAGATATCCCGATCGTAGAAAGAACTCTTGAGCCTCTGCTTTTCACCATAGACATGGAAGACCATACGGGTGATAACTATCTGCCTGAAGACATCAGGTCAATGACAGAATCCTTAAGAGCCATGCGCTACTTCTTCAGCCGCAACACCCGGCAGATCAGCGTCCGCCTTCCTCAAAACATCAGGTTGGTAGATGTAAAGCGAGAAAATAACCAGGTTAAAAGCATCATTATTTCGCGAACTGCTACTGAGGATGAGGAAGCGGTATCAATTGCCAGCTTTGACCCTATGAAAGCCCAGAAGTCCTACAAGATAAGGGTACGGATACCCGAGGAAATCAGTGCCGATAAATTGATGGCAGCATCAGCGGATTATCCAGCAGATATCACCGACCGTTATCTTCAGTTACCAGATGAATTTCCACAACGAGTACGTGAACTGGCAGAGAGCCTCACAGCTGATGCGAAAAATGCTTACGAAAAAGCCGTGGCAATCAAGATGTACCTGGCGAAAATTCCCTATTCGCTAAAAATTGAAGCTCCTCCACCAGAAGCCGATGGAGTGGACTATTTTCTTTTCACCCAGAAATCCGGCTATTGCGTCTATTTCGCTTCGGCCATGGCAGTTATGCTACGCTCAACCGGCATCCCCGCCCGGATGGTGGTTGGATTTTTGCCGGGTCAGCATGATGCCGAGCAACACCGTTATATTATCCGCGACCGCGATTATCACGCCTGGACTGAAGTATATTTCCCGGGCTACGGCTGGATTAAATTTGATCCTACACCAAATGCCCCTGCCATAGTGCCGGGTGGAAGTAATCCAGAACCCGGCTGGGATTATCCTTATTACCCGTTTCTTTACGACTGGGAACAATCTGAGCAGCCCGGAGCCCAGCCTGCTGCCACTCCAGTCAGGCAAACTGATTACAAACCGTTCATTATCTTCTCAATATCTTCAGTCGTTTTTCTATTGTTCTTACTCGGCTGGTTCCTGATATACCGCCGCCCTGGCAAAAACTCGGCACTATACACACGGATGGTCATTCTGTCTTCTCTGGCAGGAATCGGGCCCAGACCATGGCAGACTTCGCTGGAATTTGCCCACCAGCTTGCGACTTTTCTGCCAGAACACGCCCCGGGTATCGACCAGATCACTTCTATATACTTGCAGATCAGATATGGCAAACAACCGCTGGAAACAGCCCCTCGCAAAGACCTGACCGAAGCCTGGAAAAAGTTACGTCATACCCTGCTTAAAAGGTTATTCCGTATCGGCTAATTTCACAGTTTGAACCTGCCGAGCTAACCGATATCCAGCTTCTTCTGCTAAAATGGATTTATCAGGTCAGGTGTAAAATGCTGCAATCAGACCCCGTTTTTGCCATTGCTATTCTGCTGGGAGCTGCGCTGATTGGTGGAATTATTGCCCACCGTCTGAAACAACCCGTTATCCTTGGTTATCTTATTATTGGAGCAATAGTAGGTCCCCACTCGCTGGGAATCGTCGGCGATGTTGAAATAGTTAAAGCCCTGGCTGCTATCGGCGTCACGCTTCTGATGTTTACACTCGGGCTGGAAATCTCAATCTCACAGCTCAAAGAGGTGGGAAAAGTAGGCTTATGGGGCGGCATACTCCAGATTGCTGTTACCTTTATAGGAGGAATGGCTCTGGGTGTATTTCTTTTCCACTGGGCACTGCCCCAATCTGCGCTCTTCGGATTGATTATTTCGCTCAGTAGCACCGCCGTTTGTATGAAGATATTGATGGAGCGAGGTGAGATATCTTCCGTACACGGACGGATCATGCTGGCTATATTGATTCTGCAGGATGTCAGCGTGGTAATCATGATGGTCATATTGCCCGTACTGGATGGCGTGACCGGAAACCTGCCGATGGCAGTCATGATATCAACCGGGAAAGGTTTTCTTTTTGTAATCGCGGCTACGGTAATCGGGCGCTGGTTGATACCATGGTTGCTGGGAAGCGTGGGAGGGACAAGAACCCGGGAACTCTTCCTGTTAACCATCCTGGTAGTCTGTCTTGCAGCCGCGATAGGAACTCAAATCGCAGGACTTTCCGTAGTTTTTGGCGCCTTCATTATTGGGCTTGTGATCCGCGATACCAGATTCATGCATGAAGCTCTGGCGGAAATAACCCCTTTACGGGATATCTTCTCTACCCTCTTTTTTGTCTCTCTCGGCATGTTACTAGATCCATATTTCCTTTTAGCCCACTGGCAGATGGTACTGGCAGTGGTGGCCATTATTATCGGGCTCAAGGCTCTGGTTGTCTCTGGAGTAATCAAGCTTTTCGGATTCAGCACACGGATTGCTGTGCTTGCTGGGGCAGGTCTTTTCCAGATCAGCGAATTCGGATTCGTCCTCGCTCAAAGCGGGCTGGATAGGGGTTTTATCACAGATGATTTCTATCATTTGATTATCTCCGCAGCAATTCTGACCATGCTGATAACCCCTGTTTCGGTCAACGTAGTTTCCAGATCATTTACCTTTTTCGGATCAAGGTTCTCCGGCCGCGCTGTTCTTGCAACATCCATCAATCCAGCCGATCCGGTAGCCGCTGATCCAGTTAAACTTTCTCCTGTGGTGATAGCGGGTTATGGAAGCGTAGGTGAGGGGATTGCCAGAGGATTGGAGGATGCGGAAATTCCTTTTTTAGTAATCGAACTTGATCCGGGTAGGCTGGCAGAAGCAAAGCGATTTGATTACGATTGTATCTACGGTGATGCCTGTAATCTAAATGTCCTGTCCAGAGCTGATATGAAAAACACGCGCATTCTTGTGATTACTTACCCGGATGTTATTGCGGTCGAGACTACGGTTAAAAATGCACTGAAGCTAAACCCCAATCTAAAAATTTTAGCCAGGGTACACAGCGATGCCGAAGCCGAAAAGCTTAAGAAACTGGGAGTTTTTGAGTTGATCAGCCCCGAATATGAAGCCAGTTTCCGCTTCATCAAGCGTATTCTAAATCTCCAGGGAATCGAGACAGACCGGCGACGGCGTATTCTCGGTCAATACCGTGATTTCAATATCAATTGACACCCGCATCCCCACGGTTTAACATATTGCTATCCTATCATCCAGAGGAGTGATGCAGGAATTAACCAGTATTAACTTAACATTAAAGGAGCAAGAAATGGCAGAAACAAAATGGGGAAAATATTTTATTACAGAGATGAAAAAAGATCTCAATCTGCCCGATTTTCGCACGGATAAACCGGGACAAGCTCTGCCTCCGGGGCAAAAAAAGAATGTTGAACACGTGGTATGGCTGGATGACGAAGTAATCCCCGGCTCAACAATCTTCGCTGAGGTCGCCTGGTTCTGGGCAGGACCACGCCCGCACTACACTCCAGAAGCTGTTCAAAAGGGCGAGGGCGGGGTTGCCGAGCATATCCATCCCTATGATGAAGCTATCTGTTTTTTTGGCACCGATCTGAATGATCCGCACAATCTAAACGGAGAGATCGAGCTTTGGCTGGATGGCGAAAAACATATCCTGGATAAAACCTTTATCGCCTTCGTCCCGGCAGGGATGAAGCATGGACCAGTTGCAATCCACAAAGTTGATAAACCAATCTTCCACTTCAATATCGGCGCCTCTGGAAAATACACTGGCAGTAAAACCTCTAAATTCGAGCCCAAAAAACTTCAGGATGGTAAAGCCACAGAAAAATATATTGTGACCCGCTTGCAGCATCCCAGGGTTGAAGGAGCCTGGAGCCCGCCACCTTCCGTGGCAGAGAAGGGACACGGCGGCAGAATCCTTTTCATGGATAATGATGTAGTCCCCGGATCATTTTATCTGGAAACGGTTTGGGCAACCCCGCCACCTCCCGGCTTCAGAATGCCACAGATTCCACCCGTAGAAGAATTTGAAAAAGCTCCCATAAGACCACATGCGCACGATTATGATGAGATCCTCTGCTTCTTCGGCACCAACCCGGATGATGTCCACGATCTAGGTGGCGAGGTCTGGTTCTGGGTCGAACGGGAAAAACACATCATCACCAGAAGCACCATGGTGTATGTTCCCGCGGGTGTGATGCACTGTCCACTGATGTATCCGCGGATTGACCGCCCCATGTTCCATTTCACATCTTTCCCGGGTGGAAAGGTCTATGTAGAAGATAAAATGAGCAAATAGCAGGATCCCGGGATATCTGGCAGCAAGCCCGTCCATTGAGACACAAAAATACACCCCGAAGATCAAATTGCTTCGGGGTGTACATGTTTATTTATATAATTAGGTTATATTTTTACTACTGCATGGTTGAGCCGCCGGAAATGCTCAGCACCTGCCCGGTGATATCGCCAGCAAGATCTGAAGCTAGATAAGCGACTGCGGCAGCGATATCCATGGGTGTCGTTCCTCTACCGAGCGGAGTTTCCGGGATAAAGCGGTTCTTTGCCATCTGCTCTTTGACTTCCTTGGGAGCAGAAACAAAATTGGTATCCATAGACCAGCCCGGAGAAACGCAGTTAACATTAATATTATCCTTTGCCAGAGCTTTAGCCAGCCCTCTGGTGAAAAGATAAACACCGGCTTTAGCAATGCTGTACATATCAACACCCGGAAAAGCCATCTTGGCCGTATCAGAAGCAATATTGATAATCTTGCCATACTTGCGGGCAACCATGTGCAGGAAAACAGCCTGAGTAACCAGCATCGGTCCTTTCAGATTGAGCGCATAATTTTTATCCCAGACTTCTTCGGTCTGTTTCTCGAAGGGACCTCCCTGAGCCGCAATACCGCCGGCATTGTTGACCAGAATATCGATTTTGCCGAATTTTTCGATAGCAGCCTGCGCCATCGCCTGACAATCTGCCTTCTTGGTGATATCACATTTCACCGCCAGCGCCCTGCGACCCAGCTTTTCCACGTCTGCGGCAGTTTTTTGTGCGCCTTCCAGATCAATATCGGCGGCGACAATATCACACCCTTCCTGAGCCAGAAGCATGCAGATTGCTTTCCCAAATCCTACCTGGCTTCCCGCTCCGGTTACCAGAGCTACCTTATCTTTCAATCCCAGATCCATAAAACCCTCCTTTTCTTAATCTGTAAAATTTTATCTGGTCGAAACTGGTATTAATTATAAACTTTTAATGCTTTAAATGAAAAATTTCCGCGCATCTGTATATGACAGAAGCACCTATTTATAAAAGATTTTTGCCACATCATCCAGTCCCAACTCATGCAATTTCTTCTGACTGGGAACAGTCGTCTTGAGGTCCCAGTCCAGTACCTGCAGAAGCTCTCTATCCATGGCTTCCTCATCCAGGGTAATCCCCTTTAAAGGACCAGCGGTCTTTGGAGGACGCCCTACAATCCTGTCCGGCACATGATATTTCAGGGGATTCAGACCTTCCCTGATATTGAAGCAGTGGCGTAGAGTAAAAATCCTTTCACCCGTTTTCACCGTTTCCTCAACAGTAACATCCCACCCGGTGATCGCATTCATGAATTCAAGGAAGGTATTCACACCCGGATAAGCCATGACCAGAAAAGCACATACACCGGTTGACTGAACATAGCAGGACATATGCTGGGTCATTGCATGAGCAGGACCCCTGCCGTATTGCGACTTTGGATCCATTGGTGGGAATTGCACGCCAGCACGAATAGCTGCCATATTGGTGGTATGACGACCTGGGGTAGGATCCATGCGATATGCAATCGCCCAGTGCAAGCCATACTTTGGATCGTGAGCCGGAATTTCCTGCCCCTGGATATGCATCGCGTAATTCTCGGAGCCCTTATCGAGTATTTCAGCAGCGCGTTTGACTCCCTCTGCCAGAATATCACCGATTCCTTCTCTCCTGGCAATCAATCCTGTCAATTCTACAATCGCCTTATGATTGCCCCAGGTTAATTCCAGTCCACCAGTGTCACCTTTACTAAGGATGCCTTTCTCATAGCATTCCATGGCAAAGGCTACGCAGGCACCTGTAGAAATAGTATCCAATCCATAGCGATTGCAGATATCGTTTGCTGCAATGATGGATTCCAGGTTGTCATTGAGCAGATTGGTCCCAAACATGCCGAGGGATTCATATTCGGGCTTATGAGCACCTTCAGAATATTGATATTCCTTGCCCGCTTTCATATGTCCGCCACAGCCGAGAGGACACTGGTAACAGGCATATTTTTTCTCCTGGTATTCCAGCACGTGATTGGCGTCAATCTTTTCTACGGTGGGAAAATCAATTGCCTGCACGCCGTCCCAGTTTTTAATCGGTGCATCGCCACTGGTAGCACAGGGCATCAAAATCATCGGAGTACCAAATTTCCTGATACCCTCGGCGTGTCCAGTCAAAAGCGGCAGGTATTTCCTCCTTAACTCTGTGGCTCTGGCAGCATCAAACATGGGCACTTTCTGGCTACCGCGAGCAACGACCGCTTTAAGTTTCTTGGAGCCCATAACAGCGCCCAGACCGGAGCGGGCTGCCGCCCTACCCTTTTGATTGATTATCGCCGCAATGCGCGAAAGTTTCTCACCGGCGGGACCAATGCAGACGACCTCTGCATCCCTGCCATATTCAGCTTTCAGAATATCCTCGGTTTCAAAGGTATCTTTGCCCCAGAGACCTGAGGCATCCTTCAATTCCGCCCGGCCGTTATCAACCAGCAGATAAACCGGTTTGGGAGCAATACCGGTGAAAAAAACCGCATCGTAACCGGCAAAACGCAAATAAGGTCCAAAAAAACCGCCGGAATTGGCATCTCCCCAGCCGCTGGTCAACGGCGACTTCCCCACAGCAATATAGCGTGATCCTCCAAGTGCAGGTGTGCCGGTAAGAGTACCGGTAACCAGTCCAAGGATATTATCAGGACCCAGTGGATCTGCTCCTGGTTTTTGCCGATCGAAGATATATCTGGCTCCAAGACCATAGCCCCCTATATACTCCCGGCAGACCTTTTCTGATAACTCTTCCGATTTAATTGCGCCCTCAGTCAAATCAACCCACAGAATTTTGCCCATGTAGCCATTCGCCATGTTCTGATCTCCTTTTATTCTTAAATCTTCTGGTAGAAATGGTCACCGTTCCGATATTAAGGTTATGGTAACCGCTGGCGCCGAGGATTGTCAATTACTTCATGCATGATATTTAATTTATGTAACCAATATAAAATAAAGCACTCGAATCGTCAACCACATCCGTGCTATGATATTGGTGATATAAAATGAAGGTAGCACTGCATATCTGCTGTGCCGTCTGTGCCGCCGGCGCAATTGAAAGGCTCAAACTTGATCAGCATCAGGTTTACGGCTTCTTCTTTAATCCCAATATCCATCCAGAAGAAGAATACCTTAAAAGGCTCCAAAGCGCGCAAAGAGTCGCCGCAGAATACGGTATTACTCTGACAGTGGCAGAATATCAACCTGATATATGGTTCAAACTAACCCACTCACTGGAAAACGAACCCGAAGGTGGCAGACGCTGTCCAGTCTGTTTCAGAATAAGGCTCGCCAGAACCTTCCAATTTATGCTTGAATCTGGTTGCGAAGGGTATACCACTACCCTGACTATGGGTTCAAACAAAAACGCCGTTGTACTTGGCAAAATCGGGAAAGAGATAGGCGGAGAGCACTACCTGGAATACGACTTCAAAAAGAAAGAGGGATTCAAGAGAGCCAGTGAGCTGGCACGAAGCTGGGGTCTATACCGGCAGTACTACTGCGGGTGCATCTACAGCCTACAAGAAGCTGAAAAACGGCGCAAGAAGTAACTGCTCAGACCAGCAAAAGCAGGTTAATTGACAATGCAAATATCGCCGTGTTAGAATTCCGCCAAAGTAGTCGTATTCCGATATATCTCCACATATTCTTTTAAATGAGAATTGTTTATAATCCAGAGAGTCGAACCCACAGGGAAGCACCCGGGGAAAATCATTCCTTGAAGGAGGATAACATGGAGCTTGGTTTACAGGGGAAAATTGCCATGGTAACCGGCACGGGCAGTCAGGTCGGCTTCGGCAGGGGCATCGCCCTTTATCTTGCTAAAGAAGGCTGCGATATCATCAGCATAGATATGGATATTGAGGGAGCCCGCAAGACAGCAGAAGAAGTGAAGAAAATCGGTCGCCGGGCAATAGCAGTTAAAGTTGACATTACTAATAGATCAGAAATTGATAACGCAGTAAAAACAGCACTGACGGAATTCGGCAGGATAGATATTCTGATCAACTGCGCTGGCAGGGCAACCGGCGTCCAACCTTTCACCAGCACCAGTCCGGAACAATGGGATATAGATATTGATACCAACCTGAAAGGCACAATGTCCTTTACCCATGCAGTGCTACCACATATGCTTGAAAGGAAATATGGCAAAATCGTCAACTTCTCCACCCATGCCGCAAATCAGCCAACCGGACTGGCAGGAGCGGGTCCATACGTAGCTGCCAAAGCCGGGGTGACCATGTTCAGCAAAACGCTGGCTGGGGAAGTGGGGCCACTGGGCATTAATATCAACGTGATCGCTCCCGGGCCAGGTAATACGAACTTTCACCGCTCCAGCGCCGCTCCCGAAATGGCACAACTGGTAGAAAATCTGGCTAAAATCGGCAAAGCTGTTACACCGGAGGATATTGCCTGCGTGGCGGCTTTCCTGGTTTCTGATATCGCAAGCAAGCTCTCCGGTCAGGTGATTGAAGTTTCCGCCCCGCTCGGCAGATCGGATAGGCGGTAGGAGGTAGTAAATGCAGAATATAAAAGTACTTAACCCACGCGGTGAAAGAGAGCCTTCTCCAGCGAAAGGAATTTCCCCGCGCCTATCAACACTGGAAGGTAAAAGACTCGGGATATACTGGAACGGCAAACCAGATGGCGACTATTTCTGGGACACGATAGAAAACCTGCTTAAGGAAAAATATCCCTCAGTTACCGTCAAGCGCTACAACGGTCCTGGCGATCTGGGAGAGAAGCTGGCAGCCAGGATAGCCAGCGAAGTTGATGCCTTTTTCTACGGTGTCGGTGACTGAGGTACCTTCACCTGCGCCAGCGTGACTGGCGCCGTAAGGCTGGAGGAGAAAGGTATCCCCGGCGTGCTGGCAGTTGCCAGAGGCTTTGAGGATGATGCTAATACCGCGGCAAACGTGAACGGAATGCCATTTCTGCGGCTGGTGGTGATCCCCGGCTATGTCTGGGGGCGTCAGCCAAGAGAAGCCAAGAAGCCACTGGCAGAAGCCCATTTTGCAGAGCTGGTGGAGGCTTTGCTCAAGCCACTTTCAATTGAGGAAATGAAGCCCGAGCAGAAAAAAGAGCGCCTGGTACCGATTGAAGTTACCGGTGACAGTTATGAAGACACTTTTGAAAAATTTAACCAGCTATTTTTGGATAACCGCTGGGGAGATGGATTGCCACTTGTACTCCCTACCCCTGAAAGGGTGAAATGGATGCTCTCGGGGACGAGCCGCTCCCCCGAGGAGATTATCGGGAAGGTTGCACCGGGTAAAGGAATTGCCACCATCGAAAAGATTGCCATTAATGCCGTCATGGCAGGTGCAAAACCAGAATATTTACCGGTTATCATTGCAGCGATGGAAGGGCTGACCGATGAAAATTTCGATGTCCTGCACATGCAGGCTTCTACCGGCAATTTTACTCTGGCAATCTTCGTCAGCGGATCAATCGGCAAAGAAATCAACATGAATTCCGGGATTGGATATCTCGGGCACGGCTGGCGTGCCAACAATACCATCGGTCGTGCCATCAGGTTGTGCCTGATTAACTTCGGCCATGTCTGGCCCGGCATCAGCGATATGGCAAATGTAGGCAGACCATCCCCGCATACTTTCTACACTTTTGCAGAGAACACAGAATTCTCTCCCTGGCAACCCTACCATGTTGACTACGGATTCAAACCGGAAGATAGCTGTGTCACAGTCTCCACAGTGGGAGGCTATGGCGGCTTTGGGGTAAGCCATCTTATCGGCAGGAGCGCACAGGAAATTTTGAATGAACTGGTGCGGGGAATTGGTACCAATAGGCGCATCTTCAGCCTGTTCAGAAGGGGAACCGCAAACCCGGCAGCCCACTGGTCAAAGCATATTCTGATAATTTATCCTCAGCTTGCCGCCGAATTCCAGAAGCTGGGATTCACACAGGCAAAGCTGGCTGAATATATTTACAATCGCACCAGCGTACCCTATGAAGAACTCGGTATGGATGAAATCCGCGGTCTCCAGGAAAGAATTCAGGGCTGTCTGGATGGCGGAATGCTTTATGCCGACCAGATTCCGCCCGACCGTCTAGCAGCTTTCCAGGAAGCTCTCAAACCGGGCGGTAAGGTCCCCGTCCTCATTTCACCAAAAGACATTCATTTTGTAGTTGCCGGCACCAGTAGCGGCGTTCCCGGCAGCGTGGTCTGGCTATCATACATTAAGGCAGTCTATAAGCGGACTTCCCACCAGACCAGAAAAATCCGCGGAGCCACCCTGACAGAAGCAGGTAGATAATACCTTCTCGGGCGGTTCACATCAGCAGTGAACCGCCCGGATTCCACCCGAATGGAAATTTCCCACAAATTCAACTTGACACCTGGAAGTCTGGCTGATACACTTTTTATTGGGCTACGAAAGAAGGTAGCCCGTATTCTGCTTTAAGGCCCCGTGGTGTAGCGGACTAACATGCCACCCTGTCACGGTGGAGATCACGGGTTCAAATCCCGTCGGGGTCGCTTCCAACAGGCATAAATCCTTTCCGCCCCTGATCCTTTCAGAAACCCTTCTGTTTTTCTGGCTGCGCCGGATGCCGCAAAAAACCTACAGTGTTTTACCCATCCAGATTCTTACGGTAAGATGATCCTGTTGATACAAAATGCTGGTCTGTTTATAATTAGTTCAACTCCTCCCGAAAAAATCCAGTACGAGAGGAGAGACAGCAAGGATGATGCCCTTCTCGTTTTTCCTTGCCTCATTAACTAAAGCTAAACAGGAGAGTACCAGCTATGAAGATCACCAAAATCGAAACTATTCCCATCTCGGTTAAATTTGCCAAGCCCATGATCATGTCCATCGGAGCTATCCCTGCCTGCGAAATGGTAATCCTGAAAATTCACACGGATGAAGGCA
>Ga0315298_1008707_pt1 | contig 12821 bp, 14 predicted proteins | sample WHS_1_MG_FD_203077 | JGI IMG/M metagenome (GOLD analysis project Ga0315298, IMG submission 203077) | Extremophilic microbial mat communities from Washburn Hot Springs, YNP, Wyoming, USA - WHS_1_MG | ecosystem: Environmental > Aquatic > Thermal springs > Hot (42-90C) | place: USA: Wyoming...
TGCCTGGAATGAAAAGGTTAGCACTAGTTCTGGCGGCTTTTGGGCTGCTCGCAGCCGGCGCCTTGACCGTGGAGGCGCGCACCAAGAAGGGCGATCAGCTTTACAACCAGGGGCAGCAGGCCGAGCAACAGCGGGATTTCGCCAAGGCGCTGGAAGCCTATGAGAAAGCCTTGGCGGAAGACCCCGGTGACATTTCCTATCAAATGGCGGCGCGCCGGGTGAGGTTCCAGGTGGGCCAAGCCCATGTGGACCGCGGCGAGAAGCTGCGGAGCGAGGGAAACCTGGAAGAGGCTCTGATCGAGTTCCGGCAGGCTTTCGAGATCGACCCGGCTTCGCCGATCGCCGTGCAGGAGATCCGGCGGACGCTGGACATGATCGAGCAGCAGAAAGGGCTGAAGAAGCCGCTGCCGCCGGAGGAGCGGGGCTTGACGCCGGCGGAGCGCGCGCGCCGGGAGGCGGACCGGCGGCTGGCCTCGGTGATGTCGATACCGCAGCTCAAGCCGTTGTCGCCCACGCTCATGAGTTTCAAGGCGAACAACCAGCCGCCGCGGGTGATCATCGAGACGATCTGCAAGCTGGCGGGGATCAACCCGATCTTCGATCCGGACCAGGCGGTGCAGGGACAGTTCCGCACGCCGGTGATGAGCGTCGAATGGACGAACATCACCATTGAAGAGGCGCTGAATTTCATTGCCACGCAGGCCCGGCTGTTCTGGAAGCCGATTTCGCAAAACGCGGTCTTCATCACGGTGGACAACCAGAACAAGCGGCGCGAGGTGGAAGAGCAAGTCACGCGGGTGTTCTACATCAGCAACGTCAGCGCGCAGAACGACCTGAACGAGATCCGCACGGCGATTCAGCAGATGACGGGCGCGACGCGAGTGGCGGTGTCGATGGCGCAGAATGCCATCATCATGCGGGGCACGGCGGACCAGGTGGCGCTGGCGGAGATTCTGGTGCGGAACTTGGACCGGCCGAAAGCGGAAGTGGTGGTGGACGTGGTCCTGATGGAAGCCAGCCGGACCGGGTCTCAGACCCTGACGGCGGCGCTCAGTTCAGCCGGAGGCACGGGGATCAGCATACCGATAACGTACACGCCCAGGGGGGCGGCGGCGAACAGCACAGGCACGCGGCTGAATCAGCTTTCGCGCACCAGCAGCGCGGATTTTTCGGTGGTGCTGCCCGGAGGAGTGCTGGAGGCGCTGATGAAGGACGGCAGCGTGAAGATCTTGCAATCGCCGCAGGTGCGGGCGGTGGATGGGATGAAGGCCACGCTGAAGGTGGGCGACCGGGTGCCGTATTCCACGGGCGGGTTCCAGCCGGCGTTCGGACAGGTGGGCGGCACGGGCTTCGCATCGCTATATAACCAGTTCCAGTTCATTGACACGGGCGTCACCGTGGACATCACGCCCAAGATCCACGGGGATGACGAGGTGACGCTGCACGTGGAGCTGACGGTGTCGAGCGTGAAGGAGCGAATAGATATTGCGGGCATCAGCCAGCCGGTGGTGGGCAACCGGAATATTGTGCACGACATCCGGCTGCGGGAAGGAGAGGTGAACCTGCTGGGAGGGCTGGTGCAGTCGCAGGAGAGCAAGACGATCGCGGGCGTGCCGGGGCTTTCGAGCATTCCGGTGGTGCGGCGGCTGTTCACCAGCGAGAAGATCGAGCGGAGCGAGAGCGAGCTGTTGATCGCGCTGATCCCGCGGATCATTCGGACGCCGGATTTGGACGATCTGAGCTTCAAGGGAGTGGCCGTCGGCAGCGAGACCAGCGCTCCACGGCTGATGTATGCGCCGCGCAGGGACGACGGCTCGGCGGCGGGCGGCCAGACGGCGCCTGCGGGGGTGGTCTCGGCAGCGCCGGCGGAGCCGCCCAAGCCGGCCGGCCCGCCCGCGGTGACGTTCTCGCCCGCAGCGGTTGAGGCTCAGCCAGGCGCAGAATTCACCGTGGCGCTGCGGATGGAGAATGCGGTGGACCTGTTCTCCGTTCCGATCGCGTTGAAGTTCGATCCCAATGTGCTTCAGCTGGAGGACGTCACGCGGGGCGATTTTTTGAGCGGGGACGGCCGCGAGGTGCTGTTCACGCGCAACATCCTCAACACCACCGGCGATGTGAAGATGATGCTGAGCCGGATGCCGGGAACGGGCGGGATTAGCGGCTCAGGGACGCTGGTGACGCTGACCTTCCGGGTGGTGGGTCAGGGGGTGACGACGGTTACGGCGCCGCAGCTCGTGTTCCAGGATTCGCGTGGGCAGACGCTGTTGACAGCTTCGCCCCAGTTGAGGGTCACAATAAAGTAAGGAGGGAATCCGGAGGTGCGTTGGGGAAGCAGGCGAGGAATGACGCTGGTGGAGCTGATTGTCTCCTTCACCATTCTGGCCCTGCTGACGACCATGGCCCTGCCGCTGGCGCGGTACAAGGTGCGCCGGGACCGGGAGCGCGAACTGCGCTACGCGCTGCGGGAGATCCGCATGGCGATCGACCGCTACAAGGACCTTGCCGACCAGGGTCAGCTCGGAACCCAGAGCGTGGATTCGGACAATTACCCCCAGACGCTGGAGGTGCTGGTGGAAGGCGTGACGCAGACCGGCACGGTGGACAAGAAGATCCGGTTTTTGCGGCGGATACCGAAAGACCCCATGACCAATTCCTACGACTGGGGGCTGCGCAGCACGCGGGATGATCCGAAATCCACGAGCTGGGGCGGGCAGAACGTGTTTGACGTCTACACCAAGAGTCAGGAGAGGGCAGCCGATGGCACGCCGTATTCGGAGTGGTGAAGGCCGCAGGGGCTTCACGCTGGTCGAGCTGATGATCGTGATGACGGTGATCACGATCATCGTGGCGGTGGCGGTGCCGATCTATCAGCGCTCGATCGTGCGGGCCAAAGAGAGCGTGCTGAAGAACAACCTGTTCACCTTGCGGACGCTGATCGACGAGTACACCTTCGACAAGCAGAAGGCGCCGCAGACGCTGGAGGACTTGGTGCGGGAGGGCTATCTGCGGCAGGTGCCGGTGGACCCGATGACGGGGTCGAATCAAACCTGGCGCCTCATCATGGAAGACGCTATGGCCAGCGTGAACCAGACGGAGCCAGGGATTTTTGACGTCCGCAGCGGCTCGGACCAAATCAGCCTGGAGGGCACGCCGTATTCGGAGTGGTGACGCGCGCTTGCGCCGTGCGGGCTGCGGGCAGGACCGTCCGTGGCGCATGGGTCCGAGTTGAATATCGTCCTTGATCCGTTTACGCGGCTTCCGGCGCCACGATCTTGAAGATCCAAACGCTGCTTATTTCTTGGGCGCCGGCTTCTTGAGATAGGTTTCCGGGGCGGCGTCGAACTTGCGCTTGCAGTAGTCGGAGCAAAAGTAAATGATTTGGCCTTTGTACTCGCTTTTGGCGGCGGCCTTGGCGGGATCGACCTGCATGCCGCAAACGGGATCGACGACTTTGGCCGGAGCCTGCTGCTGTTTCTTCGGAGGCGCGCCGGACTGCGCGAGCGCATCGCCAGCCCACGAGAACAGAGCTGTGGTCAGGGCCAATCCCAGCATGGCGCGAGAGAGGTTGCGTGTCATGGAGTCTCCTTGCGAGGGCCGTGGTCCGTTGGGCGGGCGTCGGCCCCTCGGTTGTTTGGATGATTCTGCCTTGGTTCGGGATGCGGATCTGCGGCGCGGCGTAGGGGCAAGGGCAGGGGCGGCTTCGGGCGAGCTCATCGATGATTGGATCCGGGCCGGCGGATGGTAAAATACGGAGTAGAGCCCCGGCGGGCAGCCGAAGCCGAGCTGGGGCCGGATCCCCGGTCGTCTAATGGTAGGACAGCGGCCTTTGGAGCCGTGAATCGAGGTTCGAATCCTTGCCGGGGAGCCACACGATTCGCACGAGCGCCCATGCAGCCTCAGCAAGTGGCGCATCTCATTCTGAGCACCCCTTGATGCATTCGAACCCCATGGCTGCACTATTGCCTGGAACCATCCGAACGGGCACGTTTCTTTGCTGATTCGAGCCCGACCCCTTACAATGAAGGTGATGGCGCGTAAGAGAGCCCGCGAACTCTCGTATTCGGTCTTTTACGAACACGCCCCTGAGGGAGGCTTTGTGGCCTCGGTCCCGGCTTTGCCCGGTTGCCACACGCAGGGTGAAACCCTGGAGGAGGCCGAGCGCAACGTCAAGGAAGCGATCGGGCTGTATCTGGAAAGCCTTGTGGCCCACGGAGAGCCGATTCCCGAGGAGGGACAATCGCTTCAAGGAAGGGTCACCGTCGCTGTGGCTGTCCCCGGTTGATCGATGGCCAAGCTTCCATCTCTGACCGCCCGGAAGGTGGTCCATGCGCTCAAGCGTGTGGGATTCGTTGAGGATCGCCAACGAGGAAGTCATCTCATCCTGGTGCATCCCGGCACGAGGGCGCGAACGGTCGTGCCAATTCATTCCGGCAGGACCATCAAGGAGCCCCTGTTGCGGGCGATCCTGCGAGACGCCGGCCTAACAATCGACGAGTTCCTTAGCTTGGTTTGAATCAGACTGGAGCCCCGGCCTCCTACCGCTGGTCGAACTGGGTGAACAACACCCTGAGGGATGCCGAGGGGTCAATCGCCAGAGTTCGAAACGCATGCACGACGGGGAGCCACGCCCCAAAACCATAACTCCCCGCCGCCCAGTTTCGCTTGACGGCATCGCCGAGGGCGGCCGCCCGTTATCCCAAGCATTCGCCAGTATTTGCGTTTCGGCACGGTTCTCCGGCCGGAAGCGGCGCCAGCCGGGCCACGCGCTGAACCATCATGGTTCGGTTCGTGGGCGTCTCTGAACCCTCCAAGCTCTCCGTTTTCTCCGTTGACAGGTCCGCGTTTGTTGACAGGCCGGTTGAGAGAGGCCGGCCGGTTGGACGCTTTCGAACTCGCCAGCCAGATGATTGACACGGAATCCGCGGTTACCACATTGTGATACCATTGGACTGACGGAGATTTCCATGGTGAAAAAGCTGACCAAGCACGGGAATAGCCTGGCGCTGGTTATCGACCGGCCTATTCTCGATCTGCTCAAGATCGACGCCGAAACTCCTCTCGACATCAGCACCGACGGACAGCGCTTGATCGTATCCCCCGCAGCAACGTCTGAACGCCGGGCGAACTTCGATGCTGCTCAGGAATGGGCCCACAGGCGTTACGGGAAGGCCTTCAAGCGGCTGGCGGAATAGCGCTCCACGGAAGCCGTCGTGGAACCTCTGTTTCTATCGCTTGAGGAGGTGCTGGAGATCTACCGCCAGCAGATCGAACGCTATGGCGGCGCCTCCGGCGTCCGGGACCTTTCGCTTCTCGAATCTTCTATCGCCCAACCGCAGGCCAGCTTCTCGAGCGAGTTCTTGCACGCCTCCATCCCCGCCATGGCCGCTGCCTACCTGTTCCATATCTGCTGCAACCACCCGTTCGTCGACGGCAACAAGCGCGTGGCGGCGAATGCCGCCATCACCTTCTTGTTAATAAACGATTGGGAGCCGACTTTCACCGAAGATGCGCTGGTGGATACAGTGCTCGCCGTAGCCTCTTGCTCGGTGACGAAAGAGGACCTCGTCCGATTCTTCCAGGTCTACTCTGCCCCTCGTTTGAACAACGACGGTTGAGAGCGTGCCCGGTTGGACACTTTCGAACTCGCTTGAGTATCTATTGACAGAGCCAGACGACGCGCCAGGCCGCGAAGCGGAAGCCGTTGTGGGCCGGAAGGACCGGCTCCCATGGATTTCCGAGATCGCACCACGCGCGATGCTGTCGCCGAGATTGCTCAGATCCTCGCCATCGCTTACCAGCGCTGCCGGCGCGCCCGGCGCATCGAAACCGCCGTCAAACATGCGCCCGAATCCGTCAACAGAGAACTTGATAACCCGCGCCCGGAGAGGCTTCATGTCAGTGAGGTTGACGCATGAAGAAGACGCTCCGAGAGCGGATCGAAGCGCTGGCTGCGATGAACGTGCCGGCGCTGCGCGAAGAGCACCGCAAGGTCTTCGGCAAGGAGCCGGTCAGCTCGCACCGGCAGTTCCTGTTTCGCAAGATCGCCTGGCGATGGCAGGCCGACGACGAGGGCCGCTACTTTGTTATCGATGCGAATTCCACGCCGTGGCGCCCTGTGGAAACGCGCGAGCGCATCGCCTTTCAGCGGGCCGCCTGGAGCCGGCTGTAGGTCAGAGCGCCTGCACCGGTTCGAACTCGATGATGTAGACGCGCCCCGCTCTGACGGTCAGCCGCGGCGTGGCCCCGCCCGCGGACGGCGTGGGCAGCGCTCGGCGGTCCTCTCGGATGGCCCGGATGCGCACGCCCGCGGGAAGCCGGAACTGGTGCACGCCGTCCACCGCCGCTCTCAACGTGGCCGTGGCGGGCAGCCCGTTTTTCCATACCAGGTCGATCTCCGCGCCGCCCCGGACGCGAAGCCCGGTGACCCTGCCGCTGTCCCACGCCTTCGGCAACGCGGGCAGAAGCGCTATCTCGCCGGCGTGGCTTTGTACGAGCATCTCGGCAAAGGCAGCGGTCCCGCCGAAGTTGCCGTCAATCTGAAATGGAGGGTGGTTGTCGAAGAGGTTTGGCAGCGTGGACTTGGCCAGCAGCGCAACCAGGTTTTCGTACGCCTTGGCGCCGTCTCCCAGGCGGGCCCAGAAGTTGATGATCCAGGCGCGGCTCCAGCCTGTGTGCCCGCCGCCTTTGGACAACCGCCGCTCGAGCGTCGTGCGCGCGGCGCGAGCCAGCTCCGGCGTCTTGTGGGGCGTGATCTGGCCGCCGGGAAACAGGGCGAAAAGATGAGAGATGTGCCGGTGCCCCGGCTCCACCTCCTCATAATCTTCAGGCCACTCCTGTAACTGGCCGTAGCGGCCGATCCGCGGCGGAACCAGTTTCGCGCGAGCTGCCGCCACCTGCGCACGAAAAGCCGTGTCGATTCCCAAGATGGTGCTCGCCTCGATCACCCTGCCGAAGAGAGCATCGAGGATCTGGGTGTCCATTGTCGGCCCCATGACGAGAACGGCCCGCTCGCCCGAGGGCAGCCGGTATTCGTTTTCCGGCGACGTCGACGGCCCCGTCACCAAGTGCCCCTTGCCGTCCGGGACCAGGTAATCCAGGAAGAACTGGGCCGCCTCCTTCATCACCGGGTAGGCCCGCCGGGCGAGGAACTCGCGGTCACGCCCGAAATCGTAGTGTTCCGCCAGATGCAGCGACAGCCAGGCGGCGCCCATAGGCCAGATGCCCCAGCGCGCGCCGTCGATCGGCGCCGCGTGTCCCCACAGATCGGTGTTGTGGTGCAGGACGAATCCTCGGGCGCCGTAATAGAATTTCGCCACCCGCCGGCCGTCTTCTCGTGCGTTCTCTAGCAGGTCGAACAAAGGTTCATGCAGTTCCGAGAGATTGCAAGTTTCCGCCGGCCAGTAGTTCATCTCGGTGTTGATGTTGATGGTGTACTTGCTTCCCCACGCCGGCGTCAGGCTGTCGTTCCAGATCCCCTGAAGGTTGGCGGCCATGGTTCCGGGGCGGCTGCTCGCAATCAGCAGATACCGCCCGTACTGAAAATAGAGCGCCAGCAGATCCTCGTCCGCCGCTCCGCCCTGCACGCGCCGAAGCCGCTCGTCGGTGGGCAGGGCGCGCAGCGAAGCATCCACCGGAAGCTCGAGCCGCACGCGCCGGAAGAAGCGCTGGTGATCCGCAACATGCTCCTTGAGCAACGCTTCCCAGGGGCGGGAGGCGGTGGCAAGATCGCGCGCGCATGCGGCGGCCAGGTCCTTCTCCCGATAGTCGGTCGCGGCCACGATGGTCAGCGTCACGCTGTCCGCGGCGGCAACGTCCAGATGATCCCCGGCGCTAGTAACCCTGCCGCCGGACACGGCCACCTTCACCTCGGCACGAAAGCGAACGCCGGTGTTGTTCTCGCCTGGGGCCTTCTTCGGCAACGCCTGGCCAGTCAGGATCAGCCGCCCCGGCGCGGTTTCACACGCCGCGTCCGCCGGCCGGCTCATCGTGGCGCGGAACGAAATGCTGCCCGGCTTGTCGGCGGTAAGCCGCACGACGATCGCCCGGCCCGGCGCCGTCGCGAACACCTCGCGCACAAAGCGGACTCCGCCGGCCGTATACCGCACCGATGCGATGCCTGTGTCGAGGTCAAGTTCGCGGCGATAGTTCTCCGGCTCCGGCACACTGCCGAAATCGAGCCACAGGTCTCCGAGGGTCTGGTAGACGGGCAACGCCCGAGGGATGCTGATCATCGTCCGGTCGGCCATCGCCTGCGCTTCCGCGGGCCGCCCTTCGAACAGCAGCCGGCGGATCTCCGGGATGGCCTTTGGCGCCTCAGGATTGCTCCGGTCGCGTTTTTCGCCCGACCAGACGGTGTCCTCGTTGAGCTGCAAGCGCTCGCGGCGGGTATCGCCAAAAACCATCGCCGCAAGCCGCCCGTTGCCCACCGGCAGAGCCTGCGTCCACGCCGCGGCGGGTTGCCGATACCAGAGTTTCAGCGCGTTCTCTTCCTGGGCATGGCACACGGCCATGCCCGCCAGCGCCACAAGCAACGAGATGCGCAACAAAGATCGACGCCGCATCGCACCAACCCCCTGTCCAACAGTTGTAAGCGGGAAAATCCCTCACGTCCAATAGCGTTCGCCCGCGCCGGCAAGCCGGATCGGAAACCCGGTGACAAAGCCGCGCCGCCCGCGGACATCTTCATTGTAGGAAATCGAAGGAAGTTCTCACCGATGCGAGTGGTCATTGCCGGTTGCGGAGCAGGCCTTCGTTTCCTTCAGCGCGGCGATGGCAGCCTCACGGTTCTCGGGGAGGAGGCTGTCCAGGAGCAGGTGCTTCCGCAGGCGGGGCGAGTCCGGGACCCGGCAAGCGATTCCGCACTCCGAGTTCATCGCCTCGAAGCAGCCCACCCTAAAGCAGCGGAAGCGCGAGCGTCCGGCGGCCCATGGCCGACGCGTAGTAGTTGCGGCAGATCCGCTCGGGGCAGGCATCGATCTTGACCTGGTCCAAGATCTCGCTCAGCCGGCGGTGGAAAGGGTGACAACCGTGAGCCCGCAAATGGCTGGTCGCGAACCTAAGGGAGACCGGCTTCGGTTGCCGCTCGCTTGGCGCCGCATCCGATTGTCAGAACGAAACATTCTTACTTCTGGATGTTGTTCACGGCGGCAGAAACAGGCTGTCGACACCGCACCAGCCGGCCGGAGGCCGCACCCCGAAACTCGCTCAAGTCAAAACGACATGACGTTTTGGCAGCGGGCGAATGCTGGTCACCTCATGATCTGCTGAAGCCCGTACTGGCAGCTCTGGCGCACGGCTTCCGGAGTCAACCTCCTGCCGGCAGCAATGGCCGCCGCCACCCGGATGGCATCGGTCATTTCACCGAAGAGCCAGGCGTGCGCGGTTTCGATTTTCCTGGCAGCCCTGGAGTGCAGGCCGGGACGAACCCTTCTGGTCCATTCGTCCCGTAGATCGTCCAGGCGCGCACCGAACACCTGGAGGGTGTCGTGAATATAAAGGATATCTCTCGCCTGGTCCTCGGCACTTCGCTTCTGGTGAATCAAAATCTTCTGCGCGAGGAATCCGACGGGGTTCGCGACGCGGACCACCTTGGGCGCTGCCAATTCAAAATCCTCCACGCGAAGTTCAACTGTCCAGGGATTGTTCAGCAGCAGTTCGATGAATGGCAGCTGCTGCGAGTTCACGCCCGCAACCTGCGCAGTGGCCTTCCGCTTGCCCGATCTGGTGTACTCGCTACCCGTGAGCGGCGTCAGGAACTCTGCATAGAAGCCGCTGTCCTTGTCTCCCAGACGATAGTGGGTCGCCGGCGGCACATCATCGCCCCGGAACTCCTCCTTGAAGCCGTTTGCGAGAAGAGCCTCTCGGATCGCCGGCGTCTGCGCCGGCAACGCCGGCGGCAGGGCAACATCGGCGTCAAGGGTCACAAGTGGCGCGAAGTCAAGCTCCTGCGCGGAGGGATGCAGGTGGTACAGCCTGTGCGCCCAGCCGCCAACGATGACTGCCTGATCCAGCCAGGGATCGAGAGCGACAATGAGGCGGGAGAAGCCCGCGATGCCGGGTGCTGGCTCCATCATTTGTTCCTTCTCAGCAGTGGTCCCAGAGCGCGCCGCGCGATTTCATCTGCTTGCGCCCTACCCCGGGATGGATGATCCGAAACATCGAGCCACACTTGCAGGATGTCGGCGCAAGGCACCCCGTCGTTCATGACGGCAGCGCGAAACACCGCCTCCGGGTTTGCGGGGATGCGAATGTATGCGTCCGGGCTGTGTTCGGCGCCCTCCACCGAAAGCCCAAATCTTTGCAGTAACCCCGAATCGAACCGCTCCATATAAATGTGCGGCGGCACGCCGTGCACGAAGCCGAATCCTAGCGCATCGGCCGCCGCGAACAGGCCCAGACACACTCTGGGTTTGCTCCTGCGCTCGCCTGCCAAGTTGCCGGCCCAGGCGCCGCCCGCTGCGTATGACTTTAGCAGTGCCGCAAGCGCAGCCTGATCCCGTTTTACCAGGCACCGGACCGGGAACTCCTGGACGGGCGCCCTCCAAGCCGACCAGCGGTGCAGAAGTTCGGGGATTCGAATTAGCTCCAACCATCCCTCGTCCCGCGCAATGAAGTTCTCCATCGCCAGTTGGCGCACCAAGCGAAAGGCGCTCATTACGGAAACGCCGGCAGCCCTCGCTAATTGGGTAGGGTTCCGGTATCGCGCTCTGGGCGCCGACAAGAAATTCGCCGGGATCGACTCCGCCAGCAGAATCTTCAGCATCCACTGATTGAGATCGGAGAACAAGTTTGGCAATCGCTGTCGGGCAATCTGCCGGCGTGCGCGATGCTCCCTGGAAGAAGGCCGCGCATTCAGGACCTCGAGACCGTGACCCCAAAATGCCCTCAATCCCTCGGCATCCACGAGACCAACCCCCATTTGGGGAGCGACCCGGTCCGCATACTCTCGCACGGCATCGACCACAGCCGGAGGAAGGCGTGGGGCTCCGACGATCGCAACAGGAACGACCGCCTCAGGGAACTGCCTGGCGAACGCCTGGGCCTCAAGGATGGCATGCGACAGCAACGGAATCACCCGATCGCGACGTCCTTCCGGAGACCGCTTGATCTCAACGACGTACTTGCTTCCGCCACCTTCCACAAGGAGGCCGGGTTGGAGCGCGTCGCCGGCCCGAGGGCGATGGACGCGCCAGGACGCCCGGCGAAAAGCGTTGGCGACAAGTTGGGCAATCTCGCGTTCCGCGGCAGCCATGGTTGCCTCAAGGTTCTCACGACCATGGTATTTCGCATGGCCGTGTTAATTCACACATCCATGATAACCGCCTGTGATCGTTTGTGTCAAGCGGAGGCGTTCGAACGGAATCTGCCGGTTCTGCCCAACAGCGGGCGCGCTCCGCAGGATCCAATTTATTGAAAACCAGGCCCTTCCGCCAACAGGAGAAGGAAACCTGTCGCCGCAGCCGGTGATGCGGGCACTGGCTGGAGCGTGACGCGCTTTGCTGGGGGCAAGCCGGGGGAGGCGTGTGACCCGCATGAGCACCCAGCCCGGTGGTTCATCAGGAGCCGGAGCCGGTTACGGCTGCTCCACCGGCAAACCCGCCGCCAGGATCGCGCGCCAGCCGCCCGCCAGCGAGCGCACGTTGCGGTAGCCCATCTTCTGGAGCGCGTCCGCGGCCAGCGCCGAGCGGTACCCGCCGCCGCAGTAAAGCACGATGAGGCGGTCCTTGTCCGGCACGGTGGTCTCGATGTCCCGTTCGATAACGCCCTTGGAGAGGTGAATCGCGCCGGCCAGATGTCCGCAGGCCCATTCGCTCTCCTCGCGCGTGTCGATGATGACCGCCTGGCTGCCGTCCCGGAGCAGTTCTCGCAGAGCCTCGACGTCGATCTCGCGGATGCGCGTCTTGGCGTCGTGGACCAGCGCCAGGAAGCCTGGGCTGTGGTGTTTGTGCGATGGAATCATGGTTCAGAGATGCGCCGGATGCGGGCCCCGGCGCGGGCCAATTTTTCTTCAATTCTCTCGTAGCCGCGGTCGATGTGGTAGACGCGGTCGAGCACCGTCTGGCCCCGCGCCGCCAGCCCCGCCAGCACCAGCGAGGCGCTGGCGCGCAGGTCCGAGGCGATCACCGCCGCGCCGCTCAGCGGTGTGGGCCCGGCCACGATCGCCTGCCGCCCTTCCACCCGAATGTTGGCGCCCATGCGCGCCAGCTCCAGCACGTGCATGAAGCGGTTCTCAAAGATGGTCTCGGTGATGATCGAAATGCCGTGGGCCTGCGTCATCAGGGCCATGTACTGCGCCTGAAGGTCGGTGGCGAAGCCGGGGTATTCTTCGGTGGTTGCGTCCACCGAGACCAGCTTGCCGGGGGCGCGCACCGCGAGCGCGTCCGGAGCGGCTTCCGTGATCTCAACGCCGGCCTGCCGCAGCTTGTGCAAAAGCGAGGTAAGATGCGCCGGTTCGCAGCGGCGAACCACGAGCCGGCCACGGGTGATCGCCCCCGCAATCAGAAAGGTTCCGGCCTCGATGCGGTCGGCGATGATGGCGTGCTCGGCGCCGCGCAGGCGCCGCACTCCTTGCACGCGGATGGTGGAGGTCCCCGCGCCCTCAATGCGCGCGCCCATTTGGGTCAGCAGCGCCGCCAGGTCCGCCACTTCGGGCTCGCGCGCGGCGTTGGAGAGCACCGTCTCTCCGTCGGCCAGCACCGCCGCCATGAGCAGGTCTTCGGTGCCGGTCACGGTGATCCGGTCGAAATGCACGGTTGCGCCGCGGAGTCCGTCCGGGGCCTCGGCGACGATGTAGCCGTGCTCCTGGCTCAGCCGGGCCCCCA
>Ga0315298_1008710_pt1 | contig 12820 bp, 8 predicted proteins | sample WHS_1_MG_FD_203077 | JGI IMG/M metagenome (GOLD analysis project Ga0315298, IMG submission 203077) | Extremophilic microbial mat communities from Washburn Hot Springs, YNP, Wyoming, USA - WHS_1_MG | ecosystem: Environmental > Aquatic > Thermal springs > Hot (42-90C) | place: USA: Wyoming...
TGGTAAAATGGGATAAATTAGTTTATATTTTCGACCTTTTACCCCATTTTACCTAATTTATTTCACTTACATTTTAAATGATTTAACCAATACCATTTCACTTACATTTTAGATGATTTAATACGTATAATTGACAAAAAATTTATAAGTGGTATAATAGAAATAATAATGTTGGTTCTTTGATGAAAGGAGAAAAAATGAAGGAAAAAATGAAGAAGGTCATTATTTTTTTTGACATTATTATCCTTCTCCTTTTTCTCTGGGGGGTGATTGCGGTTACTCTCCAGTTAATATATTGGGGTTCGGCGTTATACTATGCGCTGGACCCTAATGCCCAACCTGTAAGCTGGCAGTTGCCCACCTGGGCAGTATTTGCCAGCTTTGGGATAATCTTTTGGCGGGCAAAGCCCGTTAAGAGATTTTTGGGCGTCTGGGAAACAAGAATCGCTGCTTGGCTCTCGTAAGAGAGCCTTTTTCTTTTCGCGTAGTTTCGTGTTCTATTTCGCTTAGTTTACAATTATAACTCGTTAACTCGTTAATCCGTTAATTCTTTAATTGAAAATTCGTACTGATTCGTAAATTCGTAGTTTTCTATTTTGCTTTCCTTAGATATTTTCCTGTCCAGCTTTTTTTGGAAGCCATTATTTTTTTAACAGGTCCTTCTGCCACAATTTCACCGCCTCTATCGCCACCCTCTGGTCCCAAGTCAATTATCCAATCAGCGTTTTTAATAACATCTAAATTATGCTCAATAACAATAACTGTATTACCTCTATTTACTAATCTTTTTAGAACAATTAATAGTTTTTTGACATCGTCTGAATGAAGACCAACAGTTGGTTCATCTAAAATATAAAGAGTATTTCCGCTTTCAGTTTTTGAAAGCTCTTCTGCCAATTTTACCCTTTGAGCTTCACCCCCAGATAAAGTTGGCGCTGGCTGACCAAGATGAATATAACCAAGGCCAACATCTTTTAGAGTTTTAAGTTTCCTTTCAAGCGCTGGATATTTTCTAAAAAAAGTTAATGCTTCGTCAACTGTCATTTCAAGAACTTCTGCAATATTTTTATCTTTGTATTTTATTTCAAGAACTTCTTTATTGTATCTTTGACCATGACATTCCTCGCACTCAACATAAATATCTGGCAAAAAATACATTTCAACTTTTTTAAATCCTTGTCCTTGGCAGGCCTCGCATCTTCCACCTTTAACATTAAAAGAAAATCTTCCGGGTTTGTAACCTCTGATTTTTGCTTCTTCTGTATTTGCAAAAATTTCTCTTATAAAACTAAAAGCACCAGTATAGGTTGCCGGATTTGAACGGGGCGTTCTACCAATAGGGGATTGGTCAACAATGGAAACCCTTTTTAAATGTTCAGTACCAAGAATTTTTGAAAACTTTCCTGGTTCTTCTTTTGAGTTATAGAACTTTTTCATTAAGGCCCTGGCAAGAGTATCATTAATTAAAGTGGATTTTCCAGAACCAGAGACGCCGGTAATACAAATAAATTTTCCTAAAGGAAATTTGACATCAATATTTTTTAAATTATGCTCTTTTGCGCCTTTCAAAATTAAATATTTCACTTTGTCTTTTTTCTTTTGTCGCTTGTCGTTTGTTTTTTGAACATCGACTTTTAATTTTCCTGAAAGATATTTACCGGTAAGGGTATTTGATTTTAAAAGCTCCTTTGGCGTGCCCTCAAAAATAATTTTTCCTCCATACTTTCCAGCGCCAGGCCCCATATCAATTACCCAATCAGCTGAAAGTATTGTTTGGGGATCATGTTCAACAACAATTACTGTATTTCCCAAGTCCCGCAACTCTTTTAAACTTTCAATAAGTTTTTTTTGGTCTCTTGCATGGAGCCCAATTGAGGGCTCATCTAAAATATAGGTAACTCCTGTTAATCTTGAACCAAGTTGGGTTGCCAAACGAATTCTTTGCGCCTCACCTCCTGCCAAAGTTCCTCCTTTTCTTTCAAGAGTTAAATAATCAAGACCGACATCTTCAAGAAATTTAAGACGATTTGATATTTCTTTTAAAATTGAATGAGCAATTTTAAATTGAGAAGGGTTTAATTTTTTTGGCAGCGTATCAAAAAACTCTTTCGCTTCTTTAATATTCATTTTTACAACATCGTCAATTGACTTTCCTTGAATTTTAATTGAAAGGACCTCCGGCTTTAATCTTTTTCCTTCACAAACCGGACATATTTTAACTCTCATATACTGTTCAATTTCTTCTCGCGCGGCATCGCTTTCAGTTTCTTTCCATTTTCTTTCAAGCCAGGGCACAACACCTTCAAAAAATCCATCACCAAAAAGGATTATATCTTGGATTTCTTTTGGCAGGTTTTTAAACTCTTCATCTAAAGAAAAATTGTATTCTTCTGAAAGTTCTTTTAATTTCCACCAAAAATATCCTTGTCTTCCAATTTTATGGGAAGCTCGTGCCCATGGCTGAATTGCTCCTTCTGCTAGTGTTAGGTTTTTGTTTGGTACAACAAGTTCTGGATCAACTTCTAGTTTTTCGCCCAGTCCAGAGCAAGAAGGACAAGCGCCAATTGGTGAATTAAAAGAAAATAGTCTTGGTTCAATTTCAGGTAAAGAGATTCCACAATAAGGGCAAGCAAAACGCTCACTGAAGACTATGTCTTCAGAACTTAAAACTGACGACTTACAACTTACAACTTTTTGTTTTTTATTCTCTATTTTTTGTTGTCTGTTCTCTGTTGTTTGTTGTTTTTTTGTGCTTACAATAACTAGCCCCTTTCCAATTTTTAGAGCGGTTTCTACAGAATCAGCAAGGCGAGAGCGTTGTTCTTTAAAACTTTCGCTATTTTTCTTTTTGTCTAAATTTAAGATAGTTAATCTATCAACCACCACTTCAATTGTATGCTTTTTATTTTTATCAAGCTCTATTTCAAGCGCTTCTTCGATTGGTATAATTTTCCCATCGATTCTTAAATTCATAAAACCCTGTCTTTCAATTTCTTCAATTATTGCTTTGTGCTCTCCTTTTTTTTGTTGAACTACAGGGCCAAGGATTATAATGTCTCCATTTAATTTTAGGATTTTATCAACAATTTGGTCTATTGTTTGTCCTTGAATTTTTCTTTTGCATAAAGGGCAATATGGTGTTCCTATTCTTGAAAATAAAAGCCTTAAATAATCATAAATTTCTGTAATTGTGCCAACAGTTGAGCGAGGGTTTTTTGAAATTGTTTTTTGGTCAATAGCAATAGCTGGCGAAATTCCCTCAATTTTATCTGCATCTGGCTTTTCCATAATTCCCAAAAATTGTCTTGCATAAGCCGATAAACTTTCAACATATCTTCGCTGGCCTTCGGCATATAAAGTGTCAAAAGCAAGAGAAGATTTTCCAGAGCCAGAGAGGCCTGTGATTACAACTAATTTATTTCGCGGAATATCAACATTGATATTTTTTAAATTATGAACCCTTGCTCCGCGAATTTTTATGAAGCTTTGGTTATTTTCTTTCATAAGATTTTGCCTTTTGAAAAATCCTTAATTTTACCACATTTTAAAGTTATTTTCAATTATAATGTTATATATTTTTTTTAAAAAAATCTTTACCTAATTTAACATTGACAAAGAAAAAAAAATTTATTATTAAATCTTTTGTTGGTTCTTTAAATTAGGCAAAGAGACCGAAAAGAAAGGAGGAGAGAAAATGTTAGTTGGTGCTTATGAAAGAATTTTTAATGGAAAATTTTTCGTTTTACCACGACCCCTTTTTAGAGAAATTGCCAAAGAAAGCTGTATTATAGCTATACCTGCGAGATCTGCCGAAAAATGTATTGTACTTTTTCCATTGTCTTTTATAAATTCGATTGGAGGAATTGGCGATTTTCGTTTTCTTTGTGGAGTAAATTTTGGTCAGAATAGGGAAATAATAGTTCCTAAAACAATAAAAAGAAAGATTTCTGAATATTTTAAAATAAAAAAGGGAGAAAAGTTGGTTTTTGTAGGGTGCGTAAACAGAATTGAGATTTGGAAAAAAGAGGATTGGGAAAAAATTCAAAAAGAATATCCTTACGAAAAAGTTTTGGAAAGGGTGCTCTAGTCAAAAGGAGGTGATGATTCTTGAGGGAGGTGGTGCGTTTTGATTGTAGAAAATTTTCAAAAGTAAAAATGAAAGATTGGGAGAAGTTTCAGAAAGCAGCTTCTTTGCATTTTTTGCAGGAAAGAAGAAAAAGCGAGCGAGAAGGAGGTAAAAGATGGAGCTCGGCGAGGTTGTAAACGACAAAGATTTCTTGGCTTACGAAAATTCCTGCAAAGAACTAAAGGCGGTAGAAAGGAAACTGAACAATGGTTTTCTTCCCCAAGGGAAGAGAGAAAAGTTATTATACAGAAAGAAGGTTTTAGAAGAAAAAATTTTGCCAAAATTGGTAAAAAGATTAAACATGTAAATTAAGGGAGATGCTTTGGCGGTCATTGAATGGCCGCCAATTTTAATTTTATTTAAGAAAATTTTTAACCAATCTTTCTAATTCTTTATAATTTTTTATCCAAATAATTCTTTTATCTTTTTTAAACCAGACCATTTGTCGCCTGGCGTAATCTTCGATATCTTTTTTAAGTTTTTCTATCATTTCTGATTTGCTAATTTTTTTTTGAAGGTACCTTGCAATCCATTTATACTCAAGGCCAAAGCTTTCTAATTTTTTCCAGGAAATGCCAGAATTTTTAAGGTTTTCAACTTCTTTTATCATTCCTTGTTTTAATCTTTTTTTAAGTCTTTTTTCAATTAATTTTTTTAATTCTTCTTTTTCTTTTTTTATACCAATCATTAAAACATCATATTTTAATTCTTTTTTAATTTCGGGGACTGGTTTTTTGGTTTTTTTAACTATTTCAATGGCTCTAATTAATCTCCTTGGATTATTTTTGTCTATTTTTTTGGCTCGATTTGGGTCTATTTTTTTTAAGATTTCAAAGAGTTCTTTTGTTGATTTTTTCTCAAGTTCTTTTCTGAGTTTCCAGTCAGGCTTTACTTTGGGAAAAGAAATATCATCAATTACTGCCTGAATATAAAAACCCGTCCCGCCACATAAGATCGGAATTTTTTTCTTTTTTAAAATTTTTTTAATTGCTTTTTCCGCTAATTTTTTATATTGAGCAACACTAAAAGTTCTTTTGGGCGAAGCAACATCCAAAAGGTGGTGTTCAATTCCTTTATAAAGATAAGGTTGTTTTCTATTTTGTAATTTTTTTGAGATTTGAGATTTGAGATTTGAGATTTGATCACGGGGAACTTTCCCCGTGCCTATATTCATTCCTTTGTAAACCTGTCTTGAATCAGCAGAAATGACTTCGCCATTAAATCTTTTTGCAAGTTTTACTGCTATATTTGATTTTCCAGAAGCAGTAGGGCCCAAAATAACAATTAACTTTGGCTTTGTTTTTTTCATATTTTGCTTAGCGAAAATGAGCTTAGTAATAAAATTAATGCGCAGTTACCGAAGATTTATCGAAGGTGGACGAAACTTCCTATTCGAGATAAATTCGAATTAATTCGTTGATTTATTTGAGAAAAGTTCTCTTAAAACTTTCTCCCTTCTTTCTTTTTCTTTTTGGGGAATATTATCTTTTAATTTTTCTGCCTTTGTTCCCGGCCGAGGGGAGTAGCAGGCAATATAAGCTTTTTTAAAGCCAACTTTTTTAACAACATCAATAGTTTCTTCAAAATCTTTTTTTGTCTCGCCAGGAAATCCTACAATAATGTCAGTTGAAAGTTCAACATCTTGTATTTTCTTTTTTATTTTTTCAACTAGTTTTAAATAATCTTTTTTTGTATAGCCGCGGTTCATTTTCTTTAAAATTTTATCACTTCCTGCTTGGACTGGTAGGTGAATATATTTTTTGATTTTTTTTGAGCTTGCAATGGTTTCAATTAATTCATCTGAAAAATCTTTTGGATGGGAGGTTAAAAATCCAATTTCAAAATTGCCCGGAATTTTTTCTATTTTTTGAAGAAGCTTTGGAAAATTGACTTCGCTAATCTTCACTAATTTCCCGCAAATTTCACGAATTTTTTTATTCGTGTCATTCGTGCTCCTATTCGTATTAATTCGCGTTTTGTATTTATAACTATTAACGTTCTGTCCAAGCAGCCAGATTGTTTTGTAGCCCCTTTTTAAAAGACATTTTATTTCTTTTATGATCTCTTCTGGTGCTCGAGAAATTTCTCTGCCCCTTGTATAGGGAACAACGCAATAAGCACAAAAATTATTGCAGCCCGTCATTATTGGAACATAAGCAAAATCCTTATTTGAATATTTTGGGACAATTTTAAGATAGTGGGTTGCTTGCTTTATGTTGCTTGTTTTTTGTTGCAGTAGCTTTGGTAAATTTTGGAGTTCATCAATTTTAAATATGCCATCAGTAATCTTTTTAAAAATTTTTTTATCTTTTTCTAAAATGCAGCCAGTCAAATAAATTTTTGCTTTTTTGTTTTTCTGTCTTAAATTTTCGATTTTTCTAAAAACTTTATCAACTGACTTTTGACGGACAGAGCACATATTTATAATTATTAAATCAGCTTCATCTTCTGTTTTTGAAGGGCGAAGATCGATTTTCTCTAAAACCGCAGCAATTCTTTCAGAATCACTTTTATTCATCTGACAACCGTAAGTTATGATATAATATTTCATAACTTCTTGCTAAACTACAAAAAAAATTAGTATGATTTTACTGGGTTTTTACTTATTTTGCCTATATAATATAGTATAGTTTTATGAAAAAAAAGACAAAATGTCTACTTTTATTTTCTGGGGGGCTTGATTCTATATTGGCTGCCAAAATTTTAATTGACCAAGGGATTGATGTTTTGGGAATTACTTTCAGAAGTTGTTTTTTTAATGAAAAACAAGCAAAAAAAGCAGCACGGGAAATTGGGTTGAAATTAAAAATAATTGATATTTCAAAAGAACATTTAAAATTGGTTAAAAAGCCAAAATACGGGCATGGCAAGAATATGAATCCTTGTATTGATTGCCATTTATTGATGCTCAAAAAAACTAAAGAATTAATGGAAAAAATGAAATATAATTTTGTGGCAACAGGTGAAGTTTTGGGTGAACGACCAATGAGCCAAAATAAAAATATTTTAAAATTACTTGAAAAAGAAAGCGGGCTTGAAGGATATTTACTAAGGCCGTTATCTGCAAAACTATTAAAAAAGACAATTCCAGAGAAAGAGGGGATAGTAGATAGAGAGAAACTTCTTTCAATTTGTGGTCGTCAGCGTAAAACTCAAATTGAGCTGGCAAAAAAATTTAAAATTAAAAAATATCCAACGCCATCTGGCGGTTGTTGTTTAACCGATCCTCAATTTAGCATAAGACTTAAAGAAATGCTAGAAAAATGGAAAAATGCAGATTGCGAAGATATGGAACTTTTAAAGATTGGAAGGCACTTTTGGAAAGGAGATTTTCTTATGGTAGTTGGCAGAAACGAAAAAGAAAACAAAATAATTCAAAAATTAAAGAAAAAAGAGGATATTATTGTGGAGCCAAAGAATATCCCTGGTCCCTTGATACTCATTAGGAGCAAGAAAAAAATCCCTAAAATAATTATTAGTCGGTCAAAGGATTTGTCGAAAAAGTATTCCAAAAAAGCAAAAGGCAAAAAAGATATTAATTTTTTAGTTTATTGATTTTTTCAATAAATTTACTTAATTTCATTTCTCCAACATCTCCCTTCATTCGTTCTCTTATCCTTACTGATTTATTTTTCATTTCTTTATCGCCGACAACTAATAAATAGGGGATTTTTTGAATTTCACCCTCTCTTATTTTTTTGGAAACAGTTTCTTTTTCGTCTTTTATAACATCGCGAATTTGCACGAATTTAGCACTAATTTCACGAATTTTTTGAGAAACTTCTTTTGCATATTTAATATGTTCTTGGCCAACCGGAATTATCCAGATTTGCTCTGGCGCTAACCAAAAAGGAAATGCGCCAGCATAGTGTTCAATTAAAACCCCCAAAAATCTTTCAAGTGAACCAAGGAGAGCTCTGTGAATCATAAAAGGAGTTTTTTTCTTTCCATTTTTGTCAATGTATTTCATTTGAAATCTTTCTGGTAAATTAAAATCAAATTGGATTGTTGTGCATTGCCATTCTCTATCAAGTGAATCTTTTATTTTGATATCAATTTTCGGACCGTAAAAAACTCCACCACCTTTGTCAATTTGATAATTTAATTTTTCTTTTGAAAGAACATATTTTAAAGCTTTTGTGGCTTTATCCCACATTTTTTGAGTGCCGGCAAATTTTTCTGGCTGGGTTGAAAGGTATATATTAAAATTTTCAAAACCAAATTTTTTTAGCATTGCAAGCCCCTGTTTTAATAATTTTTCAAGTTCTTCTGTAATTTGGTCTTTAGTACAAATAATATGAGCATCATCTTGAGTAAAGCCACGTACCCTTGTAAGCCCATGCAAGGTTCCAGATCTTTCGTACCTATAAACTGTTCCAAGTTCTGCTAGTTTTATAGGAAGATCTCTATAACTTCTGATTTTGCTTTTGTAAACATAAACATGAAAAGGACAATTCATGGGCTTTAAAAGATACTCTTCTTTGATTTTTGGCTTCTTTGCTTTTTGTTTTTCTTCTAAGCTTTGACCAACCTCAAGTGGCGGATACATGCTTTCGCTATAAAAATTCCAATGGCCTGACGTTTCCCAAAGTTTTCTTGAGCCAATATGAGGGGTGTAGATCCATTGATATCCTTCTTTTTGAAGCTCTTCATAAAGATAATTTTCTATTATTTTTCTGATAATTGCTCCTTTGGGAAGCCAAATTGGAAGTCCTTGGCCTATTTCTTCATTGATTAAAAACAATTCTAATTTTTGCCCCAAAATTCTGTGATCTCTTTTCTCTGATTCCTCTTGGTGTTTAAAATATTCTTCAAGTTCTTCTTTTGTTTTGAAAGCAATACCATAAATTCTTGTTAGCATTGGCTTTTTTTCGTCGCCTTTCCAATAGGCGCCGGCAACTTTTGTCAATTTAAAAGCTTCAGGATTAATTTCTTTTGTTGATTTAACATGGGGTCCTGCGCAAAGATCAATAAAAGTGTTTCTCGAATTTTCTTCGAATGAAATCGAATTTTTCTCGAATGTGTAATAAACCGTAATTGGTTGGTTATTTTTAACCAATTCTTCAATTAGTTCTAACTTATAAGGCTGGTCTTTGAAAATTTTTTTGGCCTCGATAGTAGAAACAACTTTTTTCTCAAATTTTAAATCTTTCTTTAAAAGTTCTTTCATTTTTTTTTCAATTTTCGGTAAGTCCTTATCTGTTATTCGTTTTTTATTCGAGAAGCTAAAGTCAAAGTCATAATAAAAACCATTTTCAATTGCAGGACCAATGCCGAACTTAACATTAGGATACATTTCTTTTACAGCCAAGGCTAAAATATGGGCTAATGAATGACGAATTTTTTCAATATCCATATTGTTTTTTTTATAATCCTTAGTTAATTTCTCTTGCTTCTTCTGCGATTATTTTTAATTCACCATCTTTATCTGAAACCCTACCTTTGGCCTCGATAATTTTATTCTCCTGGAACAAAAGAGGGTTTTCTTTTAGTATACCAGGAAAAACTAAAATTTCAATTTTGCCGGTTAAATCTTCAAGCTCAAGAAAAAGCATTGGTTCTCCTTGTTTGGTAATTATTTTTTGAATCGAAGAAATTACACCAGCAATTTTTACTTTTTGGTTAACAAAGGCAGAAGTAATGTCTTTAATTTGAAGATGGTTTTTTATTTTATCTTTTATTTTTTCCACTGGATGAGCAGAGACAAAAACTCCCAATAATTCTTTTTCCCAAGCGATTTTTTGGTCTTGAGAAGTTTTTTCAGGGGTTTCTTTTAGTTTTATTTTTACAGTTGTTTGTTTTATGCCAAAAAGCGACATTTCACCATTTTCTTTTGTTTTTTGAGAATTTTTAGCATATTCAAGGATTACATCAAGGTTGTAAAGAAGTTTTCCTCTTTCTTCAAGTTTATCAAGAGCACCAGCTTTAATAAGACTCTCTAATGACTTTTTATTTAGAACCTCTTTTGGCAGTCTTTCTAAAAAATTTTCAATCGAGAGAAAAATTCCACCCCTTTTTCTTTCTTCAACTATATTTTTGGCAACATTTATTCCAACATTTTTAATTGCAGCAAGTCCAAAGCGAATGTTATTTTTATCAATAATGGTGAAATTTTCAAGGCTTTCGTTAATATCAGGTGGAGCAACTTTAATTCCCATTTTTTGAGCCTCTTTAAGTAAAATTTTTAATCTGTCCAAATTTTTTTGTTCGGTATTCATTAAGACAGTAATAAATTCTATTGGGAAATGAGCTTTAAGGTAGGCAGTTTGATAGGCAATCATTGCGTAAGAAGTAGCGTGAGCCTTATTAAAACCATATCTTGCAAAAGGTAATATCCAGTTCCATATCTTTTGAGCAAGCTCTTTTCTAAACCCGTTTTTTATCATTCCATTAATAAATTTTTCTTCTTGCTCTAGTAATAAACTTTTTATTTTTTTACCAACAGCTTTTCTTAAAATGTCAGCTTCAGCTAGTGTGAAACCAGCAAGCTCTTGAGCTATTTTCATTAATTGTTCTTGAAAAATACAAATTCCAAAAGTGCTTTCAAGTATCGGTTTTAATTTTGGATGAAAATAATTAATTTTTTTTCTTTTATGTTTTCTTGCGATATATTCAGGGATAAATTCCATTGGGCCAGGACGATAAAGGGCTACCATGGCGATGATATCCTCAAATTTTGTTGGTTTTAGTTCTTTTAGATATCTTTTCATTCCATCTGATTCCAATTGAAAGACTCCTGTTGTGTTTCCTTCTTGTAAAAGTTTGTATGTTTCTTTATCTTCAAGACCTAAATTTCTAATATCGATTTCTATGTTATGTAGTTTTTTTATTAATCTTAATGTATCTTCAATAATTGTTAAGTTTTTCAATCCAAGAAAGTCCATTTTCAAAAGTCCTAATTTTTCAATCGTGTGCATTTCGTATTGAGTAATAATAGTCTCATCATTTTGAGAGGCTTTTTGTAGGGGAATAATATTGGTAAGTGGTTCTTTTGAAATTACAACCCCACAAGCATGAGTTGAGGCATGTCTTGCAACTCCTTCTAATTTTTTTCCAATATCAATTAATTTTTTTGCTTTGGGATCAGTGTGGTATGTTTGTCGAAATTCAGAAATTTTAGAAAGAGCTTCTTCAAGGGTAGAAAAGAAAGGAATCATTTTTGCAATTCTATCACAATAACTATAACTATAACCCATTGATCTTCCCACATCTCTTACCACTTGTCTTGCAGCCATTGTTCCAAAAGTAATAATTCTTGCAACCTTATTTTCTCCATATTTTTTTGAAACATATTCTATTACCTCATCTCTTCTTGTGTCAGCAAAATCAAGATCAATATCAGGAAGGCCAGCAACTCTTTCTGGATTTAAAAATCTTTCAAACAAAAGGTCATATTTTATAGGGTCTACTTCAGTGATATTTAAAAGATAAGAAACAAGTGAACCAGATGCTGAACCTCTTCCAGGTCCCACTACAATTTTATTTTCTTTTGCCCATTTAACAAAGTCCCAGACTATCAAAAAGTAAGAGGCAAAATTCATTTTTTTAATAATAGAAAGTTCATAGGATAATCTTTCTAATACTTCTTTTGTTGGTTTTTTAAATTTTTCTTTTATTCCTTCTTCGCAAAGTTCTTTTAAGTAATCGTCTGGCGTTTTGCCATTTGGCACTTCAAAATAGGGAAGTTTTATTTTGCCAAGCTCTATTTCAAGATTACACATTTCAGCTATTTTTTTTGTGTTTTTTATTGCTTCCGGAACTTCTTTGAAAGCTTTTTTCATTTTTTCTTCTGTTTTAAAGGAGAAATCATCACTTTTCATTGTTAACCTTTCTGGGTCATCTGGTTTCGCGTTTGTATTAATTAACATTAATATATCTTGAGCTTCGGCGTCTTCTTTTTTTAGATAGTGAACATCGTTTGTTGCCACCAAGGGAACTTCTAATTTTTTTGAAAGCTCAATTAATGCTTTGTTTACTTTTTTTTGCTCTTTAATATTTGGATGGTCTTGAAGTTCAAGATAGAAGTTATCTTTTCCAAAAATTTCTTTATATTTTTTAATAAGTTTTTCCGCTTCTTTAATTTTCTCCGAAAGAATAAAGCGTGGAATTTTCCCCTGAAGACAAGCAGTAAGACAGATTAGCCCTTTTGAATATTTTTCAAGGATTTCATCGTCAATGCGGGGCTTATAATAAAATCCTTCAAGCCAGGCTTTTGTAGTCAGTTGGACTAAATTTTGATAGCCTTCAAAATCTTTTGCAATCAGTAATAAATGGTATCTTTTGTCATCTATGTTTGGTCTTCTTTGGGTCATTTTTTCTGCTGCCATATAGAATTCTTCTCCAATAATTGGTTTAATATCCATTTCTTTTGCTTTTTGGTAGAATTCAATTGCTCCATACATTACTCCATGGTCGGTGATGGCAACAGAATCCATTTTTTGTTCTTTTGCGTAATTTAAAAGCTCATCTATTTTGGGAAGACCATCAAGGAGCGAATAGTGAGTATGGAGATGTAAATGGATAAAATCCGACATATTTTTTGGCGCAAGATTTTTTAAAAAAGAGAACGTGTCAAATCATTTAATTAGGTAAGTGAAATTGATTCTGGTTGAATCATATTAAAAGTAAGTGAATTTGGTTTTAATTTTTTCTTTAGCTCGACCTTTGAAGATTTGTTTTTCTTCTGATAGACTT
>Ga0315298_1008711_pt1 | contig 12818 bp, 7 predicted proteins | sample WHS_1_MG_FD_203077 | JGI IMG/M metagenome (GOLD analysis project Ga0315298, IMG submission 203077) | Extremophilic microbial mat communities from Washburn Hot Springs, YNP, Wyoming, USA - WHS_1_MG | ecosystem: Environmental > Aquatic > Thermal springs > Hot (42-90C) | place: USA: Wyoming...
CAACTGGTGGCGACGATGGATACCCTGGTTGCCGGTCGCCACTTTTTCCCCGATGTCAGCCCGGAAGACCTCGCCTGGAAAGCCCTTGCGGTGAATCTCAGCGACCTGGCCGCCATGGGTGCGGAGGCGCGCTGGTGCCTGCTCAGCCTGGCCCTGCCGCAGCGGGAGAAAGGCTATGAGGCGTGGATTGAAGCATTCGCAACGGGCTGGAGTGCACTCGCCGATCGGTATGGCGTTACCCTGGCCGGTGGCGACACGGTGGCTACGGATGGGCCGCTGACCCTCTCCGTCACCGCATTGGGGCTTACCGGTCATGGGGTGATGCGCCGTGACGCGGCGCGGCCCGGAGACGTGATCTGGGTCACCGGCAGTCTCGGGGACGCGGCCGCGGCCCTGAACCTGGCTTTTGTGGAGCGCGGCCATGACGGGCAGGCCTTTCCCTGTTCGGCACCACAGCGGGACGCATTGGAGGCACGACGGCTGCGTCCCACGCCCCGTCTCGAATTCGGCGCAACGGCACTGGCAAGTGGTGTGCTTTGTGCCGTGGATTGTTCCGATGGCTTTCTGGCCGACCTTGGCCATATCCTGAAAGCTTCGGGTGTCCGGGCGCAGGTCGCCCTGGATGCGCTGCCTTTGAGCCCGGAACTCGCGGATCTGGCGCGGACCGACCCGGAACGCCTGCAACGCTGGCCTCTCACCGGCGGCGATGATTATGAACTGATCCTCTGTGCCGCTCCTGTCTTATCGACGGCAATGCAGGAGGCCGCCCGGACGCTCTCCCTGCGCCTGACGGCGGTGGGCAGCATCTTGCCTGCGGCCCCCGATGCCCGGACCACGGTCACCTTGACCTGGCGGGATGAGCCGCTGCCGCTGCCTTCCACCTGGGGGCATGTTCATGCACTCTAGGCCCTGGTATCAGTGGCTGGCATTGGGCGGCGGCAGCGGCCTGTCGTCCATCCTGCCCGGCACCATGGGCACCATCGCTGCCATTCCCCTGTATCTGCTGCTGGCCCTCGTGGTGCAGAATAATATGGTTTATACGCTGGTGTTGGTGACGATGATCGCCGTGGGGCCGTGGCTCTGCGGGGAGACCGCGCGGGAGATGCAAAACGGCGCTGGCAAAAGGGCCCTGGATCCCCCGGCTATCGTCTGGGATGAATGGGCGGGCCTGTTGCTCACCCTCTGGCTGGTGCCTTTCGGCTGGTGGACGCTGCTCGTCGGGTTCCTGCTCTTCCGCTTTTTTGACATGCTCAAACCCTGGCCGATTTCCTGGCTGGATAAACATATTCATGGAGGCATGGGTATTATGCTCGATGATATCGCGGCGGCGATCCCGGCACTGATTCTTCTGCGACTGATGCTGTGGGCGGGCTGGCTGTGACGAATACCCATCCTATGGAGTCCTTGCAGATATTTCTGCCCATGCGCCCCGCGACCCTGCCCGATGCCCAGCGTCTGGCGGCCTGGGCCAGGCGGGCCGGGATGGATGTCCGGGTGGAACTCGTCGCCACATTGCCCGATTGTTCCGGCATGGCAGTGGCCATTGGCGAGTTTGCGAACGCCGCGGACTGGATGAAATCATCATTCCGCACCCATCTGCCGGCCGGTGACTGGGTCGCGTTGCGTGATTGGGCAAGCGCGCATCTGCCTGTTTGCGACGTGCCTTTGAGCCTTTTCAACGATAACGGCACCATGCCGGAAGTTTTGCCGGGCGAGTATTGGGTCGAGGCCGGAACACCGTGCGCCATATCGCTGCACATGGCACCGCCGGAGTGGTCCTTACTCCAGCACGCCCGTGCGCGGGACACCCGCCTCGCCCTGGCGGAGTCTTGTACCGGCGGTGATCTGGCCGCCCGGATCACCGCCCTGCCAGGCTCCTCGGCGCTGCTGCGCCACGGGTTTGTCACCTACAGTAATGCCGCGAAAATTCAGTTGCTGAAGGTGCAGGAAGCGACCCTCGCGCGGGTCGGGGCCGTAGCGGAGGAGACCGCCCTGGAAATGCTCGGGGGTGCATTGCACGAAGCGGACATCGCCGCAGCGATCACAGGCATCGCCGGGCCGGGAGGCGCCGTGCCCGGCAAGCCGGTGGGCACCGTCTGTATGGCCTGGGGCGCGCGGGGCGCGGAACCGCAGGTGAGAACCTGTCACTTTCACGGAGACCGTTGGTCGGTGCAGTATGCTGCGGGTTCGGTAGCTTTGGGCGGGTTATTGGGATTATTGCGCGGGGCTGGTTGAACGGCGGCCACCGTGCCGGATAAGAATTATGCCGCAGTGGCTTTCAGTCGTTTGCCCCGCCCGCCCGCTCAGGTAGAATGCCGGAAAAGGTTGTTCCGATGACTCCCGCAGTACCGGATCATCAGGCCCTGCTGCGCGCCACTACAAACATGGTGTTTTGCAAGGATGGGTTAACCCTCAATTCAGGAGAAGGAAAGCATTATGGACGAACAACGTAGCAAGGCCCTTTCGGCCGCCCTCTCACAGATTGACAAGCAATTTGGTAAAGGCGCCGTCATGCGTCTCGGTGATCATAATGCCATCAAGGACATTGAGGTCTACTCCACCGGTTCGCTGGGATTGGACCTTGCTCTAGGTGTCGGTGGCCTGCCGCGGGGCCGGGTGGTAGAGATTTACGGACCGGAATCTTCGGGTAAAACGACCCTTACCCTGCACGCCATAGCCAGTTGTCAGGCTGCCGGAGGCACGGCGGCTTTCATTGATGCCGAACATGCTCTGGACCCCGGTTATGCCCATAAGCTTGGCGTCGATCTGGAAAACCTCCTGATCTCCCAGCCGGATACCGGCGAGCAGGCGCTGGAAATCGCCGATATGCTGGTGCGCTCCGGGGCGGTTGACCTCATTGTTATCGACTCCGTGGCCGCACTGACCCCCAAAGCGGAAATCGAAGGCGACATGGGCGACTCCCACGTCGGCTTGCAGGCGCGTCTGATGAGCCAGGCCCTGCGCAAGCTCACCGCCAATATCTCCCGGACCAACACCCTGGTCATTTTCATCAACCAGATTCGTATGAAAATCGGGGTGATGTACGGCAGCCCGGAAACCACCACCGGTGGTAACGCCCTCAAATTCTACGCCTCCGTGCGTCTCGACATCCGCCGCATCGGCGCGATCAAAAAGAGCGACGAAGTGGTAGGCAACGATACCCGCGTCAAGGTGGTCAAGAATAAGGTCGCACCACCTTTCCGTGAAGCCGAATTCGCCATCTATTACGGTGAAGGCATCTCCCGTCTTTCCGAGTTGGTGGACCTCGGCGTGAAGTTCGACATCGTCGAAAAAAGCGGCGCCTGGTACAGCTATCAGGGAGAACGCATCGGCCAGGGCAAGGATAACGCCCGCCAGTATCTCAAGGAACATCCGGAGTTGGCGGTCAATATCGAGCAGCGGATACGGGCAGCGGCAGCAGGACATCCCCTGGCTTTTGCCGAAGACGTGGTAGAGCCCGCAGCGGTCGAGTAATTGACGGCAGAACGCGGCGATCCCACCGCGCTGGCGCTACGGTGGCTGGCGCGTCGGGAATATGGACGTCTGGAGTTGCGTGACAAGCTGCTCCGCGCGGGATGTGACGCAGGGGACGTGGCGCTGGCGCTGGACGCACTCGTCGCTACCGGCTATCAGGATGACGCGCGTTATGCGGAAATGCTCACCCGTACCCGCGTGCGTCAGGGGCACGGGCCGTTGCGCTTGCGTCAGGACTTGCAGCGGGCGGGGGTGGAAGCTACCGCAGACCCCGAGATTAACTGGCTGGTGCAGGCGCAGGCGGTCTGTCAGAAGCGTTTTGGCGATACAGTGCCAGCAGATGCCAAAGATTATGTCCGGCGTGCCCGTTTTCTGGCGGGACGGGGATTTACCGGAGAGACGATTCGCCGGGTGTTGGCCGCCAGTAGAGAAAGGGATTTTTCTGCGGATTGACAGCGGGTGAGGGGGCGAGAAACCCTCGCCCGGAGACAAAAACACTTTATCTTTAACAACGGAAGACCGATGCACGCGCAAGCCATTCGCCAAGCTTTTCTGGAGTATTTTGTGGAACAGGGGCACCAAATCGTCCCCTCCGGCCCGCTGATTCCCCGTAATGATCCGACCCTGCTGTTCACCAATGCCGGTATGGTGCCCTTCAAGGACGTGTTTCTCGGTCTGGAAACCCGTCCCTACCGGCGCGCCGTCTCCTCACAGCGCTGTATGCGCGCGGGCGGCAAGCACAACGATCTGGAGAATGTCGGCTACACGGCGCGGCACCATACCTTTTTCGAAATGCTGGGCAACTTCTCTTTTGGCGATTATTTCAAGCGTGAAGTGATCGGTTTTGCCTGGCGTTTCCTCACCGAACGTCTGGACCTGCCGCCGGAAAAGCTCTGGATTACGGTTTACGAAGAGGATGATGAGGCGGCTGACATCTGGATTAACGAGATCGGCATTGATCCCGCGCGCCTCTCCCGCTGTGGCGAGAAGGATAACTTCTGGAGCATGGGTGACACCGGCCCTTGTGGCCCCTGCTCAGAGATTTTCTATGACCACGGCCCCCACATTCCCGGTGGCCCTCCGGGCAGTCCGGAGGCGGATGGCGATCGCTATATCGAAATCTGGAATCTGGTCTTCATGCAGTTTGACCGGGACAGCAACGGCGCCCTGACCCCTCTGCCCAAACCCTCCGTCGATACCGGCATGGGTCTGGAGCGCCTCGCGGCCGTGCTCCAGGGCGTACATAACAACTATGACACCGACCTCTTCAAACCGCTGATCGCCGCGGCGGCGCAACTTTGTGGCAAGGCATATGGCCGCGACATGGCGACGGACATCAGCTTGCGGGTGCTGGCGGATCACATCCGCGCCTGCAGCTTTCTCATCACCGATGGCGTCCTGCCCGCCAATGAAGGCCGCGGCTATGTGCTGCGCCGCATTATTCGTCGCGCCGTGCGGCATGGCCGCAAGCTGGGCATGGAGACCGTATTTTTTCATCAACTGGTGGCGCCGCTAGTGGCGGAGATGGGCAGCGCTTTCCCTGAGTTCACGCGGGCACAGCGCGAAGTCGAGCGCGCTCTGGAGCGTGAGGAAATCCGCTTCCGGGAAACGCTGGAGCGCGGACTGAGTCTGCTGGAAGAGGCCATTGCAGGCCTGGCAGCGGGTGCCGCCATTCCCGGCGAGATCATTTTCCGGCTCGCTGATACCTTTGGTTTCCCCGTCGATCTGACCGCCGATATCGCCCGCGAGCGCGATCTGATCATGGATATGGGGGGTTACGAGGCGGCCATGGCTACGCAGCGCAGCCGTTCCCGTGCCGCCTGGGCGGGCAGCGGTGAGATCAAAACGGAACGGGTGTATCACGATCTGGCCATGCGTTTGCCGGCTACCGGATTCACCGGCTATACGGCCTGTGCGGGTGAAGGAAAAATACTGGCGCTGATCCGCGATAGCGAAGAGGTGGCTTTCCTCGAAGCAGGGGATGTGGGTGCGGTTATTCTCGACCGGACGCCTTTTTACGGGGAGTCCGGCGGGCAGGCGGGGGATCGTGGCGAACTCCGGTCGGATGGTGCCCTGTTTGCCGTGACTGATACGCAAAAGCCCATGGGCCACCTGCATGTGCATTTGGGGCGTTTGACATCCGGTCGTCTGCAGGTTGGCGATGCGGTGCTCGCCGGTGTGGACGAAGTGGGGCGTCGGGCGACGGCAGCGCATCATTCCGCGACCCATCTGCTCCACGCCGCCCTGCGCAACGTTCTCGGCAGCCACGTGCAGCAGAAGGGTTCGCTGGTCAATCCGGAGCGGCTGCGTTTCGACTTCAGTCAGCCGGAGCCGGTGACGGCCGCGCAGTTGCGGGAGATCGAGCGCGTGGTCAACGCCGCCATCCGCAACAATGTCGGCGCAGAAACCCGGGTGCTGCCCATTGCCGAAGCGCAGGCCCTGGGTGCCATGGCCCTCTTCGGCGAGAAGTACGGTGATGAGGTGCGGGTGGTGCGCATGGGAGATTTCTCCATGGAGCTCTGTGGCGGCACCCATGTGGAGTCGCTGGGGGATATGGGCGTATTCAAGATCCTCAGCGAAAGCGGCGTGGCGGCGGGCATCCGGCGTATTGAAGCCGTCGCCGGCGCGGTAGCGCTAGAAGTTATTCAGCGCGATGAAGAACGCCTGCAAGCGGCAGCCGGACTGTTGAAAGTCGCTCCTGCAGAGCTTGATCAACGTCTGGCACAAACCCTGGAGCGCCTGCGCCAGTTAGAAAAGGAGCTGGAAAAGGTCAAGCGGGATGAGGCCGCCAGAGCGGGTGCCGATCTTGCCGCACAGGCCGAGGACGTAGGCGGAGTGCCGGTGTTGATCAGGCGCCTGGAGGGGATGGACGGCAAAGCCTTGCGCGATGCCCTGGATCGCCTGCGCAGTCAGTTACCTGACGGCGTCATCGTCCTTGCCGGAGTGGAAGGGGAAAAAGTGGCGTTGATTGCCGGCGTCGGTAAGGCGTTGAGCGGACGCATTCACGCCGGAGATCTGGTGAATACCGTGGCACAGCCGTTGGGTGGCAAGGGCGGTGGGCGTCCGGAACTGGCGCAGGCCGGGGCCGGCAATCCGGCGGCCTTAGATGCCGCCCTCAACGCCGCCCGCGACTGGGTCAGAGGTGAACTCGGTTAGTTCCGACTCCGCCGCGATCCTTGTCAGTGAGGACCGTGACCTTGGTCATGACCGTTATGGCCTCGACCCGGTCCACCACGATCCTCCGGTCGCTGCGCAGGTCCGTGGCCTTCTGGTCCCCGAAAAGCGCCAGGCGCCCGCTGCTCTGGTCCGCGATAGCGCGGCGGTTGTGGACGTTCCGCTGGTCGGAAATGGCGCCATTGTGGATCGCGATAATGGCGGCCGACGTCGCGCTGAATATTCTGCCAGTCGCGGTGATTCCAACGACGGAGCGCGGGTGGTGGCGCGACGATGGGGCGCCAGGGCCCACGATAGCCCGGCCCGGCCCACCAGCGATTCCCGTAATAGTAATAATAAGTTGAGCCCAGATAGAAAATGGGTTGAGGGGTGCCATAGGCCGCATAGACCCCCAGATTGCTCAGCCATATCATCAGAGGTGGTGCGGCGATGGTTGCGGGCGGGTAACCCGGCGCTGCATATATGGGCTGCGTTCCAATATTTAACTGAATATCCACAGGGGACGCACTGGCCTCAGTGACTGCTGTTCCGGCATATAGGATGGCGCCGGACACTAACCAGACGAGGTGACGTTGTGGCCATTTCATGATGCTTGCCTCCGCAGGAAATAACGATTCATCGTGTCTGGCTCATTATTGCGCCAAGACGCCATTGCGGCCAGATGGTTTGGGGGGCTTGGTCTAAAATGGCGGCATAGACAACGGTGTTGGTCAGCACGCTCTGCACATAGTGGCGGGTCTGTTGGAAGGGGATATTCGCGGTGAAAATCGGACCGGCCCATGGTCCCGGGGGTGGTGTCCAACGGTTCAGCCAGCGTTGTGGTGCGCTGGGTCCGGCGTTGTAGGCGGCCGCAGCCAGCAACTCGGAGCCGCCAAAATGCTGTTGCTGAAGGCTCAGATAGTGAGAACCCAGGGTCAGGTTGCCGCTGACGCTATGCAGATCGGCGTTGGCGGCTGCGGCGACATGGGTCTGTAGCCATTGGGCTGTGGCAGGCATCACCTGCATCAACCCCTGTGCGCCGACGTCGGACCGGATACGGAACGCAAAACCGGATTCCTGCCGGATCAGACCGGCCAGGAAGGCGCGGCGCAGGCCGGTCTGAGTGGCGGCGGCGTCGATTTCCTGTGCATAGGGGAGCACGTAGCCTTGTTGCCAGTCTTCTCCCCCGTGAATCAGACTGCTCGCATGAATACCCAGCAGCCACGCCTTATGATGTAAAGCCATCCGGGCTGCGGCTTTGATCTCCCCCGTCCCGTTCAACCCCTTCAAAAACTGGTCCCATTCGGCGAGGGCGTCGAAATAGAGTCCGAGATGATAGAGTGTGATCGCGGTCCGCTCGGGAACGTTATTATCCGATATGGCGCTCGTTTCGCTCGGTGCGGGCGGATCGTCAGGCTTTAAGATCAGCGGCCTGTTGAGGGTCGCCATAGCCAGTTGTCCGTAATAAGTCCAGGGAGATTCCAGGGCCGTCAGCAAAGTGTGGGCAGCCTGCGTATGTCCGCGTTGCAGCAGCGCGACGGCGGACCAGAATTGCCACCGCCGCTGCTGGCGTTGGACGGTGTCCATCTGCCGTGTGGCCTGCTCCACCATGCTCCAGTTGCCATCGCGTAAAGCGGTGCGCACCATCCAGGCCAATAGTTGTGGCCGGGGACGAAATTGCGGATCAGCGGCATAGGCTTGGGCATACCAGTGTCCGGATTCGGAACGAAAGGACAGGGTGGCGTGGTAGGCACTGTTATAAAGCACCAGCGACTTATCAGCGGCGGAGAGGACGCCGAGGGTCCGCACAAACTGTACCGCCTGCGCGGGGTGAGTGGCAGCGAGGCGCAGCAGGGCAAGCACCAGTAGATGGGCCTGACCAGTTGGCCATTTGTGGCTGCCATAATGCTGAATCTGCTGAGATATCCACGCGGCAGGCGCAGTTACCGTCCGCGCCAGCTGACCGGATTGCGCCGCGGGTAAAAATGGCGCAAAGCGCAGCGCAGCGTCAAAAGCGGAGGCCTCGTACATTTGTTGCAGGCGCCGCCACAGTTCTGGCGGCGTGATTTGCCCCTGTTCCAGATAGGCACGCGCCATGGCGTTGCAGGCATGATCATTCGCTGCGGCGCCGCTCCAGAGGAAGAATGGGGCAACCACCGTGCTGGTGCTGAGCAGTGGATCGCGCGCCGCATCACAGCGCAAGCTGATCAGATCGGGGATGCTGCCGGCCTGAAACACCTGGGTAAAATCCGACCAGTCCTTACGGCGCGCGAGTTCTAACAGCCACTGTTGGCGCAACAAATGATGCGCCACCCCGCTCGGATAGTGCTTCGCATAGCGTTGATACTGGTCTTGAGTCATGCTTTTGAGGCGGGGTTGCAGAGACCAGTACCCTACCCATGGCCCCATGTAGGTATTTTCTAATTCAGGCAACGCGTTGGCGGCAGGGCGATAATCACCCTGGGCGAAAGCGCTTGCCGCCGAGTTCAGGAGTCGCTTCTGAACGGTGTTGAGGGTGTCGGTCGCCGCAACTGCCGTACCGTAACTTAATACCAGCGACATCAAGACCGCTACAGGGCGCGGAAGACGCATTTCCAGGATTGTTTTAAACACAGTCATCGACTGCGACGCTTGGGGATGGAGGTAAGCCGCCGAGGATGATCTTTATTGACGCCTGCTTGCTGAAGAATGGCGACTATTTTATCTGCTGTCCGTGCTGCTTTCATACGTCTTGATTCCTAGAATTCGCCGACGAAATCAAATGGCTTGCAGGGCTGACCAGGGCACCTCTGGTAACCCCATCTATAATGCCACCAAGCGTGCCGTTCAGGAAGCGTCGTGGCTCGTGTGCCTCAGCGCTGAGTTCCGGGCAGTGGCGCGAGAAGAGAAGCAAGATCGTCAGGGCCGAAACGGAGCTTTTCTTTCTGCGCTTTTTCCAGCACGCCGGCGGCGAGGAAGGCCTTTTTCTCCTGCAACGCCAGGATTTTTTCCTCAATACTCCCGGCAATAATCAGTTTGTAAACAAAAACCTGGCGTTTCTGGCCGATGCGGTGGGCACGATCGGTGGCTTGATTTTCGGCGGCGGGGTTCCACCATGGATCATAGTGGATTACGGTGTCTGCTGCCGTGAGGTTGAGACCGACCCCGCCTGCCTTGAGGCTGATCAGGAAGAGCGGCACTTCACCGCGCTGAAAGCGGTCGATGGGCGTCTTGCGATCCTGGGTGCTGCCGGTGAGCAGCACGTAGGGGATATGCATCTTGTCGAGACGTGCACTGATCAGGGCGAGCATCTCGGTGAATTGTGAAAACAGCAGAATCTGGCGACCTTCCGCCAGCAACTCCGGAATCATCTCCATGAGCAGCGACAGTTTGGCGCTGTCCTGTACTTTACGCGCCTTCTCGCTCTTGAGCAGGCGCGGGTCACAGCAGACCTGACGCAGCTTGAGCATGGCGTCGAGGATGACGATCTGGCTACGTTGAAAACCTTTGGCGGCGATTTCCTGGCGGATACGTTCATCCATGGCGCTGCGCACGGTTTCATAGAGGTCACGCTGAGCCCCGTCAATATCCATGGAGCGGATGATGATGGTCTTCTCGGGGAGTTCTTTGGCGACTTCTTCCTTGCGGCGGCGCAGGATGAAGGGACGCACCCGACGGGCCAGTAAATCCAGACGTTCAGCATCTCCATGGCGTTCGATGGGGCTGCGCCAGACGCGCTGGAAGCTGCGCTGGTCGCCGAGAAAGCCGGGCAGGAGGAAGTCGAATTGCGCCCAGAGTTCGCCGAGGTGGTTTTCCAGCGGTGTGCCGGTGAGGGCGAGTCGATGCCGGGTGGGAATCTCGCGAATAGCTTCGGCGGCGCGGCCCTGCGCATTTTTGACCATCTGCGCCTCGTCGAGAATCAGCAGATGGAAACGCTGGTCCTTGAGCGTCTCAATGTCCCGCCAGACCAGCGGATAGGTGGTGAGAATCAGATCATGCTTGGGTATTTCGGCAAAGCGGCTGCTGCGCTCTTTACCGTGCAGGGAGAGTACCCGCAGGTCGGGGGCGAAGCGCTCTGCTTCTTCCCGCCAGTTATGAATCAGGGAGGTGGGCATGATAATCAGGGCGGGATTGGTCAGGCGGCCGCTCTCCTTCTCCAGCAGCAGGTGGGCGAGGGTTTGCGCGGTTTTGCCGAGACCCATGTCGTCCGCGAGAATGCCGCCTAAGTGGTGCTCGCGCAGAAATTGCAGCCAGGCAAGCCCATCCTGCTGATAAGGGCGCAGGGGGAGGGCGAAACCGGCGGGTGCCGCGACTGGTGTAATCTCCCCATTCCGGGGCAGGCGCTTGGCCAGGGCGCGTACGGCATCCATACCTTCACTACGCCACTGGCTGTTATCCGCCAACTGGGTGAGCCGTGGCGCGTCAAAGGCGGACAAGCGTAGAGGGCCTGGAGCGCCAAGGCTGAACAGGTCGATGAGGGTGCCGACCAGTGGCTTCAGGCGATCCGCCGTGGTCTGGATGGGGACACCGGCCGGGGTGTGCAGGTGAATGTGCTCATCATCCGGGATCGTGCCGAGGCCACCCGGATCCAGCCAGCGCGGATCGCGGGCGAAAAGGGCGCCGAGCAGGGGGGGCAGTGCCAGCCGTTTGCCGTCCACCACGATGCCGACATCCAGACCCAGCCAGCCCTCTTCGGCGCCATCCACCTGCATATCCCATTCGTCCACTTGCAGGAAGTAATGGCGGAAACCATCGGGCCAGCGCACTTCCCAGCCTTGTTCGCGGAGAGTTTCAACGCTCGTTGTCATGAATCGATCCCAGTCGGCCTCACTGGTTAGCCCGTAGATGGGCTGCGGCAACAGCGACAAACTGTGGAAGATGCTGGCTTTGACGGGCTCCAGGCCGGTTTTACCCAATTCTTGCAACACCCGTTTTTCGGCTGCCGTATCGCGTTTTATGCGAACCATTTCGCCATTGTTGAGGGTCTGGATGGCACTGTCGTCGTCTATGGCGATGTGCGCGGGACCATATACAAAAGTGGGTTGCGCATAGTCGAAGCGGCAGCTAGGGCCCCATTGACCGGCATAGTTGCGGTGCGCTTGGATGCCGAGGAGTGCCAGGGTGTCGCACCAGAGCAAGGCTTGCAGCGGTGCAGCAATCTCCCGCAACTCTTGTTCTGGATCGGTTACGGGTGCGGGGAGCCCAGGCGCCGACTGTTCCAGCATCTCACGCAAAAGGGTGGCTTCTTGCGCATTAAGGGGGGGGGCCTGCAACAGATCGCGCAGGACCGTGACCGGCATGTCCGTGTCGATCGGGCCGATTTCCTGGCTTTCTTCATCCAGATACCAGGTAATATCCAGTGGCAGGTAGCCGCTGGCGGCTGGCGTGGTTTCCAATGCCGGATATTGCTCCCCACCCTTGCTGACTTTCCAGATCAGCGTGCCGGGCCGGTTGTCGCCCAGGCGCAGGGCTGGGTTGGTCAGTGTGTTGCCGAAGAGACGCCCTGTGCCCGCGAGCAAGGTGAGCGCCGCGGCGCCATGGCGGGGGCCGAGATCAAATTCACCTGTTTGGCTGGCGTAAGGGTCTTCCAGCAGCAGGCGCCGCAAGGCACGTTGATCCGTTTCATCAATAAAGCTTGGTGTACGGCGTAGAGCGCCTTCAAAATTGTACCAATGGGTGAGATCAGTACATTCTCCCGTCTTGTTCAGACGGGCCTTGCGACAACTGAGAACCGGACCCTGATGGCGTCTGCTGTTCAGTTCCAGCAGCCAGTATAGGGCGTAAGTGGTGGTCGGGGGCTTGCGTTTGGGCGGATCCAGGTGGGAGCGCAGTTCGCTCAGCCATTGCATCACATGCGGGCGTAACACCGGCGTCGGCGTCGTGTGGCTGCGTTGGGCGAGCAGGGCCAGCAGCACTGCCGTGACATGCTTGCAGCGACTGCCCACCGGGCAGGTACACAGGGTCACCAGGTGCCCCTGGCTGAGGTGAATGTCTACCCGGTACGGCTTGCGTGCCGTGCCCTGTACCAGGGCGCTGAGGTCGGTGCCGCCGCGCTGCTCCAGATGGCTGATGGACTTCTGATAAGGTTGGGCCTTGCGAATCTCCAGATCACCCAGCCAACTGCGGATGTCTTCATAGCTGTACGTCTCCAGCGTGGGCATCGTACTGGCATCGCGGTGCCAGTTCATCCAGTCGTTCTTGGTGGGCATGGG
>Ga0315298_1008712_pt1 | contig 12818 bp, 12 predicted proteins | sample WHS_1_MG_FD_203077 | JGI IMG/M metagenome (GOLD analysis project Ga0315298, IMG submission 203077) | Extremophilic microbial mat communities from Washburn Hot Springs, YNP, Wyoming, USA - WHS_1_MG | ecosystem: Environmental > Aquatic > Thermal springs > Hot (42-90C) | place: USA: Wyoming...
TCAATTACATCATATCCAAGTATAGAATTTTTCATTAAATGTGAATTTGTCAGCAAATCAAAAATTAAGGCAAAAGCAGAAATAAGACTAATTGTCATAAATCTATCAATATCATTATTTAAAAGAATCATTAAACTTAAAACTATAATGAATGTTATTAGAATAACAGCAATAATATTCATATATATACTTAAAGGCCCTAACAATGGCAATAAGAGCAAAGTAAAAGGAACAGTCATAATAGCCAGTATTATGGGTACCATATATTTTAGATGATCTTTTTTTAAAAAAAGTAAAAGCAGATATAAAATTAAGATAATTATAAGGAAAATAACATAACTTTTTAAAACTGGAGTACGTGCATTGTGAACAGATACTATCATTTTATTTATATTTTCCAGATAATTTAATGCATTTTGTTTTGGTATACTTATTATGTTATGCCCTAACATTTCTACAGGCTGTTTAATATTAAAATATGACAAAACTGTTGGAGCTATATCGGTATTTGCAATTATACCTTCTCTTTTTGTTGTTGAAGATGTAGCGATGCCTTTTGTGAACCCATTGCCAGTAATTATTAATGGTGTTATCAAATTGTTTGTACTAATATCATTATTAGAAGGAAATGGAACAGCTATTATTAAAAGGTCTTTATTAATATCTATGCTATTAAAAATTTTGCCAATAAACTCATCAGCGTTTTTTAAAGCGACTTGTTTATATTTATTTGCCATATCAACAGATGTATACACGGAAAATTCATCTGCTCTAAAAATATCACCAGGATCAATTATTATAAAGCCGCCATTTTTACTGTATTCCAGAAATTTGTCATACAATTTTTTGTAATCAGCTTTTAGGAAATAAGGGCTATTTTTATCTGAGACCAAAAGATTATCACTAATATCACCTTTTGCAGTACCAGATTTATTTATACCTATTAAAGCACAAAAGCGATTATAAGAGATACCATCAGGAGTTTTAACGTCAGAATTTCCAATTACATATACTGGTATACCATTTTTTTCTAAAAGATTACCTAATAAACCGGGAGTAACTTTGTAATTTAATTTTGATGAAGCTGTTATTAAATCTTGAATACCTATGTTTACAATATTATAGTTTTGAGGTTTATTACCTGTAAACAGGGTATATAAATCAGAAGCACTTTCGTAACCATAATTTTCGTTTGTATTAAAAGAAAGAGAACCAGTGCTACTTGATATTGCCCTAGTACCTGTACCTATTGTTAAATAAGCAGAAGCATCTGAATAAGATCCTGCAGTTTTGGTATTCATAAGTCCTAAAGCTCCTGTATTAATAAGTTTTTTTATATTTGGCAAATTATAAATACTGTAGTCATTAAGACTGGTTCTATCTAATATTATTAAAATAGCTTTCTTGTTTGTTGATGAAGCATAAGTCTGTGAAAATGGTATAGAAACAAAAATAAACAATATTAACAATAAAACCGATATAATTTTTTTCAATACAAACACTTCCTTTTGTTATAATAACAAAAATATTATACTACTAAAATGTTAACAAATTATTAATAAAAAAGGAAGTAAAAACTTCCTTTTATTCTCTTTGAATAGGCATACTCATACAACGTGGACCACCTCTACCTCTTGAAAGTTCAGAACCTTCAATGCTGATGACTTTTATGCCTTCTTTTTCCATTATTTTATTTGAAATTTCATTTCTAGCGTAAGTTATTACAACACCTGGTGCAATTGCTAAAGTGTTTGTACTATCACTCCATTGTTCACGTGCAGATGTTATTACATTTAGTCCTCCTGTAGGAATGATTTCCACGTTATAAAGATGCAAGTTTGTTTTTAAAGCTGTTTGTAGATTTTCTTCTTTATTTATTACAACCCCTTTTTCTTCTTTTGATATTGTAAATACTCTTAGTTCGTTTTTTATTCCAGGATAAAAGACAAATCGGTTTTTATCAACCATTGTAAATACAGTATCTAAATGCATATAAGAACGATTAACAGGTATTTGTACAACAATGACTTTTTCAACTGTAGAATGGCCTTCAAATAAGTTATGGGAAAGCTGTTCAATTGCCTGTGGAGAAGTTCTTTCACTGCATCCAATGGCAATTACTCTTTCGCTTAGTACAAGTATATCTCCACCTTCAATTGAGTGAGTATAAGTGTTGTCATACCAACAAGGTACTGATTCAAACAATGGATGATATTTATAAATATATTCTAATATTAATGTTTCGGGTTTTCTTGCAGCAGTTTTCATCGAGCTAATCATCAAGCCATTAGTAATAACCGTACCTGGGTCTCTAGTAAAATAAAGGTTTGGTAATGGTTTTATATAAAAATGATGGTTTTCATAAATATATTCGGCAAGACCCATGAGAGATTTTTTAAGTTTAATATCTCCATAAGCCAAACCAGATATAGAAATTTCTACAACTTCTTCAGGAGTTTTTTCTTTTAAAAATTCCTTTAAGTAAGTTTTTATTTTATTTGAAGTGATACCATTAATTTTTAATAAATCTTCTATAAAACTATCTTTTACATTTACATTTATTAATATATCTTTTAATAAATTTTCAATATAAAAAACATCAATTTCGTTTTCTGTCAAAACCTTTGCGAAATTATTATGTTCTTCAGCTATTTTTTTTACCCATGGGATGTCATCAAATAATAGTTCAGTTAAATTTTGGGGTGTAAGCCTTTCTAATTCTTTTCCTGGTTTATGAAGAATAACTGATTTTAGTTTTCCAATTTCCGAGGAAACATTAGGAATCAATAATTTTTTTGTCACTATACATCCTCCTATGTTTAAATTCTTTATATAGTATACTTTGCCCAAATTTATTTTTCAATACTAATTTAAAAAAAGTGCTAAAATATTAATTAATATGTTAAAATAAATTTTGAAAGTAAATTTAAGGAGTTGATAATGTGCTGAAAGAAGGAGAAAGATTAGATGATTTAAATTTTCGCGGGTTGGTAATAATTCAGCACGAGAAAAAATTTAAATTTGGTATGGATTCTGTATTAATTTCGAATTTTACAACTGCTAAAAAGAAGGATTTAATAGTTGACTTAGGGTGTGGAAATGGAATTATACCCATATTAATAGCTTCAAAAACAGAGGATACAATGATATATGGGATAGAAATACAGGAAGATGTTGCAGATATGGCAGCAAGAAGTATTAAAATTAATAATTTGGAAAAAAGAATTAAAATAATTAATAATGATATAAAAGGTATAGAAAAAATTTTAGGATATGAAAAATTTGATATAGTTACAGCAAATCCTCCTTATATGCCTGTAAAATCAGGTTTTACTAAAGCAGAAGAAGCCGAAAATATCGCGCGATATGAAGTTTATGGTTCTTTAGAAGATTTTATAAAAACAGCTTCTTTACTTTTAAAATTTGGTGGTAAATTTTTTATGGTCAATAGAGTTGATAGAATAGTTGATATTTTTGTTATGTTGAGGAAATATAATTTAGAGCCAAAGAAAGTAAAATTTGTACACCCTGGTATAACAAAAAGCCCAAATCTTATATTAGTTGAATCAAAAAAAGGGGCCAAACCTGGTATAAATATTTTAAATCCTTTATATATTTATGAAAAAAATGGTGAATATACTGAAGAAATTCTTAAAATATATTCTAGAGAAAAGCTTGAGGAGGAATAAAAGTGGCGGATTGTGGATACCTTTATTTATGTCCAACACCTATAGGAAATCTTGAAGACATAACATTAAGAGTGTTAAAAGTTTTAAATGAAGTTGATATAATTGCGGCAGAAGATACAAGACATACTATTAAGCTTTTAAATTATTATAATATAAAAAAACCTCTTACCAGCTATCATGAGCATAATAAAAAAGACAAAGGCATAAAACTTATAGAAGAACTTAAAAATGGGAAATCAATCGCATTGGTAACAGATGCGGGTACCCCTGGTATTTCCGATCCTGGAGCAGATCTTGTTAAACTTTGCATTGAAGAAAAAGTTAAAGTTATACCTTTGCCGGGTGCAGTAGCTGCAATTACAGCCCTGATTGCTTCTGGACTAGACACTTCATCTTTTGTTTTTGAGGGTTTTTTGCCACAAAAGAAAAAGTATAGAGATGAAGTTTTAAAAAGAATTTATTTAGAAGAAAGGACTATAATTATTTATGAAGCACCACATAGATTAAAAAGCACAATTTCCGAATTGGCTGAACATATAAAAGGGAGAAAAATTGTTATAGCAAGAGAACTTACTAAAATTCATGAAGAATTTATAAGAGGATATATAGAAGATATTATAGAAAAAATAGATAAAGAGATAAAAGGAGAAATAATAATTCTGATTGAGGGCAAAAAAAAGAAAGATAGGGTAGTTAAAAATCCTGAAGAATTATTAAGAAAATATATTAAAAATGGCATTTCAAAAAAAGAAGCTGTTAAAATAATTTCTGAGGAACTTAATATATCTAAAAATGAAATATATAGACTTAGCTTAGATTTAGAAGATTTATAAAAAATATCATTATCAGATGATAATGATATTCAGTAATAAGTTCTATTTTATATTGCATATAATTTAACTATAGAATATAATATATAATTAAGGAGTTATTTCAATTGATAATGGAGAGAACAAAATGGATAAGAAAAAAGCCGCATCATTGTCTATATATTCAAATAGTTTGCTTATAATTGTTAAACTTATTGCTGGACTTATGATGCATTCGGTTGGTGTAATATCAGAAGCTATACATTCATCTATAGATTTAATAGCAAGTTTTATAGCATTTTTATCTATAAGAATTTCAGTAAAACCTCCTGATGAAGACCATCCCTATGGACATGGTAAATATGAAGATATTTCAGGTTTTGTTGAAGCACTTTTGATATTTTCAGCAGCACTTTTAATTATATATGCTGCTGTTCAAAAAATAATCAGCGGAGCATATGTTAAAAATCTTGATGCAGGAATAGTGGTAATGTTTTTTGCTTCTATAGTAAATGGAGTGATATCATATATTTTATTCAGAGTAGCTAAAAGAACAGAATCTATAGCTCTTCGAGCTGATGCTATGCACCTTCTGACAGATGTTTTTACATCTTTAGGTGTTGCTATAGGTTTAATTGCAATTAAAATTACTAAGATAGATATATTAGACCCAATTATAGCTATTTTTGTTGCTGTAATTATTATTAAAACTTCAATTTCATTGACTCATGAAGCTATTAAAGAGCTATCTGACAGCAGCCTTCCAGAAGAAGAAGTTGAGAAAATAATAAATATAATAAATTCAAATCCGGAAGTTACAAGTTTTCACAAATTGCGAACAAGAAAAGTAGGAGCAAAAAGAGAAATAGATATTCATCTTCGTATAAATAAAGATTACAATATAGTTGATGCACATAATTTATCTCATAAGATACAAAATCAAATAAGGGAAGAGTTCCCTTATGCATATGTAATGATTCATTTAGAACCAGAAAGTAAAACAAAAGAATAATAACAAGGGCTTAGCCCTTGTTATTATTCTACTGATTTTTTGAGTTCCTCAAGGCAATTTTTGCATATATTTTTGCCTTTGTAGTTTATTACATTCTCAGCGTTTCCACAGAAAATACATGCAGGTTCATATTTCTTGAGGACAATTTGCTCTCCATCAACGTATATTTCAAGAGCATCTCTTTCTGCAATATTTAATGTCCTCCTGAGTTCGATAGGTATAACGACCCTTCCCAATTCGTCTACCTTTCTTACTATACCTGTAGATTTCAACATTTTTCTCCCCTCCTGAGTTACAAAATTCGACATCTGTACTTCACTTATAATAATACCAAGTTTTGAAAAATAAGTCAACACTTTTTTGGTATTTTTTTATGCGAATAACATAAATTTTTATTATGTAAGAAGAAAAACATAATTGAGATTTTTTTGGTAATTTGGGGGCCTTAATATGATAAATTATATATGGTTTTTTATGATTGCAATAGGGATTATTGTAGGTATTTTAAATGGTAAGCTCGATGAAATTTCAAAAGCCATTATTGATTCTGCACAAGCAGCAGTAACTATTTCTATTGGGCTTGTAGGTGTAATGTCTTTATGGCTTGGGATAATGAAAATAGCAGAAAAATCAGGTTTAACAAATATTGTTGCAAAAGTATTAAAACCAATAATTATAAGGATCTTCCCTGATATACCTAAGGATAGCCCTGCTATATCGGCAATTATAATGAATATATCTGCAAATATGCTAGGTTTAGGAAATGCTGCAACACCTTTTGGGATAAAGGCCATGGAATATTTACAGGAAATAAATAAAAAAGATTCTCCTTCAAATTCCATGGTAAGATTTTTGATTATTAATACTGCATCGATACAGCTTATTCCAGCAGTTATGATTGGGGTAAGAGCCTCAATGGGAGCAAAGAATCCTGCAGATTTTGTAATTGTATCGGTTTTTTCAAGTGGAACGGCACTTATTATAGGTCTTATAGCAAACAAATATCTTGAAAATTTATCATATTTTAAGGAGCGGTAAAAGTGGTTAAAATTATATCAGAAAGTTTAATACCTGTTTTAATTTTAGTTATTCCCTTTTATGGACTTGTAAAAAGTATTAATATTTATGAGGTTTTTATTGATGGTGCTAAAGAAGGCTTATCTGTGATATTAAAAATTTTTCCTGCACTTTTAGCTATGCTTGTGGCAATTGGAGTTTTTAGAGCTTCAGGCTCTTTGGATTTAATAGAAAAATTGCTTAAACCTATTATAAATATAATTGGTTTTCCTCAAGAATTAGTTCCTTTGGCACTTATAAGACCACTTTCAGGAAGCGGATCACTTGGTATTGCAACAGAATTGATAAATTCCCACGGTTCTGATTCTATGATTGGAAAGATGGCTTCAGTTATGTATGGTTCAACAGAAACCACATTTTATGTTCTAGCGGTATATTATGGTTCGGTAGGTATAAAAAAAATGAGACATTCAATATTAGCTGGGATTATAGCAGATATTGCTGCTATTTTAGCTTCTGTTTTTTATAGTAAATTATTTTTTTAAGACTTGTATACTTTTTCACTTTTGTTATACTATATATTGAAATATTATTTTTGTTTTAAGTGGGAAAGGGTGGATCTTTGTGTCTATAATACCAAAATTAATAAGGAAATTAGATAAATATAGTTACAATATATATATAGTAGGAGGATATATAAGGGATAAAATATTGAATAAAGAAGTTAAAGATTATGATTTTGTTGTTGAAAAAGATGCTGAAACAGTAGCTAAAATTGCAGCAGAAAAGCTAGGCGGAACTTTTGTATCTTTTATGTCTGAAAAAGGGACTTTTAGAGTTATTGTAAAGGATGGGATATTGGATTTTTCAGAATTGAAAGGTGAAGATATATATATAGATTTAGGTCATAGAGATTTTACTATAAATGCTATGGCAATAAGGCTTATTGATTATTTTGAATATGAAAATATAATTGATCCATTTGGGGGAATTGAAGATATAAAAAACAGAAAAATAAGGCAGGTTAGTATAAAGACATTTAAGGAAGATCCACTAAGGGCTCTAAGGGCTGTAAGGTTTGCGGCAGTTTATAAGTTTGACATTGACGAAAAAACCAAAGAAAATATAAAGGAAAATGCCCATTTAATAAAAAATGTTGCACCTGAGAGAATTATGAATGAGTTTAATCTTATATTAAAAGTAAAAAATTCTAATAAATATTTAAATATTATTGAAGAATTAAAACTAATGGAAAATATATTTGAGGAAGTTTCCAAAATGAAAGAAGTGGGTAAATGTTATTACCATCTTTCAAATACATGGATACATTCAATTAGAACTGTTGAAGAGTATGAAAATATAATAAATAATATGAGATTTTCTAAAGAAGTTTATGATTTAGTTTTAGATTATTTAGAGAGGGATATTTCAAAATCAAATAAAATAAGAGATATTATAAAACTTGCAGCACTTTTTCATGACATTGGTAAACCTGAATCTATATATATTGATTCGGAAAATAAAATTCATTTTTACAACCACGAAGTAAAAGGAGCAGAAATTGTAAAAAATATTTCATTAAGGATGAAAATGTCTAATAAGGAAACTTCACTGCTTAAAAAATTAGTACTTTTTCATATGAAACCTTTATTATTTTATTCGAATAATGGACCTACAAATAAAACTCTTTTTAAATTTTTTTCAGATCTAAAGGATGATTCTATAGGTGTATTACTTTTATCTCAAGCCGATTTTACAGCAACAAGGATATTTTTTGGTAAAGAAGATGATATAAAAAAATATGATGAATATATAGCACAATTATTAAAAAAATATATACTTTTTAAAAATACAGAAAAACCATTATTATCGCCTCTTGACATTATAATTAACTTTAATTTACATAATGGAGAAAAGTTAGGGCAAATTTTATATGAGCTGCGAAAAAATCAATTTTATGGAGAAATAAAGAGTAAAGATGATGCCATAGAATTTGTAAAAGAAAGAATGAGTATAGAAAAGATATAATATAGGTGGTGGTTAAAATAAAAAATATTTCTTATATATGGGAGAGAATATATCCTTTATTTTTAAGTTTATTTGTTACTATATTATTGATATGTAGAAATTTTACACCAGAGTTAAAAGGATTTGACAGAGTATTAGATGGCAGTATAACATTTATTTCAATTGTACTTGGCTTTTTAGCGGCTCTTGTTGGTATTATTTTGAGTGTTTCTGGTACAAAAGCAATAAAAAATATTTATCAATATGTTAATGATAAAAATGGAGGAAATGTTTTTATTGCTTATGTAAAAGCACCCATTAGGATGGGATTTTTATCTCTTGTTATATCAATAATAATGTTGATTTTAATTGAATATATGTCTTTTGTCACTTTAATAATTACATATTTATGGATTTTTACTACAGTATATTTTATACTTGCTTCTTATAGAGTTGTAAATATTATGATGATAGCATTATTAAAAGAATTAAAACATTCTGTTAAGGAATAATTAATCAAAATAAAATTAAGGTTCTAAATATGTTGTTATTTTGATTTTATCTTCAGTTATTAATAAATTTTCTTTTTCTTTATCCCATATTATAATTACTTTGATGGGTTTTTCTAACGCTTCGTATAGATTCTCCTGATCTTGAATTTGCATTTTTCTTAAATCTTTTGTTAAAATTTTGTTATAAATAGTATAAGAATAATAAGGTTCGTAATTATTTGCCGCGTGTAAATATATTTTATCATTATCAGTTTGAAAATTTAAATTTCCAAATTTAATATAAGTCTTTATTTTATTATCTGGGAATACTATCACCTTGATATTCTTTATTATTTTATTTGTAAGATTTTCTATTTTAAGTGTATATTTAATATCAGTATAATCTAAGTCATGTTTTTTTTTCTGTTCTTCACCAATGTCAATATATACATTAATATTAAAATTCTTGCTTTTTATGCTATATTCTGTATTTGGATCTTCAGCTAAATTTATAATTTGGTTTTGAATTTTATTTTGATTGTTTTTATAAGTTATAGAGATAGAAAAAAATATTATAAATAAACTTAATATTATTATTAAGAAATTATTTGTTTTAATAATTATCACCTCCAGCTAAATATATTATATAGGATATATTAAAAAAATTTGCAAATAAGGCGTGAAAATGTCAGAATAAGCGTGAAAATGCAAATATCGCCTATTTTTTTACAGCTCATTGTAGAATTTAAAATATAGTTGACAATATTTACGATTAAAGGTATATTAAAATATAACAAATTAAATAATATTTATAAAGCAATGAAGGAAAGAGTAAAAAACTCAGGCTTTTAAAGAGAGTCGGGGAAGGTGAAAGCCGATAAAGTTCTGTGTTTTTGAAGATGGCTCTGGAGCTTTAATGCTGAATTTTTTAGGTATTAACGCTTGTTCCCGTTAAAGAACATAAGTGTTTTACACTTTTTGAGGCACTTATCGTGAGATATGTGCGAATTAGGGTGGTACCGCGATTTTCTCGCCCCTTTATAGGGTTGCGGGATTTTTTATTTTTAAAAAGGAGGATATTTATGAAAAAAACATATTATATTACAACGCCTATATATTATCCTAGTGATAAACTTCATATAGGACATTCTTATACTACAGTTGCGGCTGATGCTGCTGCACGGTTTAGAAGGCTTACAGGATATGATGTCCACTTTTTAACAGGGACTGATGAACATGGTCAGAAGATTCAACGGATAGCAAAAGAAAAAGGGGTTACACCTAAAGAGTATGTAGATAAAATAGTTGAGTGGATTAAAGAATTATGGAGTACTATGGATATAAGCAATGACCAGTTCATAAGGACAACAGACAAAGAGCATGAAGAAATAGTTCAGAATATTTTTACAAAGTTATATAATAAAGGTGATATATATAAAAGTGAGTATGAAGGTTGGTACTGTACTCCATGTGAATCATTCTGGACAGAAAAGCAGCTTATAGATGGTAAGTGCCCAGATTGTGGAAGGCCAGTTGAACTTGTGAAAGAAGAAGGCTATTTTTTTAAGCTTTCAAATTATGCAGATAAGCTTCTTAAATATTATGAAGATCATCCGGATTTTATACAACCAGAATCAAGAAAAAATGAAATGATTAGTTTTATCAAATCTGGCCTTGAAGATTTATGTGTGTCAAGAACTTCTTTTGACTGGGGGGTTAAAGTTCCTTTTGATCAAAAACATGTTATTTATGTTTGGATTGATGCTCTTTCCAACTATATAACAGCATTAGGATATTCTACTGAAAATGATTATTTATTTAGAAAATTTTGGCCTGCTGATGTACATCTTGTCGGAAAAGAGATAATGAGATTTCACACTATTATATGGCCAGCTATGTTAATGGCTCTTGATATTCAACTTCCTAAAAAAGTATTTGGACATGGATGGCTTATATTAGAAGGCGGGAAAATGTCTAAATCCAAAGGAAATGTTATTGATCCAAAAGAGCTTGTAAATAAATATGGGGTTGATGCCGTAAGGTATTTTTTATTAAGAGAAGTACCTTTTGGTGCTGATGGTGTGTTTTCTAATGCAGCATTAATAAATAGAATTAATGCTGATCTTGCTAATGATTTAGGGAACTTATTAAGTAGAACGGTAACAATGATTGAAAAATACTTTGGAGGAATTATTCAAGAGCCAAGTGAGAAAGAAGAAGTTGATTATGAACTAATAATTGCTGCAGAAAATCTCCCTTCAATAATTGAAGAGTATATGGATAAGCTGCAATTCTCTAATGCTTTGTCTGAAATATGGAAATTTATTGGCAGAGCTAATAAATATATTGACGAGACAACACCATGGATCTTAGCAAAGGAAAATGACAAAAAAAACAGATTAGCAACAGTAATGTATAATTTAGCTGAGTCTTTAAGATTTATAGGTATAGTTATTTCACCTTTTATGCCAAATACTCCAGAAAAAATATTTTCACAAATTGGAATTGATAAAGAATTTACAAATTGGGATAGTTTAAAGTTTGGGCTTTTAAAGGTTGGGACAAAGGTTGAACGTAGGGAGAATATCTTCCCTCGTATTGAAACACAAAAAGAAGAAATTCAAAACGAAAACGTAAAAAAAGAAAATGGGACAAAAGGGAATATAAAGGAGGATAATGTAATGGATTATATAACGATTGAAGAATTTTCAAAAGTGCAATTGCGTGTTGCTGAAGTTATTGAAGCAGAAAAAGTTGATGGCTCCGATAAACTCATAAAAATGAAACTTAAGGTTGGGGAGGAAACACGTCAAATTGTAGGTGGGATAGCCAAACATTATAATACTGAGGAACTTATAGGTAAAAAAATTATTATTGTCTATAATTTAGAGCCAAAAAAATTAAAGGGTATTGAATCTCAAGGTATGTTGCTTGCTGCATCTTCAGGAGAAAAAATGGCATTACTCACTGTTGACAAAGACATAGAAAGTGGTTTAAGAATTAAATAAGGAGTGATTAAGGTGCTAGTTGATTCCCATGCACATCTTGAAGATGAAAAATATGATTTGGATAGAGAAAAGGTTATAGATGAATGTAGAAATGAACTCACATTTTTGATAAATGTGGGTTCGAATATTAAAACTTCCATTGATTCAATTGAATTGGCAAAAAAATATGAATTCATCTATGCTGCTGTTGGTATACATCCACATGATGCTCAAAATGAATTTGAAAACTTATTAGATATTGAAAAACTTGGCAAGGAAAATAAAGTTGTAGCAATTGGAGAAATAGGTCTTGATTATTTTTATGATGAGCCTTTAAAAGAATTCCAAAAACAAATATTTATTAACCAGATAAATATTGCAAAAAAACTTGATTTACCTGTTATAATTCATGACAGAGATGCACATAAGGACGTTTTTGATATATTAAAAAAAGAGTGGACAAATAATTTAAGAGGAGTTTTTCATAGTTATTCTGGTAGTGCTGAAATGATTCCTCAATGTATGGAACTGAACTTTTATATATCTTTAGGAGGACCTGTTACATTTAAAAATGCAAAAAAAACTGTAGAAGTGGCTAAGAAGGTACCAATAGATAGATTATTAATTGAAACAGATAGTCCATATCTTACTCCGGAACCATATAGGGGGAAGAGAAATTCTCCTGTTAATGTTAAATTTGTTGCACAGAAAATTGCTGAATTAAGAAATATGAGGTATGAAGAAGTTTGTAATATTACTGGTGAAAATACAGCGAGATTATTTGGAATTAAATTATAATTCAGAAA
>Ga0315298_1008717_pt1 | contig 12808 bp, 14 predicted proteins | sample WHS_1_MG_FD_203077 | JGI IMG/M metagenome (GOLD analysis project Ga0315298, IMG submission 203077) | Extremophilic microbial mat communities from Washburn Hot Springs, YNP, Wyoming, USA - WHS_1_MG | ecosystem: Environmental > Aquatic > Thermal springs > Hot (42-90C) | place: USA: Wyoming...
CCTCAGCGTTACGGCTAATACTACCGCCGGCCGGAAGAATATCAAGCCGTCGCGGCCCACGCTTCTGCGAAGTGATGCCGCCCGCTGCCGCCGTAAACCGGCCCGCATATGCGGCCGCCGTGCGCGGAGCGATTCCCGCCGTAATTATAATGCTGTCCGGCCAGGCAGGCCGAAATGCTTCGCTCCCGAGGCGCCGTGTTGCGGCCGGCGGGCATCGTCCGGCCCGCAGGCCGAAATGCTTCGCCCGGCGCCTGGGCAACCGCCGGTCGCCGCAGCGCAGCACCGGCCGCCGCGCGACCGCCGCGGGGCATGAGACTGTCCGGCTGGAGGGATCGGTTCGTGCGGGTGTGCAGAGGCATGCCGACATCGCCCTCCCCGCCGCCCTTCTCGCGATCGGTTCGTGCAGGTGCGGGGAGGCAATGCGCAATCGCCGCGGTGGATGAGGCCATCCGGCTGCGGGCGTGCTTCCGATCACGCATGAGGACGCGACCGCCGGGGCCCGCGAGATCATCCGGCTGGAGGAAGCGGTTCATGCAGGTGTGGAAGCGCATGGGTATGACGTGGTAGTGAGGCAGATATCGGCGATCGGTTCGTGCAGGTGTGGAAGCGCAACAACCGCGGGGGCATGAGGCTGTCCATCGGCCGTCCGCAGCGTTTCCCGCCGCAGCGACGGGCGATCAGGTCGGCGGTCGGCCGGCGGGCTTTCCGCCCGCCTGATGAGAACGTCGTTCTTGACGCGCCTGCGCGGCATCCGGCCGGCGGGCTGCCACCGGACCGGCGTCCTGCCGGCTGGTGGGCGGCTGGCCGAATCCCGGCTCCGCGCGAAAGCTGCGATGATGCGCCGCTTGCGCAGTCGCGGGGTTGGTGGTATCCTCGAAATTCCGCAGTATGAGGGCGTCGTATCCGATACCTGTGATCGACCTGTTCGCCGGCCCAGGCGGGCTGGGAGAAGGTTTCAGCGCGGTCGAACAACGGGGGAAAAGCGTTTTCCGCGTCGTTCTGTCAATAGAAAAGGACCCCGACGCCTGGGCTACGCTCGTGCTGCGCAAGTTCTTCCGTCAATTCCGTCGCGGCAGAGCTCCTGCTGAATACTACCAGCACTTACGCGGGCGCCTTACGCGCGAGGAGCTCTACGGCAGATACCCCGACCGGGCTGCGGCGGCACACAACGCGGCATGGCTGGCTGAGCTGGGCGGCCCGTCAGCACCGCGCGACCTGCTGCGACAGCGCATCGCGGGTGCCCTTGGACTTGGCGATAACAGGCAAAAACCTTCGAGTAAACCCTGGGTTCTGATCGGCGGGCCCCCATGTCAACCTTATTCCCTCGCCGGACGTGTACGCAATCGCGCAATACCGGGCTATGTACCGGAAAAAGATGAACGCCATCTGCTCTACCGGGAATACCTGCGGATACTGGCCGACTGGCTGCCGCCAGTGTTCGTCATGGAGAACGTACCCGGACTGCTCTCGGCACAGGTTGGCGGACAGCGCATCTTCGAACGCATCCTTGAAGACATCACCAACCCGGGCGGGGAGAGCAGGCCAGACCCATACCGCTCTTACAAGGTCGTCGGGATCGAGAAATGTCGAGAGCAGAGCCTGTACGATACCGTGTCGCGCTCTTTCGTAGTGCGCGCCGAGGAGCACGGCATACCGCAGCGCCGCCATCGCGTTGTGCTCATAGGCATCAGAGCAGACCTTGATTATGGCGATCCGCCGATACTCCAAACAGAGCCGCCGGTTCCGGCAGAACGTGTTCTGCGAGGACTTCCGCCGCTGCGAAGCGGGGTGTCCGACCATGAAGACACCGATGACCAGTGGCTGGTCACGCTGCGCCGCGAAGCCGCGAAACTCGACGGGCGCGACCCTGTAACGACGCGTATGCGGGGCGTGCTGGCCGGCGTCCGTGTCCCGGAGTGCCGACGCGGAGGCGAATTCGTGCCCTGCGAACCGAGCGTGGATTATCTTCCGCAATGGTTTCTGGACCGCCGTCTGGGCGGCGTGTGCAATCACTCTGCGCGCGCTCACATGAGCGCAGACCTGGGTCGATATCTCTATGCTGCGTGCTTTGCCCAGGTGCACGGCCGATCGCCGAGATTAAGAGATTTCCCGCCGTGTCTCCTGCCGCAGCATCGCAACGTGGACGAAGCGCTGACGCATGGGCACTTCGAAGACCGTTTTCGCGTGCAGCTGGAAAGCGTCCCGGCAATGACCGTTATGAGTCATATCAGCAAGGACGGGCATTACTACATTCACCCCGACCCGGCGCAATGCCGAAGCCTGACTGTACGCGAGGCAGCCCGCCTTCAGACGTTTCCGGACAACTACTTCTTCACGGGACCACGAACCAGCCAGTACATTCAGGTGGGCAACGCCGTACCGCCCCTGCTGGCAAAGCAGATCGGCGAGATTGTCCACGAGATACTGCGGCGCACGGGTATGGCAGGCTGAGATGGACAGGATTTCCCGCGAGCATCGGAGCTGGAACATGTCGCGCATCCGCAGCCGCAACACGAGCCCGGAGCGCATCGTCCGGTCCGTTCTGCACCGTCTGGGATACCGTTTCCGGTTGCACCGGCGCGATCTCCCGGGGCATCCGGACATTGTCCTTCCGCGATACCGCACAGTGGTCCTTGTGCATGGCTGTTTCTGGCACCGCCACAAGGGCTGCCGATTTGCGTACATGCCGAAAACGCGGGTCCGCTTCTGGTTGACCAAATTTGCCGAGAACGTGGAACGGGACAGACGCGTGAGGCAGCACTTGCGGAAACTGGGCTGGCACGTTATGGTAGTGTGGGAATGTCAGACGGCCAGATTTGAAACTCTGGCCCGACGTCTGGAAAGAGCCCTCAAATCAGCGGAGGTTGCCCGCGATGACCATTCGAATCCCCGAGCTTGATCCCGGAGCGTCAGAAACCGCTGCCGCCCGCTGGCTGCGTGCCGTCGTCCGGCTGGTAGGCCCCGGATTCCACATCGACACCGCACCGGGAGATTACGTTGATGGGCAAGGCAGGAAATCGTTTGCACCAGCGGATGCCGGGCGTATGGAGCGGGGTCTCAGATGCGCGGCCCATATACTTGGGCGCGAGAGGTTTGAGCAAATCTGCCTGCGCGCCGTCTGGCGCGCCCTCGGCGTCCGTTACGACGCCGCGCGGAACAGGCTGGTTCCAGTTCAGGGCTGAGGTCCGGCCGTTTTCGCGCCGGCAGTTTGCATTCTGAATCCGTCGAATTCGCGTGGCAGCAGCTTGAGGAGGCCTTCGGTATCGATCGTATGTAGATCGAAAGTTCTATCGAACTGCATCGCGACCTCGGCAAGACGTCGGGGGCTGCCCCGTCCCTTTCCACTCGCGCCACGCACCAGACCATTCTTGCGGTTGTCGTAATACAACCGCGTCGCGGCTCCGATCAGCGCCCGACTCGTAACAAGAGACTGGCGACTGGCCAGCTGCTCCACTACGTCGCCAGGCCTGTGAAGCGGCTGACATAGCAGGCACATGGCGTCCCCGATGCTGTCTTTGTAAAGCGAGTAGATGAGATATGGACCCCGCAGCAGGTGGCGGTAGTAACCCCAAGACGCATCTACTTCCGGTATCCATCGCGCCCGTTCGCCCGGCTTGCGCTGGCCGGTTTTGTCGGGCGGGCACAGCTGGTCGAACCACAGCAGCGCCAGCCACGCCCACAGCCCCCTGTCGCGCTCAGGCTCCCTCAGGGCGCTCGACGACAGGAGATTGTACAGGTACTCGGCCGCTTCATAGCGCCGCGGAAATACCCGGTCCTCCTCGACCAGCACCTTCACCGGCAGGCTTTCGGAAGTCCGCCCGTCGGTCAGTATCGACCGGGGACATTGCTGCGGGCTGTCTCCCGTGAGCGAATCGAGAAACTCGCCCATTCTTGCCATGCCCTGATCATTGAGCCGGCGCAATTCCACCTGCTTCATCGTTCATTCCTCCTCTTTTCTCCAGTGCCCGAGGCGCGCGCCGATGTCCTTTCTGCGGCAGAAGGCCTCCACCGCATCATCGATCCACTGCTCCTGTTCGCTGATGTCCTTCCGGTCGGCGGCCGGCGGCTCGGGCATCCCGAGCGATTCGCGGGCAAATCGCAGCCATCTGTTGCGCCAGTCCTGCGCGTCGTCGCGATCGACGTGTTCCTCTATCAGCAGGATGCGCGTGAGTATGGAGCGGAATATCTCCGGAAGCGCCAGCGTCACAAACTCCGGCGTGGTGACAAATCCTCTCCAGTCGGAAACCAGCGTCGAACTGATCCTCAGAAGGGGCTCGTCGTCGCCAAACTCCACCCACCATATCTGGTCCTTCGAATCGCCCGTGTCCACCGGCAGCAGCGACTGTGCCGTGCGACTCTTCAGGTTGCGGGGACGGATCTGATCCGCCAGGGCAAGAATCTTCGCGGGCCTGACGGACGCTCCGGCGGGAGCGTTTTCGACCACCTTCACCCGGAACTTCACCCCGTCGGGCGAGCGCACGTCGCGCAAAACCCGATCGTCCGGCTTGCACGGTGCGCCGACCGTGCCGAAGTCGAACCTCTGCCACATCGTCTGCCGGTATGCCTCGACAAACACCCGGGCGTGGGCGGGCAGATTGTACCGGCCGAGGTCCAGTTCGGCATCGAATCGGACTGCCCCGTCGGCCTCGGTAATGTGGATCTTCACATCCTCGGGCCGTATGGGCCGTCTGCCCGTAAAGTTGAGCCGCCCCATCATCTCTTACGCCTCCTTCCCCGCCGAAGCGGCGGCGTCCGCCGGTCCAACGTCCGGCTTTTCTTCGGTTACACTGACGTACAGGTCGCGGTTCTCATCGAAGCCGGTCACTTCGACGAGAAACTTGTCGCCTGATGGGCGAACACACAGAAGGTTCCGGTGGCGCCTGGTTATCTCGGCGTCGGCGACGACAATCGTCATCGAACCGTCCGAGAGATCGAAATCCGCCGGATCGTAGCGCGACAGAGGATTGCCGCGCGTCGTGTCGTACGCCACCTCGATGGTCAGAGCCGCGGGCAACGGTACTTTGCCGGCGTTGTCGCGCACGATGCAGAAGCCGGCATGGACGTTTTCGATGCGCCAGGGCTGCGGCCGCGGCTTTCCGATGTCGTGCGTCTCGGGCGTCTCCGGCGCCTGGCCGGGCTTTCTGGCGGGCCCTTCCACAGGCGGAGCCTGTTCGGGTTCCGGAAATGCGGGAAAGAACTCCGCCAGGCTCCGGCGGTCGCGCTGCGCGTCCGACTGGCTGAGGATCTCCGCTATATTGCGCGGGGACGTACGCACGAAATCCAGCAGTTGCCTGCCGTCCTGATATTTCCCGCGGAAGTTGCCGGTGTCATGAGACCAGTCCGTATGCGCCGGCGTTTCCGCATCGCCCAGAAAACCGGCCAGGGGCTTGTCATCGATGACGACCAGCGCGAACAGATTGTGCCCGCCCACGCGCCGCGGCTCCCGCCCGCTCGGCCTCGGGATGGTGATGCCGTTGCGAACGAAGATCGGCCGGTAACCGCGTCCCTTGAGATCCCTGCGCAGGAAGACGTCGAAGTGCGAGTCTTCAGGGGCGGCCCCGAGCTTCTGCACCTTAACAGGAACACGCAGAGCGATGAGGTCTCCGCGGGTAAACTGCGTGCTCAGCGAATTGAGCTGGTCCGGCGGAAAGAGCGACTTGTCCCACCTGGGTTTCGCTGCTGGCGCAGGAGCCGCCAGGCTCACCAGCTGTTGCGGCGCGATCTTGCGGGCGTCGAAGGCAAATTGTATCACCGCGCTGAGGCTTTCCTCAATGCCGCCCGAAGCCGACCTGGCCAGGTTCGGCAGGCTGCCCTGGTTGAGCAGCACGGAAGAACCGCGGCCCACGACAGAAACGGTCAGCTTGCCATCGAGAATGGGAAGGAAGTATTCGCGCACAACAGCCCGGACGATTGCCTCCGGCGTGACATCGTCGTGACAGAAAGGGACGACGACGGATAACCCGGGCTCGCCGTTTTTGCCCCTTTCCAGGCAGAAGGCCTGGCAGAACTCTTCGATCGCAGCGGAATCCTCCACCGGCAGGACAACCTCCGGCGGGCCGCTGTCGGGGCAGCCGAACATGCCATCGGGGGCATACACGGCGCCTTGCAGCTGGTGATAACGCAGCACGGCCTGTCCCATCAGCAACGGTTTGTTATCCGACCGGCGTATCGTGAAGCCGAACATCGTGTTGATGCGGCTTGATCTCGGAAAAACGGTCTTGCCGACGCCCCATTTCCCGCGTCCGCCGTCATTCTGAGACAGGCCTTCGGCGCGAAAGAAGGCGTAGAAACGGTTGTCGCTGCCGGCCGATGCGGAATCCCGGGCGCGGAAATCTCCCTCCAGTCCTCTGGTTCCGAAGTCCTCAACCACCAGAAATCTGCACGCGTCCGTCATTTCCGGGACACCGCGCAATCCGCTGCCGGGCGCAGTGAGGTGCGGCCAGAGACCTTCGAACCAGCGCTGCGCCACATCTCTGGCAAGCGGTCGACCCTCCGAGACGTAGAACAGCACGCGCACGGAAGGGCTGTGAGGGTCCTGCGCGTCCAGGGCATTCTGTATGGACTCGCGGACGAGCGCCTGTGCCGGTCCTTCGATGGCCTCTTCGTCGAAATACTCTCCGGCAATCGGATTGCGTTCCTTTTCCAATGAATACTTCTCTCGAAAAATCCATTTCGCGGTTGCCATCGTCGGTTCTCCCTGTTTCATTCCGCCCCTTCGGGAAGGCAGTTCCACGCCGCCTCCACCGCCTGCGGCAGCGGCTCTTTGCTCACAATAGAATACCCGCGCCGGCCGTGTGCGCGTACAACACCGACCGCGCGCAGCCACGCCAGCGCAACGTACGCCTGATACGCTGGCCACTCCTGACCCGTGGCCGGATCCTTCAGCGGGCGGTCATGACTGAACAATTCGTCCGCGGTGAACAGCCGGGCCCCAGATTGCCGCGCGGCGATAGCTCTCAGCAGCGCATCGACAGCCGCGCGCGGCGCCTTGTGCACGTATTCGCCGCGCTTCTTGCGCGACCAGCCGATCTTGACCAGCTCATTGCCGTTGCGAAGGAATCTGGGATATTCGTTTCGCGAAGCGGGCGTCCGATAACCGCGCGCAATCGGCCGCCCTGCGTCAGCCGTCCCGTATCGCACCTGTCGGCCGTTGCCGGGACGCCCCGCCTCCGCCTCCCGCAACGGTTCGCGAAGCGGCCCGACCGGCGCGCTATCGGATTCCATCGTGCCCAGCTCGGCGGCGATGCGCGCCACTTCGCGCGCCAGCTCCGTCAGCCGCGCAAGCGCGCCGTAGTCGGCAGCCGCGACTGCCCGGGAAAGCAGTTCCCGCAACCTGGTTTCAGCATCCACAAAGATTCCGCGAGCCTCAGATAATACACTCATTGCATAGATATAATAGCACGACAATATGGTGAGTCAATAGCGCATATCAGGATTCTTGCCTGCCGCCGGGCCGTTCGCGCCGTGTGACCGTGTGGAAGACACCGCATCGGGCCAGGCTCCCGGGCGGTTTGCGACCTCAGGACGCGGGCCGCGGACAGTGTTTGCGCTCTCTCGCCGGGGCGGACTGTGCAACGAAGCGCTGGCCGGCCATGGAGGTCCGGGCTTCTGAATCGCATAGCCGGCCACGCGCCACAGTCGTTCATACGTGGCGGGCTGATTCCGCGCGACAGTGCATCGTGCGAATCAGCATTCCCGGCCGCTGGACGGCGCAATGTCCGGGCGGTATAGTAAACGGTCTGTCCGGCGCATGGGCGACCGGGCGCAACACAGGCTCCGAGGAACCCTTATGGGATATAAACTCAAGCCCAACAAGAGCATGCTCAGCCGGTTCAAGGTTACGAAAACCGGCAAGCTCAAGCGCCGTCATGCCAAAACATCGCATCTGATGAGCGGGCGGTCGCCCGGAAAGAAGCGCAAACTGGGCCGGCCGGCAATCGTCTATGAAGGCATGGCGCGGCGCCTGCGCAAGTACATCGGCGCGGCGCATCTGAAGCCTGCAAGAACGGCTCATATGCGCAAGATCGCGCTGGCAAAGGCTCAGGCCGCGGCAACATCGCCGTCGCAGACGGCCCAGCCCGCGACCACCGGCGAAACCCCCGCCGCCCCCGCGCCGCAGGGAACGTAAGGACAGGCGCGATACGGCCAGGGGTCTGGCCGCGACCGCCGTCGTTGCAGGGCAAACTGGGACGATCGCGGCTTTGTGCAGAGTGCTGGTGTGCCCGTGTTGCAGAACACGTAAGTCGTGGCAGATGCATGCGCCCGCCCGCGGCTGGCCGGCACCGCGGGTTAAAGTATGCCGAAGCGCGGTTCTTCAGAAGTGCCGTTGCCGCCGCGCCCCAGAGCACGCCAGCAGGTGTGCGACAGGGCAAAGAGTTTCCGGCCCGCGCCGCCGCAGTGTGACATGAGCCGGGTCGCGGTTCTGTGCAGTATGCCATCGCGGCCAGGCGTCGGCGGGCGGCCGGAATCATGCCGACTGATTGCCCGGCAGTGCTGGCAGGAACCCACCTGCCGCGGAATGTCCGGCCGATCGGAGTCGGCCGCGGACACGACGACAGCGGCGATGCGCATCGCGGCGGTGTCCGCGGACTTTGTGAAAACGTAAACCGCGATCGCGCGGCAGCCGCAGATCGCGATATTTTTTCTGAAGCATCGGTGCGTGGCCGATGCAGCCAAGCCGTCCCGCCGGCGACGTTGCCGGCAGGAAACGTGCCTCTAGCTCAACGAAAGGACGCAACATGCCTCGTGTAAAAGGCGGTCCGGTTCACGCCCGCAAACGCAAGCGGGTATTGCGGGCGGCGAAGGGTTTTCGTGGCGGCCCGGGAACTCTGTATCGTCCGGCCCTGGAGTTTGTGCGCAAGGCCGGCGTATATGCCTATCGCGACCGCCGCCAGAAAAAACGTCTGTTCCGCAGTCTGTGGATAACCCGTCTGAATGCCGCTCTCAAAGCGCGCGGGCTGAGTTACAACCGGTTCATTCCCGCTCTGGTCGATGCCGGTATAGAACTCAACCGCAAAATGCTCAGCGAGCTGGCGATATCCGACCCGGCCGCGTTCGACGCGGTGGTGGAGAAGGTCAAGCCCTTCATCAAGACCGCATGAGGCGCGTTTTCTGAGGGCGTCGCGCGCGGCCCGCGCGCGCACGGTGCACGCACACGGCAACGGCGCAAGCCGCCACATGTGAGACGCCCTGGAGGCGAAGCGGGCGGCAGGGAAACAGCGCGCCGATGCGCCTGCGCAAGAACTGCGCCTGCGCGATCTTCCGCTGTGCCGGCGATTTGCCTACGGGCGTCGCGGCGACGGTTCGCATTGCAGAGCCCGTGCCCGCGAACGCCGCCGGGCGGGCTTGCGCTTCTGGCCGGCCGGGGTGCGGTGGCATATACTGCGTTTCGGGGCGCCGCCCTATGTTTCGCTGGTGGCAACTGGCTCTGCTGGCGGGTTATGCGCTGTTGCCGGTATTGACGGTGTGGCGCGCGATGTCGCTGCGCCGGCGCGGAGGGCGGGGAGCGCTGGCGTCGGCCGTCATCTTCATCGTCACGGGCGTGGCAGCGGGACTGGTGGTCGGAGCGGCCAATGCCATTCTGGCGTACGGCCGCGTCCCGCCGCTGCAAACGGCAAGACTCATATGCGTTTTCGCCGGCGGCGGCTGCGCTGTGTGGTGGCTCAACGCGGCCCTGCGGCATGCTGCGCTGCGTCTGGCGGGCGTGCCGGCTGATCGCGCTGTGGCCAACCCGCAACAGCCTGTCGGCAGGGTCATGCTGGCCATGGTCGTTCAGCGGGTTGTCGTGGTGCTGCTGGCGGTGCCGTATCTGCTGGCGCTGGCGACGGGATATCGCCCGGGAGTGACAACGTCATGGAGCCCCGCCGCAGACGTGTCCGACTGTGCCGAGGTATGGCTCGAGACCGGCGACGGGCTGCGGCTTCAGGCGTGGTGGATGAAGGCGGCGGCGGGCAACCGCGCCGACGGCGACGAAGACGGCGGCTGGCGGGGACGACGGTCGGTCGTTCTGTGTCACGGCACCGGCAGCGGCGCCGAGCAGCACCGCCGACTTGCGCGGCTGCTGGTCGAAGCCGGCTATAACGTGCTTGCGCCGCAGCTGCGCGGGCACGGTCGCAGCGGCGGATGTTTCGGGGGTTTCGGGGCGGTGGAAAAACGCGACGTGGTGGCGGCGGTGCGCTGGCTGCGGCAGCGTCATCCCGACCTGTCGCAGCGCATTTTCGGCATCGGCACGGGCACCGGTGCGGCGGCGCTGCTTGCCGCGGCGGCCGACCCCGATGAAGGCAGGCATATCGATGCCCTGGTGCTGTGCGAGCCGTTTGCGCGTCTGGATGTGGTGGCCGAGGCGGCGCTGGGAGACGAGCTCCCGCGGCCGCTGCGACGGCTTCTGGCGCGCTGCGTTCTGGCGGCGGCGTCAGTGCACGCGGGCGCGGACCTGCTGCGGTTTGCGCCGGGGGATTGCGCGGCCGACATCTGGCCGCGGCCCGTACTGGTCATTCACGGTCGGCAGCGCGGGCCGGTACCGGTGCTCGAGGAAATGGAAGTATATCGACGGCTTTCCGGACCGAGAGAGGAGTTCTGGCCGGGCGTCGCGGAAGATGATGCACAGCGGCCGAGGTCGGGCCGCGGCATCGAGCTTCAGATACGCCTGCTGCGCCGGGCGCTGGGTATGGACGACGAGATATGGAGCGATCCCGGCGTGCAGCATCGCACGCTGCGGTTTCTGGAGGAGGCCAGGTCCGCGCCGTATGTATGACGCGGTTGGCGGCAGCCGGCGCGCGGCGGAGGGCTGTGGCGTTGGCACACGGGCGCAGGCATGCGCCGCAAGCCTATGTCCACGACGCTTTTCGAATGGCTCATCAGACAATACCCGCAGGCCAGCCGGCAGACGCTGCGGCGGATGGTGGCCGATGGCCGGGTGAGCATAAATGGCCAGCGTGCGCGGTCGCTGAAGCTGCCCGTTGGCGAGGGCGACCGTGTGGAGGTGTCGGGACGGCGGCGTCCGGCTCCGCCGTCGCTTCAGCCGCTGGAGGCGGTGCACGAGGACGACGACGTGCTGGTGGTGAACAAGCCGGCCGGGCTGCTGACCAGCACGGTGGCGCGCGAGCGTCGTCCGACGGCGATCGGGATAATCCGGCGATATCTGGCACATCGCCAGCCCGGCGCGCGTCCGGGCGTGGTGCACCGGCTGGACCGCGACGCTTCGGGTCTGCTGGTGTTTTCCAAGAACGACCGGGCGTTTGCTTCGCTCAAGAGGCAGTTCTTTCATCACACGGTTGACCGGCACTATCTGGCGGTAGTTCACGGAAAACCGCGTCCGCCTGCGGGGCGGATAGAATCGCTGCTTTCCGAGCGCCCGGACGGTTCGGTGAAACAGACGCGGCGGCGCGGGGCGCAACTGGCGGTGACCGAATATGAGGTGGTGCGCACCGCCGGCAGATGGTCGGTGCTGCGGCTGCGACTGTTCACCGGACGCAAGCATCAGATTCGCGCGCAGCTGGCGGGGCGGGGCTGGCCGGTGGTGGGCGATGCCATGTACGGTCCGCAGCCGCCGGCTTCGGAACGGCTTCTGCTGTGCGCGACGCTGCTGGCGTTCGATCATCCGCGTTCGGGAGAGCGCATGACGTTCAGCATTCCCCCGCCGCCGGAAATACAGGCTATACTTGACGGCCGTGAGTGAAGAAACATCCAGAGGCGCACGCGCTCCGCGCGGCGCATGGGACGAAGCGGCCGACTGGTACGACCAGCTCGTCGGCGACGAGGGCAGCGAATATCACCGACATGTGGTGTTTCCGCGCACGCTGCGGCTTCTGGAGGCCGGCGCCGGGCAGCGCGTGCTGGATGTGGCGTGCGGGCAGGGGGCGTTCTGCCGGCTGCTGCATCAGCAGGGCGTGCAGGCAACGGGGATAGATGCCTCGGAGAAGCTCATCCGCGCCGCGCGGCGGCGCAACGAGGGACTGGCGTGCGCGGAAGGAGGCCCGGCGCCGCCGCAGTACGTGGTGGCCGACGTCCGCCGGCCGCTGCGACTCACAAACGCTGTCTTCGATGCCGCGGTGTGCATACTGGCGGTACAGAACATCGACGGGCCCGCCGACATGTTTCGGGCGGTGGCCCAGGTCCTTCGCGGCGGAGGCAGGTTCGTGGTGGTGATGACGCATCCGTGTTTCCGTTCGCCCGGGTATTCGTCGTGGGGATGGGACGAAACGGCGCGCGTGCAGTATCGGCGGGTGGACCGGTACATGAGTCTGCGCAAGGAGCCGATCTTCACGCATCCCGGGCGCAAGACGGGCCAGTACACCTGGACATATCACCGTCCGCTGCAATGGTATTTCAAAGCGCTGCGCGAGGCGGGACTGGTGGTCGATGCGCTGGAGGAGTGGACCAGCCACAAGCAGAGCACCAGCGGGCCCCGCGCCGCCGCCGAAAACGCCGCCCGCAGGGAGATTCCTCTGTTTCTGGCGCTGCGGGCGGTGAAACGCCTTCCGCCGGCGTCGTAGCAGCGGGCAGCGCGGCGTTGCGCGCAGCCGGTCGATTGCACGCCGGAAGCGGCAACCTACAATGGGGGCGCAGCGTCCGGGGCAGGCGGCTTTGGGGTCAATGCCGTCGCGTCCGGCGCATGGTCAAATCGGGAGGTCGCACATGAATCGCAGGCTGTCGCGTCGTCAGGCGTTGCGCCGGCTGGCCGGAACGGCCGCCGCACCGTCGGTCTGGAGCGTTCTTTCGGGGATAACCCGCGCCGGAGCGGCGGGTCGGCGGCCCAATATTCTGTTCATCATGACGGATGACCACGCCGCCCACGCTCTGAGCTGCT
>Ga0315298_1008718_pt1 | contig 12808 bp, 9 predicted proteins | sample WHS_1_MG_FD_203077 | JGI IMG/M metagenome (GOLD analysis project Ga0315298, IMG submission 203077) | Extremophilic microbial mat communities from Washburn Hot Springs, YNP, Wyoming, USA - WHS_1_MG | ecosystem: Environmental > Aquatic > Thermal springs > Hot (42-90C) | place: USA: Wyoming...
TGGTCGATCTCGCCAGGCTCAAAGAAGTCTGCTGGCAAAGGCTGACAGCAGGTAAGGTCAACATCTTGTTGAAGACCAAAGCCACCAAAGAGGTGATCGACAGATACGATCACACCGTTATATGCACCTACGCTGTACTGAACGAACTGCTGGACGACTACCCCTGGGCGCAGCGAGAGTACCAGTACGAGCTGTGCGAGAAGATCGCGGTCAAGCTGCCCAAGGCCTTCGACAACAAGTGCACGGTCATCATGGATGGCCCATTCATGTGCGTGGATCCTTTCGGCAGAACGGGGCTCTTCCTCATGGGCAACGTGGTGCATGCCATCCACCAGACCAATATCGGCAGAATGCCAATCTTCGACGAGAAGTACAGGCCCTTGCTGAACAGAGGCCTCATCCACGACCCTTCCATAAGCCGCTTCGATCGCTTCATCGAATCGGCCAAGGAGTACTTCCCCCGCATCACGGAGGCGGAGTACGTCGGATCGATGTTCACCTTCAGGACCGTGCTGCCCTACAAGGAGGACACCGACGAGAGGCCCAAGATCCTTCAGACCGTCAGCGACAGGGTCGTCACGGTCTTCGCGGGCAAGCTGGCCAACTGCGTCGAAGCAGCAAACGAGGTCTATGGGATAGTGAACGGCTTGTCAGCGTCCGATCCCAATCCGGCCATCCCAGCCGCGTCCTAGGCCCTCTGGTCGGCTGGGCAACAGATCAGCCGATAGTACCCTGGAGAATTCAACATGCCCACCCTGATCCAGCGGGCCAAGCGCGCCGTGGCAGGCCATCCCACGCTCTTCAATTGGCTCTATCAGCCCTACGCCGACTACCAGTTCCGTAAGCGGCGCGGCTACCTGGCTGCCCGGTATCGGGAGCTTCTCCGAAACGGGAAACCTGTCGAGAGCGGAGCAGCCTTCTCCATTGGCCACGAGCCGACCATCCGGTGCAACCTCGCCTGCAAGATGTGCTACCAGGCCAACTTTCGAGAGGAGGAAGTCGGAACCCTGGAGTTGTCGGCAGAGCAGGCGATAGCAGCCTACGATCGGGTCAACGTGGCCGACGCCAAACTGGTGGGCAGCGAGATCTTCATGCGCAAGGACGTTTACCAGCTCCTCGACTACCTCTGGAAGCGGCGGGTCCCCACCAGCCTCATGACCAACGGCACCCTGCTGGACGAGAAAGGCATCGAAAGGCTGCGGCTCTACGACAACATAGAATGGATCGGCTTCTCCATCGACGGATCGGAAGCGGTCCACAACGCCATCCGGGGCCGCCCCTACGCTTTCGCCCGCACCGTGAGGGCCATTCGGGGAGTACTCCCCCACTTCACCGTCAGCATCAACACCGTCATCCTCAAGGAGAACCTGGACGATCTGGCCTCGGTGCTCCACCTGGGCAAGGAACTGGGAATACCCTTCGTCCACTACATCTTCGAGGAGGCCTATACCCCGACGGACGTGCAGATGACCCAGGAGATCCTGCGCCGCGAGATGGGCTGGCAGCCGGGCAGCTACGAGATCTGCACCAACATCCGAGAGGGCTTTGAGTACAGCTTCCAGGAGCTGCTTTCGGCGCTGGAGAAGCTGAAGAGGGAGGGACGGCGGCTGGGGGTGTACCCGGTCTTCAGTCCGGACGTCTGGTCTCGCAAACTGGAGGACTACTACCATGGAACGGCACCCCGGAACCTCCACCTGGTGTGCGCCAAGCTGGTAACCGACACGCCCACCTTCCGGCTAGACCACCTGGGCAACGTCCACCACTGCGGTGTGATCAGGCGGCCCTTTGGAAACCTCCTAGAGCAGCCAGCGGAGGAAATCTGGAACTCGGAGGAGTACCGCCGCTACCGTGCGCTCTTGCTCGACCCGCGGCTGCTGCCCATCTGCAAGCGTTGCTGCAAGGCGGCCTTCATCTGATGAGTAAGGCAACAGGCAACAGGCACCGGGCACCGGAGACTAGGGGATGCGGAGACGGGGAGACGGGGGGACACGGGGACACGGGGACACAGAGGACCCAGGACCCGGGACGCAGGACCCAGGACCCAGAACCCACCACGGCCCTCGCCCAGGGGGAGAGGGGGGATACTGGGCACTCATCACCCGTCACTCATCACTCATCATTCGCCGTGGCACTCATAACTCTCGTCGGGCTGGGGCTGAGGCTCGCCGCCATCGGCCACGGATTGCCCTACCAGTATGTGCCCGATGAAAGCACTATGGTGGGCGGAGCGCTGCGGATGGGAGCTACCCGAAGCCTCGAGCCCAACACCTTCATATATCCGGCGATGCTCATGTACCTCTTCGCAGGAGAGTACCTGGGGCTGTTGGTTGTGGGCCGACTCGCCGGGGCGTTCTCCTCCATCGAGCAGTTCCGGGAGTTCGCCTTCACCGATCCAACCCTCTTCTATCTGCTTCCGCGGCTTGCCATTGCTCTCGTGGGGACGGCCACGATTCCGGTGGCCTACCTACTGACAAAGAGGTTGTACGGAAGGTGGGCTGGCGTCGTGGCAGCGGCACTGGTGGCGACCAGCGTCATGCACGTGCAGATGTCCCACCAGGCGCGGCACTGGGTACCGGTGGCGCTCCTAACCCTGCTGGTGCTGTGGGTGTCGCTGGACCTGGCCGAGAAAGGGCGCTGGCGCGACTACTGGCTCTCGGGGCTGCTGGTGGGACTTACGGCCGCCACCTCCTTCAACGGATTTCTCCTCCTGTTCTTCCCCCTGGTCGCCCACATCCAGTACCTGCGCCGGCGGAGCACTCAGAAGCTATCCGATAACCACGAAGACACCAAGACACGAAGGCTCTGCCAAGGTTCAACTTCGTGCCTTCGTGCCTTCGTGGTAGGTCTTCGGATGGACTCTATGCTGGTGGCTCTGATCCTGCCCCTGATGGTGTTCTTCGCCCTCAATCCCTACATCTTTCTGCACTTCGACCGGTTCATCGCCTTCCACTCCAGCGGTGAGTCGTCTATCGGGGGCCAGATCCGCGGGCACTACACCAACTACCTCCAGCAGTTCCTGGAGAAGCAGGGCTTCACCTTCTACGCCGAGGCGACCCTGGCCTACGAGCCTGCTATCACCCTTCTGTCCATCATCGGAGCAGTGCTGGCCATACGGCGTTTTCGATCTACCGCGCTCCTGGTGCTGGGATACCCCGTGTTCCACTACCTCATGTTCGCTACTACGGCTCCCAGCATGGAGCAGCGCTATATGCTGCCGGCGGTGGTCGTACTGGCATTGCCGGCAGGGCTGGCAGGGGAGCGAGCCCTGACGTGGATCTACCAGCGTCTCTCGGGCACGTGGATCCATCTCCCCCCTTCGATTGGGGAGGGATCGGGGAGAGGAGGAAGCGCCAGGGTGGGCCCGGCACGAGCGTTTCTCGCCCTGGCTGCCGGCAGCTTCGCCCTTCTGCTAGCCGCCCTTGTCTCGCTGCCTTCCTTACGGTACGATTGGCTGCTATCTCAAACGGACACGCGCACTCTGGCGAAGCAGTGGATCGAGACCAACCTTCCGCCCGGCTCGGACGTGGCGGTGGAATCCTACCCACCGCCGATCTCACCCGATCTGGAGACGCTGCGAGCCCAGCAGCAGTTGGACCCGAAGAGCATCGGAAATCGCGACCAATGGCTGTTGGAGAAGGGGCTGCCGCCTGGGGAGGTGGCCTACCGGCTGGCGCGACTCAACCTGGTGGATACGTCGCCCGCCGTCGACAATCTGTCGCCCTACCTGGCCACCCACCCGCACCGCTATTTCGTGGTTAGCGACTTCCGCTGGAAGGCGAATCATCAGGGACACTTGGCGCTGAAGGGCTACCTAAGGGTCAACGGGAAGTTATTGGCCGTCTTCCCCGCTGGCCATGAGATCGGATACGTGCCCTCGGATATGCTGAACAACATGGAGGATCCTCTGGTAGAGCTGTGGAGGATAGACAGGCCCGGACCGACCATCCAGATCTACGAGGTCCCGCGATGAAGATCTGTCTCCTCACCGACGAGCTGTCCTACAAGCACGGCTGGGGCAGATACTCCATCGCCGTCATCCGAGCCCTGCTGCGGCGTAACGCCGACGTGCGGATCCTCTCCCCCCAACGGTTGTGCACGGAGATGGACCTGCTGGCCCATCCGGATCATCATCCCGTCTCCTCCTTCCTCTGGGAAACTCGGAGCCTGTTGAGCACCACCCTGGCCAACTGGAGAGCCGTCCGCGGGCTGATGGCCGGTTGCGACGTGGTCCACTGCATCACGGAGCCATATGCCCCCGTGGCCGCCCTGGCAGCGGGCTCCAGGCCGCTGTTCATCACCGCCCACGGTACCTACTCGGTGTACCCGCTCACCCGGCGCCGCGATGCCCTGCTGTTGCGCTATGCCTATCGACGAGCGAGCCGCGTGCTGTGCGTGAGTCGCTTCACCGAGCGCCGCCTGCGAGAGAAGGTGAAGAACGTTTCCACAGGGGTGGTACCCGAGGGGGTGGATTTTGACCGTTTCCAGACCCCGGTCGAGTCACTGCCAGTGCCCAGTGGCCGGTATATCCTCTCCGTGGGTCCCATCAAGCCGCGCAAGGGATACAGCATCTCAGTGGAGGCCTTCGCCCTGGCTAAGCGGGCGGTGCCGGACCTGCAGTATTACATAGTTGGGATGATCCACGACGATGACTACCACCGCCAACTGATGAAGACGGCCGAGGAAGCGGGTGTGGCCGACAGTCTCCACTTCCTGGGTCAGGTTCCCGACGAGCGGCTGATTGCCCTCTACCAGCGATGTGAGCTGTTCGTTCTGACCCCGCTTACCCTGGGAACCCAGTTCGAGGGGTTCGGCCTCATCTACCTGGAGGCCAACTCCTGTGGCAAACCGGTGGTGGGCAGCTACGGTTGCGGGGCAGAAGAGGCCATCGTGAACGGCGAGACCGGTCTGCTGGTGCCCCCGGGACAGCCCGAAGCCGTGGCCCACGCTATGGTGAAGCTGCTCAGCGACCCGGATCTGGCGGCTCGCATGGGCAGCGCCGGGCGCGAGCGAGCCCGTTTGATGAGCTGGGACGTGACGGCGGCCAAGATCGTGGAGCAGTATCAGGCGACACTGAAGTCGTCGTAGGGTGACGGGCCCCCCACTCCTCCCCACGGCGGGGAGAGGGGCTGCTTCCCCCTCTCCCAAGTGGAGAGGGTCGGGGTGAGGGCTGAGGAGACACGGTTGAACTTGCCAGAGGTGGAAGAACGGATATTCGAGCAGGCCTGCTTTGACCGGGCCGAGAACGAGCGGATCTACCGCAAGTTCTTCGCCACAGTGCCTCACTCATTCCTGAAGATCGTGAAGAAGTACCGTCTCGCCGAGAAGAGGGTGGTGGACGTGGGCTGCGGCTACGGACATTACCTGATCCACTTCGGGCCCGGCTCCCTCGGTCTGGATGCCAACGAGAAGAGCATGCGGTTCGCCCGTTCCATCGGCCTGGAAATCCTGGGCTGCAACGTGGAGGAGTCCGTCCCCCTTCCCCCGGGTTCGTTCGACGCCGTCTGGTGCGCCAACCTGCTGGAGCACATGGTGGCCCCCCACCTGCTGCTGAGCCGCCTTCATCGCGTTCTGAAGGACGACGGCCTGCTGATCGCTAAGGTGCCGGTGATCCCGCCCTGGCCCGTCCGGTCGGCAGTCCGCCTGCTGGGCAAGCCGCTGGGCTTCGAGGCCTCGGAGCACATCAATGCCTTCACCCCTGCCACCTTCGCCTTCACCGTCCAACGCGCCGGCTTCCAGGTGATGGAGTCGGTCTCCCTGGCCTTCGCCAACCCGCTCCTACAGGTGATCGCCGCTCCCCTGAGCCGTTCCCTGGGCGGCAGCATTACCCTTGTGGCCCGCAAGGACCCGAACTTCGTCTACCCGGAGAAGCGGCTGGAAGCTTTCGATCCGGAGTGGATGCGGGGAAGCCACCGGGGCGGCTGACGGCAAATTGACAGTGTTCCTGCATCATGCTAGAGTCTTCAACAGGATGTGAGTAGTGTAGCGCATTGCCGCATCTGCTTGCCACCGCGAGCGATCCTCGCGGTGGGCGGCGCACCTTTCCATGAGGCCCTCCAGGTGAACGCTTCGAAGCCCGGCATGCCCCGGTTCACTGCCGGGTTGTCGTAGCCGCGAAGCCGGCTAGGTCCCCTCGCGGTGGAAGGGACCGGCGGGAAATCGATGAAGACCTAACGCCACAACGCGGCTGAGAAGGGGGTGGTGTTGCTCAGGTCTTCAGCTTTACCGCAACTGCCGCGGGGAACGATCTATCGTGATCACCAAAGGAGGATCCCATGCTGCGTAAGGCCCTCTTTCCAGTGACACTGGCTCTCGCCCTGGCTCTCGTCGCCGCCTGCTCGCCGGCGGCTCCGCCTCCTGCACCCACGGCTGCAGCGGCCAAACCGGCCGCGACCTCGGCTCCGGCTCAGCCCGCTCCGACTCAGCCCACGGCGTCACCGGCCGCTTCTGTCAAACCGACCGAGGTACCCGTCGCCAAGACCGACTTTCCCACGAAGCCGCTTTCGATGATAATCCCCTTCCCGGCAGGCGGCTCCACCGACGTCGGCGGTCGCATCGTAGCCGACCTGCTCTCAAAGGAGCTGGGCCAGCCCGTGAACGTGGTCAACAGGGGCGGCGCCGGCGGGCAGATTGGCTGGACAGAGCTCGCCGCTTCGAAGCCGGATGGCTACACCATCGGCATGATCAACCTGCCTCACCTCCCCGCCGTGGTGGTGGACGCCGAGCGACAGGCGGCCTTTAAGCAGGAGGATATCGTTCCTCTCGCCAGCCAGGCGTTGGATCCCACTCAGGTGGCCGTCAGCGCCGATTCCCCCTTCAAGACCTTCAAGGAGCTGGTGGACTACGCCCAGAAAAACCCGAAGAAGTTGAAGGTCGGCATCGTCGGCATCATGCAGGATGACGAGATCGGCTACCTGCAGACGGCCGATGCCGCCAAGTTCGACATGCAACCGGTCCGCTTCGACGGCGCCGCCCCGGCCATCACCGCGCTGCTGGGGGGCCACATCGATGTCACTTTCTGCACCGTGGGCGATAACTACGTCCAGTCCAAGGCCGGCAAGATCCGGGTGCTAGCGGTGCTGGACAAGGAGAGGACCACCAAGTTCTTCCCCGACGTGCCGACGATGAAGGAGCTTGGGTACGGCGAGCTGCTCTCCGCATCAACCCGGGGCTTCGCGGTCCCAAAGGGTGTCCCGGAGCCGATCATGAAGAAGCTCGAGGACTCCCTGATCAAGGTGATGAAGAGCGACGAGCACGTCAAGAAGATCGAGGAGGCGGGCCAGCCGGTTCTGGTGATGAACCGAGCCGAGTTCACCCCCTACTACAACAAGAGCTACGACGTTGCCCGTGCCTGGGTGGGTAAGGCGATCAAGGGGATCGATTAGTTCGCCTGCAAGCTGGGATCGAGGCTTCGGCCGGTGGACCGCCGGGAAGCGGGTCGGTTGGAGCCTCGATACCTGGCCCCCTCCATCGGCCCCGTTTGTGGACTAACGGCCACTCAGTTCGCGGTAGGCCTGCAGGCAGCTCTTCGCCACCCGGTCCCAGGTGAAGTTGGCCAGGACGTGCTCCCGAGCGGCCTTCCCCATCCGCTCCACCAGGTCCGGGTTGTCACGCATGAAGCGGATCCTCTCCCCCAACGCCCGAGGATCGTTGGGGGGCACGATGAAACCCACCTCCCCCTCAGGCACGAACTCCGGCATACCCCCCACCCGGGTCACCAGCACCGGCGTCCCGCAGGCCATCGCCTCCAGCAGCACCAGCCCCATGATCTCCGACTTGCGGTAGTAGGTACCGTACACGTCGGTGTGAACCGAGGGTAGCACGTTTACCATGGCCGAGGAGTACTCCACCGCCAGCTCCTCTTGCGTTAGGGCTGTCCGGAACGACACCCGCTTCCCCTCCGCCAGCTTCTTCAGCATCTCCAGGTACCGCGGGTGATAGGGTCGGCCGATCAGGTGCAGCTCGATATCGGCGTCGATGCCCTCCACCAGATAGTTGATGCCCTTGAAAGGGATCAGCCGCCCCGTGAAGATGGCTCTCTTCTCCCTGGGAACGGCTCGAGGGTAGAACATAGCGGTGTTGTAACCACCGTAGACGATCCGGGTCTTATGGGCAAACTGGGGATATTCGCTGGCCGAGTGGCGGGACACGAACAGGAAACCGGTGACGTGCTCGCCGGTCTTCAGTCGGTGGGCGTAGTTGCGACCGCCCCCGCCGTGGTCGGTGGCGAAGATCGCCTTTCGGAAGGCCCGGGCAAACAGCACACAGATGTCCGAGAGGGCGATCTGATACTGGTGCAGGTGGATAACGTCGGCATCCACCAACTCCCTGAGGAAGGCCAGTGAGATGGGGTTCACGTTCTTCCCGCCGAAGTAGAACCAGACCGGGTAGATCTCGATGCGAAGATCGCCCTCCCGGACGCTCTGCCTCCGTTTGCCGAAGGTCACCAGCTTCGTCGGGGTGTAAGACGACATAGCCCGCGCCAGCTCCAGGGCGTAGCGCTCCCCACCGCCGATCACACCCTCGTCGCTAAAGTAGAGCGGGCTAACGTGTGCTACCTTCACTGATTTCAATGTAATCCCTCGTTGGGCGAATGAACGATGTAGCCGCAGGCTTCAGCCTGCGCTCCCGATAGGCCCTCATGCGCATGGGCTCGGAGGGCGCGCACCCTAAAGGGTGCGGCTACATCAGCGGCTACCAGCTCGTCGCAGCATCCATGGCACCAACAGGGCGTTCGTTATGTCGCCTACCAAGTAGGCCAGGACAACGGTCAGAGCGGCGCCCACCGCACCGTAGCTGCCGACCATGACCCATCCGCCGAAGAACATGATAGCCGCCGGCACCAGCTTGGTCACGATGGCCAGCTTCATGGCGTCGAGCACCTGGTAGATGGGTCCAAGCCCAACGCCAAAGCCCATCAGGGCGAAGCGCAGCCCCAGGGCGTAGATGACGGGCTGCACGGCCGCGTACTCCGGACGATAGATCGACAGTATGAGAGGCGACAGCACCAGCATCGCCAGCGTGGTCAGCATCGAGATGCCGCCTGAAGCCAGCGAAACCCTCAGCAGGCTCCGGCCGAGCCGGCAGGCGTCACCCGTGGCCAGGATCTCCGAGAGCTTGGCGTAAAGGTTCCTGGAGATGGGTGCCAGGGGCACCGATAGGAAGTTCATCAGGTTGTAGCCGACTCGGAAGAAAGCCACATCGGCATCGCTAGCCAGCCGGCTCAGCAGCAAAGTGGGCAAGAGATTCATGAAGTTGAACATGTTCTTGTCCACGCTGACCAGAGCGCTGAAGACAAAATGCTGCCGGAATGGGACCCCAAACGCGGCACGCACCACCGCGCCGAGGCCCGGGAGGCCCGGCATGCGCGGCAGCGTCGACTGATACAGGATAGCGGCCGCCACGGAGGTTATGGCCGGCGTGAAGGCCACAGTCCAGAGCAACCCGGTAACTCCCCACCCCAAGGCCACCACGGTGACGTTCAGGAGGCTCGTCAGAACGAAGGCGCCGTTCTCCAGCAGCGTGAGCCGCGCCACCTGTCGGGTGCTCTGGAGCGCCATCACCACCATGTTGAAGAAGACCAGGAGAAGGGGGTTTACGAACAGGACCGCGGCCATCTCGCCGATCCGCGCATCGCCCACGATCACGGCCCCCAGGTAGCTTCCTCCCAGCAGACCCACCACGGCCTCCACCGCACCTATGGTGGCGCTCACCTTGAGGAAATAGGCCATCAGCCCCAGGGACTCATCCTCGTCCCTCCTCGCATAGGCGGCCGCGAGCCGGGTAATCAGCGCCTGGCCCACGGCCAGGTTGGCCAGCAGGTTCACGGTGTTCAAGACCGCCGTCGCCTGGACGTAGGTACCCAGAAGGTTGGGGCCCAGGAGGTTGGCAATAGCCACCGATGTGGCGAACTGTACCCCCATGGTAACCAGGCTGCCCACCTGGAGGGTCATCACCTCACGGGCAAAGCGGCCCGAAGCCAGCCGCGGGCTAAGCGCGGCCAGAAAGCCTGTCACGGTACCGGGTCTGGGATGCTGTTGGGAGGGGGTCGCGCCCAAGACGTCGTCGCCTCTTTGGCCTGGCGGGTATACCCGCGCTATAATACCAGAACCGGACCCGTCGCAAGGATGCGAAACTGGAGTGTCCCCAAGACCATGAAGGTACTCGTTCTCTCCGACTACTATCCGCCGAACACGAAGGGTGGAGCCGACATTGCCGCCGAGCGGCTGTCGGCCGAGATAGCCCGCCGCGGGCACTCCGTGCGGGTTCTGACCACCGTGGACGACCGCTCTCAAGCCGGGACCATCACCATTCGAGGAGTGCAGGTGCGGCGCATCCTCTCCCGCTACCCGGCCAGACTGCGCAACTACCTGGCGGTGTACAACCCCATGACGGTCGGTCAGGTGGCGGCGGAGATCACCGAGTTCCGGCCGGACATCGTCCACGCCCATAACGTCCACACCCACATATCGTTTCAGGCCCTGCTTATCGCCAAGAAGGCTTCGGTGCCCGTGGTTATCACCGCCCACGATCATCAGTTCTTCTGCAGCGGCAAGTTCGACTGCGTGCCCCCGGATCAGCCAACGCCCATACCGGCCTCCCAGTGCGCTCGCTGCCAGAGGTTCCGCTACTTCCCGTGGCGAAACTCGTTGATAAGGCGGACCCTGCGCCTCTCCGGTGCGCGGGTCCTGGCCGTGAGCCATGCCCTTCGGGACGACCTGGTGGCCAACGGTCTGGACCCCGCCATTGCGGAAGTGGTCCACAACGGGATCGACCCCGCTTCCATGGAGGTCAACGGCGACAACGTGCGCACCTTTGCCCGCCGCCATGCACTGGAGGGGAAACGGGTGATCCTGTTCGGCGGCCGGGTCAGCCACGCCAAGGGGATCGACCAGGCAGTGGCAGCCCTGGGCCGCCTCCCCAGGAGCATCAACTTCGTGTTCATGGTGCTGGGTAGCAGCGAAGATTACATTTCCTACATCCTGCAGTTGGGCCACCGGTTGAGCGTGGAGGACCGCACCATCTTCCTACCATGGCTCTCTGGTGAGGACCTCAAGGCTTCTTACGCCCTCAGTCACGTCTGCCTCACCCCTTCCATTTACAGGGAGCCGTTCAATCTGATCAACATCGAGGCCATGGCGATGCGAAAGCCGGTGATCACCACCTGCTTTGGGGGTCCGCCGGAGGTGGTGATAGACGGCGTGACCGGGTACGTTCTAGACCCACGCAACATCGACCTGTTGTCCTCGCGGCTGGAGGAACTGCTCACCGACGAGGCAAAGGCGGTGACCATGGGGGAAGCGGGATATCGGCGGGTGCTTGAGAAGTTCACCGTGGCTCACCAGGCCGACAAAGTCCTGGCCGTGTACGAATCCGTCCTGAAGGGGAGAGCGTGACGGCGGGACGGGGAGACGGGGAGACGCGGAGACGCGGAGACGCGGAGAACCTCCCTCTCCCCGCGGGAGAGCGTGAACATGCCAGAGGGCATGTTCACGGGGGTGAGGGCCAGTCGGGCACCTCCACTCATCACTCATCACTCACCACTCACCACTCACCACCAACCCGGCTCAGAATCCTCCACATCATCACCTCCCTGGACGTGGGGGGAGCTCAGAAGCACCTCCTCTCTCTGGTTCGCGGGCTCCGCGAACGAGGGCATGCTGCCGACGTCGCCTTCTTCAAGAACCCGTCCTTGCTGGGCGAGTTCGAGGAGACGGGAGCCACGGTTTTCGACCTGTCCGCCCGAGGAACTCTGTCACCGCTGCTGCTTCCCAGGCTCGCCCGTCTGCTCGCCGTCGGGCGCTACCAGATCGCCCACACCCACCTGCTGAAGGCCGACGCCTACGGCGCGCTCGCCGCCCTTCTTGCCAGAACTCCGATCCGCATCTCCTCCAAGCACAACGACGAGCAAGTGCTCAAGAACCCCGGCATCGCGGCGATCCACGGGCAACTCTCTCGGCTGAACCAAAGGGTGGTGGTCCTTTCCGACTACGTGGGTAGGTACATGACATCGGTGGGAAAGGTAGACCCGAACCGCATCACCCGGATATACTACGGTCTGCCTGCATCAACCACTGCCAGGATGGGGCAGGGCCTCGTCCTGAGGAGCGAGCTGGGCGTGCCGCCGGAGGCTCCCCTGATAGGCACCGTGGGCCGGCTGACCGAGCAGAAGGGGCTGGTCCACCTCCTGGAGGCGATGGCTATCCTGCGGGATCGGCTTCCGCAGGCGCGGCTGCTGGTGGTGGGCGATGCCCAGGACCGACGCGAAGGATACAAGCGAGAGCTGCTTCGACGGAGAGACGCCCTGGGGCTGGCGGAGGTCGTCATCTTCACCGGCGTGCGGGCAGACGTACCGGCCATCATGCAAGCCATCGACCTTTTCGCCATGGCTTCGCTGTGGGAGGGATTCGGGCTGGTGTTCCTAGAAGCCATGGCCGCAGCCCGCCCCATCGTTGCCACGGCGGTGAGCGCCGTTCCGGAGGTGGTGGAGGACGGAGTCACCGGCCTGCTGGTGCCGCCAGCGAACCCGGCAGCCATGGCGAGCGCCATGCTGTCGCTCCTGTCAGACCCCGAGAAAGCGCGGCGGATGGGTGAGTCGGGACTGCTTCGACTGAAACAGCGGTTTACCGAGGAGCGGATGATCGAGTCCGTCGAGGGGCTCTACTTCCAGTTGTGGGGAAACCATTGAGGTGCGTCGTAACCGGCTGTGCCGGCTTCATTGGATCCCATCTCTCCGAAGCTTTGATCGCCCGCGGCCACCTGGTGGTCGGGGTGGACTGCTTCACCGACTACTATCCCAGAAACATCAAGG
>Ga0315298_1008719_pt1 | contig 12806 bp, 18 predicted proteins | sample WHS_1_MG_FD_203077 | JGI IMG/M metagenome (GOLD analysis project Ga0315298, IMG submission 203077) | Extremophilic microbial mat communities from Washburn Hot Springs, YNP, Wyoming, USA - WHS_1_MG | ecosystem: Environmental > Aquatic > Thermal springs > Hot (42-90C) | place: USA: Wyoming...
CAACCACCACTAATTCCGAATAATTATTTCTCTTTAACTCTTAGGTTTAGTTTTTTTATATAAGGCTTAAAAAATCTCATTCCTCCTCCTTCGCTTATAACTTGAAGGATACCGACCGGGTTGGTAATAATAATTCCGGAAAGCAAGGTCACTCCCAAAGGTTCAAAAACCTCCGGAAGAAGCAAAGTAGAAGCACCCACCAGCACAACTTCGCGACAATTCTGGGAGGCAGTGAGAAGTGGCTCCAAAGTTCCATTAATCAGGGTAGTAGAAGTTATAAAGGCAATATCACAAGTGGGTAGCAATTCCAAAGCTTTTTCGGCTGGGAATAAACCTTCAGCCAAAGAAGTAGCCTGCTCGAAAATTAGTAGTTCCTGCACCATTCCTTTTAATAAAGGAACCAGCGGACCGAAAAATCCAACCATTCCTACCCGATCAGTAGGTTTGATTTTAAGAATATCGAGGACATCACCTTCGCTCCCCAAATCTTGTCTCTGATTCACCAGCGCATTTGCCGTAGCAATTCCCACTGCCGACTCCACTACTACCGATGAACCAATATAATCCAAAAACTTATGGGATGGTTTTCCCGCTAAAGGCCGGTCCCCCATAAATACCGAACACCCCTCGAAAAGTCCCGGCTTGAAAGTATAGGCAACACCAGCATTACCATTTTCGAGAAGGACACCAGTATAGCCCAGACCAATCCTTACTTCCTTAACCAAAATTTCTTGATAATGTTCTTTTAAAAAATTACGGATATTATCCGCTATCATTAGCACTATTATTTCCTTTAATTCTCTTTTGCCTCAAAATAACATTGATTATTGTAAAGGCGGTAATGGACTTTACCTTCTTTATTTAACTTCCCAAGCGATTTTACCAGTTCATTCTGATGAATTCCCAGGGCAGCCGAAAGTTCAGTTAGAGTGCAGGGCCTCCGCCTTAGTAATTCTAAAATTATTTTTTCCCCTCCCAATGAACTGGAAGATAAATTATCAAAATTTTGACGGGAGATGATTTCTGCTTTTTCTCCTAACTCAGTTCGAATCTCAATTAACTTTTCCCCGGAAAGGGGGAAGACAAAATCTTCGGCAGGAGGACGATCAATCGTGTTAAGATGAATTTTATCTGGATTTATCTCTTGAATAGTATCTTTTAATATTTGAACTTCTCTTTTCGAGTCATTTACTCCCAGACAAAACATGATTTCCAGCCAGATTTCTCCTTTAAAAGCCTTACGCAATTCTCTTAATCCCTGAATGATATCCGCGATCTGAAGCGAGGGATAAGGGCGATTAAGATATTTAAATAAAGAGTTAGTTACTGCATCTAATGAGGGAAGAATAATATCCGCACCCAACAAATCCTCTTTAACTTCATCTTGATAAAGTAAGGAACTATTGGTTATAACTGCTACGGGAATTGTAGTTATTCTTTTAATTTCGGAAACAATCTCTTTGAGCTGGGAGTTGAGGGTAGGCTCACCTGAACCACTGATAGTGATATAATCTGGAGTGATGGCTGCCTGTTTCAGGTATCCTTTTAAATCCGTGATAATTTTTTCCGGAGGAACATACTCCTTACGCTCAATAGTTTTGTTAGTGGTTCTTCCCAGTTCACAATAAACACAGTCAAAGCTACAAGTTTTGTAAGGCACAAGGTCAATCCCCAACGAGCGCCTTAATCGGCGTGAAGCAACTGGACCGAAAATATATTTCAATTTGAATCTCCTTTATTACTTTAGTAGAAAAGAAAAAGTACACCCCTAACTATTTTTTATAAACCACTTTCCACGGTTCCCGCCTTTTCTTAAGATAATCCCGTAAAGCTTCCTTAAGAGTGTTACAAGCCAAATCAGCACAATGACGATGTTCGGGGGGGAGACCATCCATTGCATCAATAATCTGTTCTGGGGTTATTTGTAAAGCCTCTGGAATGGTTTTCCCCTTAGCCAATTCGGTAGTTATACTTCCCACGGCAGCAGTAGTCCCACACCCTTCGGTAAAAAAATTTATATCCACAATCCGGTCATTTATAATCCGCAAACTCATTTCCATCGTGTCCCCACAGATACCGGTAGATCTACCAATCCCTTGTGGATTCTCAATTCGACCCACATTACGCGGGTTAAGCCAGTGGTCAATCACCTTTTCCGAGTAAATTTTTCGTGCTTCCTCCAGCATTTCTTGTTGTAAACGTTCCCAGGATACTGGATCAAAAATTTCATCTTCCATCACAACTACCTCCCTGAATCAAGGACCAGAGTTGAACCAACACTGTTAATTAACAATTGATTGGGCATACTTTTAGCAATTTCCATTATCGCTTTAAATCCGGTGCAATGCATCGGACAAATTACCTCAGGTTTTATTTGGGTCAGTTCAGTTAAAGTCGGAGAAATCACTGGTTCAAATTTGGGACCACCTAAATGAAAACCACCAATCACCGCGTAAACCGAATCTATTCCGGTAAGTTTTTGGGCATACTTAATGGTGTTGATAATGCCCGAATGAGCACACCCCGTAATAATAACCAACCCTTTGTTATTAAGGTAAATGATAAGACCTTGGTCATCCAGCATAAGATCAGGCTCAATTTTCCCCTCCCGCTCAACATAAGCATTAGAAATCCCCTTTTCAAAAGCAACCTTTCTTTCAATTTCTCCGCTTATCAGTATCAATCCATCCGCAATAAGATAGGGAACTGAGTTTTTTATAATCCGGGCACAAGTTGTTGCAAATATTTCTTCTTTTAAAATTGGAAAGCGAATTTTTTCTCCGTTATCCAGAACAAGAAAGCGTTGGCTTAAAAAAACATCAGGATGCACTACTACTGGAATTGGCAAAGAAATAAGTCCTAAAATACCAGCCAATCCCCCCCAGTGGTCCATATGCCCGTGGCTTAAAACTACTCCTTCTATCTCCCGAAGATTTATTTCCATTTGATTAAGGTTATGGATAATACCAGTTTTTGACCAACCTGCATCAAAAAGAATACTATGTGCTTTTCCGTTCGCAAATACTTTGATCAATAAGGATAATCCGTGTTCAGCAACGAGTGGTGGTACAATTTCTCCGTTCCGGTAATGAGGGCTCCTTTTTATTTTCTCGAAGGAAGAGAGAAGAACATCAGTGTAGTTATCAATAAGAGTAACAACCTCAATTTTTTCCGTTTCAGTAATTCTCACCATATCTTATCTCTTTTAGTTATAAATTTCTTACCATTCCAATACCAATTTTCCCCTTTGATTTCCTCGGTGCTGAAGCATTCCTTTTCCTCCCTTGGATCTTTATTTATATTTATGATTCCACTGGTTACTCGGGGGTAATCCTGGTTTAAAAGCTTTACTAATTATTCCCTTGGCCAAAGGATCTTATCACTTTATCCCAGATAGTTTTTATTTTAGAAGTAATCCGCCCATCCTCAAATTCCACTACCGTTTTACCCGCTACCATAGCCCGGGTAACTACTGGATCATAAGGAATTTCTCCCGCAATTTCAATTTGATTCTGCTGACAATAATCTTTTATTTTTTCGGTAGCTTCGGGATTAATATCACTTTTATTAATGCAAACCATAGCCGGAATATTAAAATGCCGGGCTACCCCTACGACTCGCTCTAAGTCATGAATTCCGGAAAGGGTGGGCTCGGTTACTGCCAAAACTAAATCAACTCCGCTGATCGAAGAAATTACCGGGCAGCCAATTCCCGGCGGACCATCAATAATAATATAATCCATATTTTCATTTTCTGCAATCAAACGAGCTTGCTGACGGACCAAAGCAACTAATTTTCCTGAGTTTTCTTCTGCAATACCCAAACGGGCATGGACTAAAGGACCAAACCGGGTCCGGGAAATAAACCATTGCCCACAAAGATTTTCTTGCATGCTAATTGCCTTTTGCGGACATACCTGAACGCAAACTCCACATCCCTCGCAAGCAATGGTGTCAATTATAAATTTATCGTTAATTGCCTCAAAGCGGCATTTTTCCCGACAAATCCCGCATTCATTACATAAGCTTCGATCAAGGAAAGGGAGCCTCCCCCCATAAAAAGCTTCTTCTTTTTCTATCCGAGGATTAAGAATAAGGTGAAGATCAGCAGCATCTACATCTGCATCCGCCATCACCTTATTTTTCGCCAGAGCAGCAAACGCAGCAGTTATAGTAGTTTTGCCAGTCCCACCTTTACCACTAATTATAGTCAATTGTTTCATACTATTATCCTTCGGGTGATTGCCTGATAAATTCCCCAAAATTTCTCTTTATATTCGGGAAATTTTTTCACTATCGGTACTCCCCGGGAATAGGCTTCAGCTATTTTCCGTTCAAAAGGGATTTCCCCTAAAATAGAGATTTTTTCCGATTTACAATATTCCCAGACTTCTTTGTTCCCGATATCCGCTAAATTTATCACTACTCCAAAGGGAATTTCCAATACCTTCAACATTTCAACTGCCAACTTTAAATCATTTAATCCAAATGGGGTGGGTTCAGTCACTAAGATACAAAAATCGCTCCCCTTAACTGAAGTTACCACCGGACAAGAAGTCCCGGGAGGAGAATCAATAATTACTATCTTAGTGGGATTAATTAATTTTTTTTCCTTCCGGATTAAGGGAGGAGCCATAGGTTCACCGATATTCAAGCGCGCCTGGACAAATTCAATGGAATCTGCTTTTCCTTTCTCTATTACCCCAATTTCTCTTTCTACTTCTTGAATAGCATCAGCCGGACAAATATAAGCACACCCACCGCAGCCATGACAGAGCTCAGGAAAGACTAATACTTTATCTAATAAAGTAATGATGGCATGGTACTCACAAACTTTTGCACACATACCGCAGTGGGTGCATTGGGCTAAGTTTACCTCAGGCACAGGAATGCCTACCGACATCGTCTGCTCTATCCGGGGCTTTAAAAAAATATGCCCGTTTGGCTCTTCCACATCACAGTCTATATACTGAACTTCTGGTAAGGTGAGAGCAAGATTGACAGCAATAGTGGTCTTTCCCGTCCCTCCTTTACCACTGGCAACCGCTATTTTCATAGATTAACTCGCTTAAGCAATTTTTGTCCCTGCTTCCGGTCCGGGAGAAACATTATAGATCTCAGTAAGCTTTATTATAACCGCACCTTTGGATTTTATCGGAAGATTCAACTTTTTCGCCACCTCGTCAATCCATTTCGCCGTTTCCTCAAAACGCTTTCCTGAAGTTTCTATGGTAGCAGTCCCTTTAAGTTGGTATCCCTCAAGCTTATCCCAGATAGTAATAGCTACTTGCGGATTTTCCTTCAAATTCTTCAAGGTTTTGTTAAAAAATTGATCTGAAATAAGTATGGTTTCGTCATCGATTATTTTTTTGGCATTCACCGGAATAACATTGGGCAAACCGTCTTTGGTGGCGGTAGCTAATACAATAGTTTCCTGTTTTTCAAAAATCTCTTTTACCCTTTGATTCATTTTTGCCATCTCAAATCACTCCTTTCAAAAAATCTTATTTTCTCATCATTGCGGTCCCGCACTTAGGGCACTTCATCTGGAAACAGGGAATCCCCGCCTGATGCGGACTAACCGTGCCGCAGGAAGGGCAGATACACTCACCAACCGGGCCTGCACCTCTCCCGCTGCCTTTACCCCTCCCTTTTCCCATACCTCTACCTGTTCCCGGTCCGGCTCCCCCGGGAGGTCCGGTTCCATTTCCTCTGGGCATATAGCCACCTTCCTTTCTTCTAACTAAGTTAATAAAAAATACTTTTAAAAAAATTCTAACCGATTACTTCTTTTCCTCTAACTTTTTTATTCGCTCGTTTATTGCATCTAATTGCTCTTTCAGTAACCTCGATTGTTCCTTCAAGTCATTAAGTTCCTGTTCTTTGGAAACCGCTGGTCGCACCGAAGGAGGATTAAAAGGAGACGATCCGGAAGAAGGCATACCCATTCCACCGCCCATGCCCATGCCTCGTCCCATACCCATACCTCGTCCCATACCCATGCCCATACCACCGCCACCACCCATACCGAAATGAGCTGCTACGGTCGGGCCTCCAGTTGATGGTCTTAATTTCCCCGTCTTATAACTCTCTACTACCTCCCTTACCTTACCACCAACGCCAGTAATAACCTTAACCCCTGCTGCCTGAAGAGTGGAATAGGCATTAGGGCCTACATTACCAGTAAGCACCGCTTCAACCCCTTTACTGGCTACTAATTGGGCAGACTGAATTCCCGCTCCTCCCATAGCCGAAATATTAGGGTTAGGGATTGATTCAAACTCCAGAGTATCCAGGTCAACAATAATAAAATACTGACACCTGCCAAAGCGTGGATCTATCTGGGCATCAAGATTGGGAGCTACTGATGAAACACACACTTTCATTTAAATCACCTTCTTTCTCAGCATATTATTAATTATTAGGACCGGATTTAATGTTACCGGTCCTAATTCCCTTCCTTGCCTTTTTCCAGCTCGCTAATCCGGGCATCAATCTGTTCCAGCTGCTGTCTTAAAATTTCTGCCTGATCTTTTAAAAAAGCTATTTCTTGTTCCCGTGCAATAGCTGAATTAGGGGGAAGGTTTACGGGATATGGGTATCCCCATCCGGGGTAGGAAGAGGGTGAATAGGGAAGATAAGCCCAACACCGCGGCAATCCTCCTCTTCCCCTTCCAATATAAGGCCAGGGAGGAGAATATCCTCGAAAACCAAAACCCCAACCCATTCCTAATCTTTGTCCGTACGGCATAATAATCACCTCCATTTAGTTATCATAAAAATCAAACCATTTTCTCTTCCCTTAAATAAACTTGGGGAAGATATCACCACCACCATCTCATCCCTCTTCCCATCCACCGTCGATATCCCCATCCGAAACCAAACGGGATATAAGGAGAAAAGGGGACCCTCCCTTGCGGATAATAAAGCCCATAAAAATACCCGTAAGGAGGAATATAAGGGGTTCGGAGGCTAAGCCATGCACCCGCAAAATAGGGATTGCACCAACCCCTTCCTCCTCCAGTCATAGGGCCAAGTCCCATTGGGCCGGTTCCATCCAAGCCTGGCATATTTTTTCACCTCCTTTCCATTTGAAATTTTTAAAACATCCTGATTTCCATTTTAGACAAATTACCGGATAAAAATTGCTGGTAAGCCTCCTGAACCGAAATATCTGGCGAAGACAAATAAATTTCTACTCCCGCTTTATTTAGCACTTCATAAGCTTTAGGACCAACCTGTCGAGCAATCACTACCTTTACCCCTTCATTAATCAAATCCTGGGCACAGCCCGTCCCTGCTCCTGTCTGCGCCTCCGCATAAGAATTACGAATAGTTTTGACGATACCTTTCCCTTCTTCAAAGATGATAAACCAGGTACAACGCCCAAACTGAGGATGAATCAAAGATTCCGGGATTTCACCGGTGGCACTTACTGCTATCCGCATAATTTCCTCCTTTATTTTTCATCAGCTTTTACAGCAACTATCTCCGGTAGAGCAAGGTGGTGCTGAACAGCGTTCATCTCTTCCACAGCAAGTTTTCCCTGATTCCCGATGAGGGATATGAGTCAACACCGCCGAAGCAGAAAGCAATTTTTCTACTTCACTACTACCACACTCTTTGCACAATATTGCATCGGACTGATTTCCTATGCTCAAATGTTCAAATTTACTTCCACATAATTTACAACGGTATTCAAAGATCGGCATAAATAAACCTCCTTACTGATGGTGACAGCCTTCATGCCCTCCCTGGTGTTCATGCTCACAAGCTACTACTCCGGACACCTTTCCATCTAAATAAGCCTGAAGAACATTTTTCACTTGCCCTCCAACACCAGTAGCGACTTCAATGCCCAAACTCTGAAAAATTTCGATTGCCCGCGGTCCCATACCACCAGCAATAATAACCTTAGCGTTCTGGCTATTAATAAAATAAGGAACTACTCCCGGGGTATGGTTATTGTAATAAGGGTTTTCTACTACTTCTACCTTCTTAATTTCTTTACCCTCAACATCTACCAGCACATAAAAGGGGCAACGACCAAAATGCATGCTCATCTGGCTTTCCAGTCCATTATTCTCTTCACTGGCAAAAGCAATCCTAATCATAGTGATTTTCCCTCCATTAATTTTTAGTTTTGAATTTTTCTAAATACTGGACTTTCTTATCTACTCCCTCCTCCAAAAGTTGCCTCCACCTTTCCGAAATTTTTCGAAAAGACTCTGCCACTTTTGAATCCCAGTGTCTACTTACAAAAGGTATACCTTCATCTGAACTAACTACCATCTCGGGGTCAAGTGGTATCCTGCCTAAAAAAGGAACTTTCATTTCTTGCGCTGCCCTTTCGCCTCCGCCAATTTTGAAGAGATTAATCTCATTATTGCAATGGGGGCAAACAAACCCGCTCATATTTTCCACTACTCCAATAAGAGGTATTTTTAACTGCCGGCAAAAACTAATGCTTTTTCGAGAATCGAGCAAAGCTACATCCTGAGGAGTAGTAACAATAATTGCTCCATCAACCTTCTTAATCAAATGGGCGGTGCTGAGGGCCTCATCACCGGTTCCTGGTGGCAAATCAATAATTAGGTAGTCTAATGCCCCCCAAAATACTTCACCTAAAAATTGCTTAATAAGACTATGTTTCAATGGACCTCGCCAGATAACCGCATCATCCTTACTGCGCAAAAGGAATGCAATGGATATTACCCTAACTCCACTTTCGGTTTTTATCGGTAAAAGTCCATCTTCATTTCCCACTAAACGTTTCTCTTCTACTCCCATCATCTTGGGAATATTGGGTCCATGAATATCAGCATCCAAAATTCCTACCGCAAAACCTTCCTTTGCTAAGGTCACAGCTAAATTTACTGCCACTGAAGTTTTTCCCACCCCGCCTTTACCGCTTAGCACCATAAATTTATATTTCACTAGGGACATAGTTTCCTGAAGTCGTTTTAATTCATGTGCTTCTTTCTCTTCTTCATTGCAAGTCCCAGCTTGTTCACAGGTTTGGCAGCTGGTTTTACGGTCACACTTTTCTTCCTTCATTGCTAATTTCTCCTTTTTAAATTGATAGTCTTATAAGCTCTTATTGGCTATAAAAACAAATTATTCCCAAAGTTTTCCCACCCTTTCATAAGGCCAGGCTAACATCCCCCCTTCCATAAATTTGACATCTCTAAACCCATACGCTTCTAACATCCGCTGCGCTTCATAGCCACGGAGGCTAATCTGGCAGAACGTAATAATTTCTTTATCTAAAGGGAGATTTTTTAATTCCGTCTGAAGTTTACCCAACGGAATAAGCTTAACCCGGGGATCTTCAATTCGAAGTTCCTCATATTCAACCGGAGCCCGGACATCGAGAAGAATAAAATCATCTCCCCGGTCAAGTTTTTCTTTAACTTGTAATGAAGATATACTTTTGGCTATCCCATCTAACTTATTCGCCAAAACATTAGCAGCAGTAATGATGCTATCCAAAGCGGGAGAAAAAGGTGGGGCATAGGCTAAATCGAAATTGCTGATTTCTTTTACCGAAGCTTTTAAACTAAGTGCGGTAACAACAACTTCTATTCTTTTAGCCACATCACCCGGACCTATAATTTGTGCACCCAGAAGCCGACCATCATTCCGATCAGCGATTAACTTAATAATAATGTTTTTCCACTCGGGGAAATAGTGGGGTCGATCCGGCCCCGGACAAATCACTGTTTCCACTGCAAACCCCTCCTTTCGAGCTTCTTGTTCATTAAGTCCAGTTTTGGCAACATTAAAATCTAATACCTTGCAGATGGCAGTTCCTAAAACACCAGGAAATGGTAATGTCCCTCCGGTGATATGGTCCGCAATTATTCGACCATGTTTATTAGCAGTAGAGCCTAAAGGAACATAAATTCTCTTTCCGGTTATCCGGTGGATGTTTTCCACACAATCTCCTCCCGCATAAATATCGGGATCGCTGGTTTGAAGATATTCATTTACTTGAATCGCTCCGGTCTCTCCCAAAACGATCCCCGCATTTTTAGCCAATTCTACATTTGGTTTTACTCCCACTCCCAAAAGAACTAAATCTGACGGTAATTCCCGCTTATTGGTAATAACTTTTTTTACTGCTCCACTTTCATTACCCTCAAACCGGAGCACCTTTTCTGAAGTAAAAAGGTGAATCCCTTTTTCTTCCAAATAACGGCTTAAAATAAGAGCTATATCTTTATCCAGAACCGCTGGCAATACCCAGTCCAGCATCTCAATAACTGTGGTTTCTATCCCCCACTCATAAAAAGCCTCTGCCATTTCCAGACCAATAAGTCCCGAGCCCACAATCACCGCATGATTAATCCCTCCTTTCATCAGGAATTGCTTAATCGCTAAGCCATCTTCCATCTTGCGAAGTTGGAAGATATTCTGAAGATTAACTCCTTCAATCGGAGGGACTACCGGAACTCCACCCAATGCTAAGACCAGCTTATCATAAGAAAATTCTCTTTTCTCTCCCGTAACTACATTAACAGCTTTTACTATTTTATTGTGACGGTCGATTTCCTCTGCCCGGGTCTGGGTATAAACTGCTACTCGTTTTACATTCCTAAAAAAGTTTTCATCGCGAGGAATCCCGATGGGGGTACTAAATAATTCTTTCTGGTCATGAACTAAGTCCGAAATAAAATAGGGTAAGCCACAAGCACCATAAGAAATTATTGTCCCTTGATCAATAATTGTTACTTCAATCTCCGGGTTTTTTCGTTTAATCCGGGCCGCTGCTTTTGTTCCCGTAGCTACTCCCCCAATTATCAACACTTTTTTAACCATATTATCTCCTTTCTAATATTAATTAGTTCTATTCCTTCTCTCCCTCCCCTGATTTCTTTTTCTCCACCGCCGGCAGCCCAACTTCGGGCAAAACGGAGCAAACGGGGAATGGAGATTACCTTTTAAAAACTGCTGAAGAACTTCCCGTGCTTCCCCAATCACGGGAGTAATTACTCTTACATTTTTATTCCCTAATAATGGGATAAGAAAATCCTGCACTCCGCCACAAATTAAAGTATCAACTCCTAACTGCTGAAGCAAATTACTCCGCTGAATCAGATTATAATCCTTCAGGTTGATCTTTTCCTCCGACACTACCTGGTTATTTTCAATGGTAGCCACCATTAAAGTTGGAGCAAAATCAAATCGGGGTGATACCCGGTCATGGAATAATGGAATAGCAACTTTCATATTTTTTTCTCCGCATCATTTTTTCTGCATATTAAATGCCAAAACTAAAAAGCTAAAACTTTCAATTAGTTAATTAACAAATCACGTTTCTGGGATTGAATTTTTGCAATAAAAAGGACCGTTATCATTGCAATTTTGCTATTTTTATGCTAAAAATAATCGCTAAAAGAAAGAAGAGAAAAATTTTTGCAAAACTTTGGGAAAACACCTACCAGGAGAATTCAGTGAAAAAAAGTAAGCAAGAGAATCAAATTGAGGTTATTCTCGATAGCATCACCGAGGGTGTTTTTACTATTGATCTGGAGAAAAACATCACTACCTTTAACCGGGCAGCAGAAAAAATTACCGGCATCAAACGCGAACAAGCAATAGGGCAAAAATGTTTCGATGTATTTCACTCGAGTATTTGTCAAAGCTCCTGTGCCTTAGAAAAGACTATGCGCACCGGGAAAGAAATCATCGACCTCAAGGTTAACATCCTGAATATCGCCGGGAAAGAAATTCCCGTGAGCATCAGTACGGCGGCTCTCCGCAACAAACAGGGCAAGGTAATCGGAGGGGTAGAAACTTTTCGTGATCTTTCGGCAATTGAAAAACTAAAAAAGGAGATCACTAAAAGATATTCATTTGAAGATATTATCAGTAAAAATCATAAGATGCAAGAATTGTTCAGTATGTTACCCGATATTGCGGAAAGTGAAAGCACGGTTTTAATTGAGGGCCCCAGTGGTTCGGGAAAGGAACTTATCGCCCGGGCAATTCATAACTTAAGTTCCCGCCGCAATGGTCCTTATGTAGCGGTTAACTGTGGGGCTTTGCCGGAAACTCTTTTAGAATCAGAACTATTTGGGTATGTCAAAGGAGCTTTTACTGATGCCAAAAAAGATAAACCGGGCCGTTTTGCCCTGGCCGAAGGAGGAACACTATTTTTGGATGAAATTGGTGACCTTCCTATTTCCCTTCAGGCAAAGCTTTTACGAGTACTTCAGGAAAAAGAGTATGAACCTTTAGGCACAACTAAGACCCAAAAAGCCAATGTCCGGATTATTGCTGCCACTAATAAAAGCCTTATGGATTTGCTGAACCGAGGAAAATTCCGGGATGACCTTTACTATCGGATTAATGTGATCAAAATAACTTTGCCTCCCCTTTCTCAGCGACGAGAAGATATTCCTTATCTGGTCGACCATTTTATCCGCCAGTTTAACCTTAAAACTGGAAAACAGATTGAACGGGTTTCGGAAGAAGTAATGAATTATTTTATGGAATACGATTTTCCGGGAAATGTTCGGGAACTGGAAAACCTGATCGAACATGCTTTTGTCCTTTGTCGCGGAACTGAAATTACCATTGCTGATCTCCCCCGAGATTTTGTCCAAAAAGTTGCTCCTACCTCAGAAACTAAAATTGAAGGAGGGAAAAAATTAGAGGAAGCGGAACGGCAAGTTATTCTTAATATCTTAAAAAAACATCGAGGAAATCGAAAAAAAACTGCGATTGAATTAGGAATCCATGTAACTACCCTTTGGAGAAAAATGAAGAAATTAGGAATCAATTAATCAGATGATAAGGCA
>Ga0315298_1008721_pt1 | contig 12804 bp, 14 predicted proteins | sample WHS_1_MG_FD_203077 | JGI IMG/M metagenome (GOLD analysis project Ga0315298, IMG submission 203077) | Extremophilic microbial mat communities from Washburn Hot Springs, YNP, Wyoming, USA - WHS_1_MG | ecosystem: Environmental > Aquatic > Thermal springs > Hot (42-90C) | place: USA: Wyoming...
ACAGAGCAGATTCAGTGAGTTCAGACGGGTAAATCGCAAAATATCGCGTAAATAGCGAAAAATTCTCACCTTCGGTTGAGACGCTCCCGGCTGAAACCATTGTGTCCAGCTATTTTGCAAGAAGCTCTAGCAATTCATGATTCGCAAAAAATGAATTCCGGCAGGGTCATTTTTTTGGCCCGCATGCGAGCGCGAGCAGGTAATGGGCCATCGGATAATATCCGGTATGGATCACTTCGTCGTTCATCGAAAACAGGAAAACATGCTCGAAATATTTTCGCATGAACTGCCTGAAATCGTTTCCGCTTTTGCAATTGACATGGCCTGCCCTGCTTTGCGGCGAGGCGTGCGCCTGCGATTCGAGCGATGGAATGCCGATGATCGCAACCCCGTCTTGCCTGAGCGAGGCGAGCATGTTGCCCATGAAGCTGTCTTCGTGCAGCGGATCGATGTGCTCCAGCACATCCAGGCTGTAAACCGCGTCGAATTCCCCGGGAACCGGCCCGCTCAGCATGTCGTGAACGAAGCAGTCGAAAGGCCAGTTGGGGTTCATGCGTTCCCTGGCATCCTGGATGAATACCGGGTCGAAGTCCACCGCAGTGACATGCGCCACTTCCTGCTGCACCAGGCGGGTGCCAAAGGCGTCGGCGCAGCCGATTTCCAGCGCGCTCTGCTGCCCGCTCAGCATCTTGGCCACGAATTTGTAGCGCGCCAGGGTGAACAGCGTCCTTCTCGGATCCTGATTCCACGACTCGTTCGCCATCAGGCCGAAGCGCGAGATGCCGTGCTTTTCCTTGACTTCGAATACCAGCTTGTACTGGGGTTCCTTGGTTTCCATGCTGTCCATTTGATTCAGTCCATTTTGACCAGGCAGCGCCCGGAAAGCTCGCCGCTGCGCATTCTTCCGATCGCCGCATTGATTTCCTCCAGCCTGAAGCGCTCGGTGATCAATGGCTTGAGCTGGATCCGGCCCGCGTCGAGCAGTTTCCGGTAGCGGGGAATGTCGACATGCGGCACGGCTTCTCCGCCGTGGGAGCCGGATAAGCCTTTGCCGAAATGGAGCGGCAATGAATAGATGTCGATGTTGTTGCCCTTTCTCGGCACTCCCACCAGCACCACCCGGCCTTGCGGCTTGGTGATTTCGTAGCCCATCTGGATGATTGCCGGCTGCCCGGTATTGTCGATAAAGACATCGAGTCCCTGGGCAACGATCTTCTGTATCTGCTCTCTCGCGTCGAGCTTTCCGGAATTGATCAGGTGCGTCGCTCCCATCGATCTGGCAAGTTCGAGGCGGTTGTCATGCAGGTCGACCGCGATGACCGGATATGCGCCGACCAGGGCCGCGGCCTGAACGATGTTGAGGCCCACTCCGCCGGCTCCGAACACGACGACCGACTCACCGATGCGGACATGCGCATTGTTTTCCACCACCCCGAAACCGGTGGTGACCGCGCAGCCGAACAGGGCCGCAACCTCCAGATCGCTTTCCGGCGGGATTGCCGTCACGCGGTTTTCTGCAACGATCGCATATTCGTTGAATGTGGCGATCCAGCCCGCGTTCAATTTGTTCCCGCGCCAGCGGTAGGATGGCGGCGCCCCTTCGATTCCCAATCCTTTGCGCCAGTGCAGCACCACCGTGTCGCCCGCCTTGACATGCTTCACGCCGGGACCGGTTTCCAGCACCGTTCCCGATGCCTCGTGCCCGAGCAGATGGGGAAGGAATTTGTCTTCCCCCTTTGCGCCGTCGATTTCGCCGAGCTGAGAACCGCAGATGCCGCTGCAGTGGATCTTGACCAGCACCTGGCCAATTTCAAGCGCCGGCGGCAACTCAACTTCGTCCACCACCAGCGGCTTGCGCTGCTCGACCAGGATTGCCGCCTGCATTGTTTTCGGGATAGTCATTTTATTACTCGAAATAGATGAAGGAGTGATCGCCGGTATAGCCTGTCTGCCTGAACCACCATTCCCATTCTTCCGGCGTGCAGAATGCCTCGCATGTGACCTGCCAGTAAAGCAGGTTGGCCTTTTCGGTTTCGTTGCGGTAGGACTCCACGCAAAGGTACTTGTTCTTCTTGCCGACCCGCTCCATTTCGCGCAGCGCCTTGTCGAGGTCGTAATTGTGCAGGTTGTGCAAGGTGTTGATGGAAAAAACGAAGTCGAAATGGTTGTCTGGGAAGGGCAGGCTGTTGGCATTGCCGACCTGCAGGCGATCCTTGATTTCTTCCTTCGCGTTTTCGATCGCATAGGCTGACACGTCGATGCCGTGTACCTCGACGCCGGGGACCAGCTGCGTGAGTTCGTAGAGCTGGAAGCCCTTTCCGCAGCCAATGTCCAGAATCCTGTCTCCCGGCTTGATGCCGTAATGATCGATCATGCCCTGGCCTACAGGCGCCCAGCGTCCGGGCATGTAGCGGTAGCCGCCATAATTGATGCGGCGGTCCCCGTCCCAGTAATCGTAGCCCCATTTTTTTGCCAGCTCCGCGGCCTTCGCCTTCGGGAATTCCGGGTCGTTCACCCGCGCGAGGTAGTCGCGCGCCGTGCTCTTGTGTACTGCAGAAAGGAAATCGATGTAGGCCATGTTTATCCCAGTCGTGAATTGAAGAATCGTTGCGCTTTTTCCAGCTGCAGGCGCTTGCCTTGTTCGGGGTCCGTTGCCGGATTGGCGAACCGGCGCCGTCTTGCTGCATCCGGCAGGAATTCGTTCAGCATGATGCAGCACCACTTGATCTGAAACATCGGCAGGAGCAGACGCGCCCGCGCGGCAAGCGCCTCGCCGTTTTTCGAATAGCCCAGGGACTCCGAAACAAATGCATCGAAATGTTCGGGCGGCACGGGAACGGCAGGCTGGGAAAAGAAATCGCCGATCGCTTTTGCCGGGTCGTCCCATCCTGCGTATTCGAAATCGATGAAGCAGACAGCTCCCGAGCTTCTCAGCAGTGCGTTGTGGAAACCGAAGTCGGAAGGAGAAATGCAGCGGTCTTCGGGATCGAGATCGGTCGAGAGGGAGTCGCTCTTGCCGGCGATCCCGTCCCTGATCATGCGCCATGCGTTCCGGATCGTTTCGACGAAAGTGCCGGCTTCGCGGTCTGTTGCGGAGCCGACCGGGATGCCCTGCAATCTTTCGATGCGCCTGTCGACGAGGGCAAAGTGCTGCGCCAGACTGAAGCAGCCTTCGGACGCCGTCGGCAAACCCCGATCCCGGCCTTCCCCGGCATTGAGCTGGCGGAGAAAGCGGGCAGCCTGCATGATCAGATCCCGGTTCAGTTCGGCAGAAGCCAGCTTTCTGCCTTCGACGAATTCGTACAGGCCGATGTTGTTTCGGGGGCTGCAGAAAATCGGCTCGGGTACGCAGCCTATGCCGGCTTTGCGGGCATAGGCAAGAAACGCATATTCGGTGCCGAGCCGATCTCTCGGGTCGTCCGGATTGCTGTAATAGATTTTTGCCAGGTAGCTCGAATCCCTGGTGCGGACCGCGTACACGCGGTTGTTGCCTCCGCCGGACACGGCCGAAATGTCCACTCCCCCCGGCTCGATCCCGGCTTCGCGAAGCAGATCCGAGACGGACGATTTTATCTGGGCGCTTTCCATTGGGCTTCGAAATAGGTCCGTATTTGCTGCCACGATTCGAATTTCCGGCTCATTGCATCGGTGCCGTGATGGCTTTCCGGGTCGAACAGGATGCGCGCGGTCTGTTCCGGGAAACCGGGCATGCGCAGTATCTCCGGCAAATCGTCGATGAAATAGTCGCATGCGGATTCGGCAATGCGGGCAATCTTCGCTTCCTTTGTCGATTCAAAAAACACCAGCGCCGGATCGATCAGGTTTTCGCCTTTTTCGATGAGAGCTTTCGCCACCCAGCCCCTGGCGGCCTCGTGGAGATCGTATTTCGGCCCCAGGAAGGGATGCCGGGTCTTGTGGCTGACGATGACCATGGAAATTCCGCGATCTCGCGCGAGCTTCATGAATTCGATCGCGCCGGGGTAGGCTTCGGCATCGTTCATCCTTGCCCCGTAGACATACCCCTGCATCTCGGTCCAGGCGTCTTCATTGCCGATCTTGCGCAGATAATCCCGGACAGCCAGCTTGGATTGCGGAACGTCTGCCGGTATCAGCGATTGCTCGACCGCCACTCTGTGGAACAGCGCGTCATAGCTGACGATGGTGTTGTCGAAATCGAATCCGATCCGCATGCTATTTCGATGTCCCGCCATGGGCAGCCAGCACCTTGCGGCTGATGTTGTCCGCAGTCAGGCCGTATTTGGCCCGGGCATATTCCTGGGTGCCGACCTCGTGCATGAATTCGTCGTCTGTGCCGAACGAGATCAGGCGGGCCTTCATGCCGTTCTGCCGGGCGAGCCATTCCGCAATGCTGCCGTACAATCCGCCGATTCGGCTGTGCTCTTCGACAACCGCGACAATGGCATGGCGGGAAAATACCTCGCTCAGCGTGCTTTCGTCGAGCGGCTTGATCGTGTGGAAACTTTCGACTCGGGCAGTCACGCCCTTTTCGGCCAGGGCCTCCGCAGCCTCCATCACGATGGGCATGAGGGTTCCGGTGCCGATCAGGCAAACATCCGAGCCTTCGCGGACGGTGATCGAATGTCCGATCTCGAAACGATCGTCGGCCTTGGGAATGATTTTCTCGCCTTTCTTGCCGATCCGGATATAGACAGGCCCGTCCTGCCTGAGGGCTGCCCGCATGCATTGGCGGAGCTCGACTTCGTCGGCGGGAGCAAGGACCGTCATGTTCGGCAAAACGCGCAATATCGCGAGGTCTTCGCATGAATGATGGGTAGGGCCGAGTTCGGCGTAGGAAAGGCCGGAACCGGTGCCCACAATGATCACCGGAACATTGTGGTAGCATGCGTCGACCCTGATTTGCTCGTAGCAGCGGGTCGTGGTGAAAGGCGTGATGGTGTAGATGATGGGGCGAAGCCCGGAAAGCGCCATGCCTGCGGCCACCCCCATCATGTTCGCCTCTGCGATGCCGCAGTTGAAAAAACGCCCTTCGTTCGCGTCCTTGAATTTGTCGAACAGCTTGTTCCCGATGTCTCCGGAAAGCAGCACGATGCGGGAATCCGCGGCCGCCAGTTTGGTCGCCTCGTCGGCGAACGCGTTTCTCATGCTTTGCCTCCGAGTTCGTCGTGTGCGGCAGCCGTTTCTTCCGCCGAGGGGATGCGATAATGCCAGTTGTTGTCGTCTTCCATGAAAGAGACCCCCTTGCCTTTGACCGTATGCGCAATTACGGCAACCGGTTTGCCGTCGCACTTTCTGGAAAAGGCATCGACTACCTGCCCCATGTCGTGGCCGTCGATTTCACAGGCATCCCAGCCGAACGCCCGCCATTTGTCCGCAAGCGGGGTCAGCGCCAGCACTTCCTCGCTTCGCCCGGTCGCCTGCCATTTGTTGAAGTCCACGAATACCTTGAGGTTGTCGACCTGCATGGCCGAAGCCATCATGGCCGCTTCCCATACCGAGCCTTCGTTGCATTCGCCGTCTCCCAGGAGCGCAACCACCTTGTAGGGCCGCCTGTTTATCCGTCCGGACAATGCCATTCCCAGCGCAATCGGCAGCCCGTGGCCGAGCGAACCGGTTGCGGCTTCTATCCCCGGAAGATGGTCCGGGGTGGGGGGGTGCTCGGCAAAAACTCCGCCGTCCTGCCCGTAGGAATCGAGCGCGGATTCGGGGTAGAAACCTTTCAGGGCCAGAACCTGAAACAGCGATGGCGCGCCGTGCCCCTTGCTCAATACGAACCGGTCCCTGCCCGGGTCTTTCGGATGTGCAGGGTCGATCTGCAGGCTGTGGAAATAGGCCGCCACAAGCATGTCCACGCAAGAAAGGCAGGAACCCAGGTGCGGCGTTTGCGTTTTGTGGGAGTTGGAGATGATGCGCCGGCGGATGTCGCGCGCAATCTCCTGCAATTCTGTCAGTTCCATCGAGGTCTCCGCACTTAAGGTTTGTGGATGTAATCCCAGGGTTCGTGTCTCAGGACTTCAAGATTCGACTTTACCCAGGCAATGCAGTCGTCCAGTCCCTCATCCAGGGAAATCCGGTCCTGCCACCCGAGGCTGGCCCGGAGCTTGGAACTGTCCAGCATGTATGCGGCGTCCTTGCCCAGGCGCTCGCCGACCACTTCGACGCAGGCGTCGAAGTCGGCGCCGAGTTTCCGGCAGATTTTCTCGACCAGTTCCCGCACGGTAACGATTTCGTCGGTGGAGATATGGTATGTTTCACCGGATTTTCCCTGCGTGGCGATCAGGTGCGTGGCATTCGAAACATCCTTCATGTGGATGAAGGATCTTCTGGAATGCCCCCCTCCGTGAAGCTGGAGCTTCTTTCCCGTCAATATCGACAATATCGTCCGCGGGATGATGCGATAGAGCTGCTGCCCGGGCCCGTAGACATTCGCCGCGCGGGTGAAGACGACGGGAAAATTGTAGGCTTCGAAGAAAGTCTTCAGGCTCATGTCTCCTGCGGCGCGGGACACGGCGTAAGGCGTGCTGGGATTGAAAGGCGTATCTTCCCTGATGAAGCCGTTCGTGCTGCCATAGACTTCCGGCGTGGTCACATGCACATATTTCTCGAGAAAATCGCAATGCCTCAGACGGTCATGCAGCCGCACCGTGGAAACCACGTTCGTCATGAACCAGTGGTCGGGATTTTCCCAGCTCTGGGCAACCATGCTTTGCGCCGCAAAGTTGACGACATGGCCGGGCTTTTCCCGGTTGACCAAATCCATCAGTTCGTCCAGGTTCGAGTTCAGGTCGTAATTGTAAAACCTGAATCCGGCATCCTTGCCGTGCCATCTGTAGGGAAGAAATGCCTTGTGCGGCTCGACCGAGCGGCTTGTTCCGATGACCTCGTGTCCGAGGTCGAGCATGAAATCGACGAAGCTTGCGCCGGAGAACGAGTTGCTGCCGATAACGAGATATTTGTCCTTCATCATTCTTTCGCCAGGGAATTGTTTCGATAAAGCCATTGCATCACCATGTGGCCGACGATCAGCTGCATGTCCTCGGCGATCTGCATATCGTCTATCGCGAAATGAATCGGCACGTCAGCCATATGCTTCGCCTTGCCCCCGGTGAAGCCGAGCACTGCAAAGCTCTTCATCCCCATCTGGCGCGCCTGCTCGAGCGCCTTGACGATGTTGGGGGAGTTGCCGCTTCCGGAAAGCACGATGAGCACATCCTTTTCCTTCGCCAGAACGGCCAGCTGGTGCGAGAAGATATCCTCGTAGCCCTGGTCGTTTGCAAGGCAGGTGACGACCGAACTGTTTGCCGGGAGCGCCGCAACGCGCAATGCATGTCCCTTCTGCTTGGAAACTCCGTAAAGAAGGTCGTTTGCGAGGTGAATGGCATTGCCCGCGCTTCCGCCGTTGCCGCAAAGAAAGACTTGCCGTCCGGCCTTCCAGCAATCGAGAAGCGCTTTCGCCAGGACCTCCACGGAAGTCCAGTCGGCTTCCGACAGAATGGCCTGCAGGCGGCGCGAGTAATCCAGGAAGCCGTTCATGGGAGAGGTCATTTTGCCGATTGCTGCTGCATGGATCTGAGATTGTAATAGCGATCTTCGTCTTTCAGAACGCCTTCACGGTACTTTTCAATGATTTCGCAAATGGCATCTTCCACCTTTTTCTTGGGCTTGAATCCTGCAGCGAGCAGTTTGTCCGAGTTTACCCGATACGAACGCGGATCGTTCGACGGCGTGACGACGATCTCCGCCGGAATATGGCGGGTGACCATGTTGGCGATATCCAGGATCGAAATGTTCTCGAACCCTGCATTGTAAATTCCGGTCACTTCAGGATGCTCCAGCAGGAACAGGTAGCAGTCGGTAATGTCGTCGATGTGGATGTTCGGTCGAATCTGGGTTCCGCCGAACACCGTGATTTTTCCCTTGGTCAGCGCCTGCATCGTCAGCATGTTGACGGAAACATCGAGGCGCATCCGGGGCGAATAGCCGCAGACGGTCGCAGGGCGGATGATCTGCACGACCATTTGATCCGAGTAGCTCAAAAGAACGCGCTCGCCGACCATCTTCGTCTTGTTGTACTCGGAGATGGGCTTGAGTTCGAGGTCTTCCGTGACCTGGGCCTCTTCCTTGACCCCGTACACGCTGCCCGAGGAAGCGTAGATGAAGCGCTTGACGCCTTTTCTCGCCGCCTTGTCGGCGAGCTGCATGGTCGCCAGCGCGCTGATTTCCCATGTCAGTTTCGGGTCCAGATCGCCGCAGGGGTCGTTTGCCACCGACGACAGGTGGATGATGGCGTCCACTCCGGAAAGATCGATGGCGTCGATGTCGCGCACGTCTCCCCGGACAACATTCAGCTTCGGATGCGGGGAAAGGAAGTTTCCGAACCACATGATATCCAGAGCGACGACTTCATGCCCAAGATTCAGCAGCTTGGGCACCAGCACGGTTCCCTTGTATCCACATGCACCCGTAACTAATATTTTCACGATGGTCCTCTTCTAAAAATGGCAATCAATGGAAACTACAAGTTTTCAATCTCGACCAGGCTGCCGTGCTCCAGACGGAAAATCCGGTTGCAGTTGTTCTCCAGGAGCGCCCTGCTATGGGAAGCCAGAACGAGTATCTTGGCCGAGTCCAGCATTTCTTTGAGCCTGGCTTGCGCCTTCTTCGAGAACGCCTCGTCTCCCACGCTCAGCCATTCGTCCATCAGCACGATGTCCGCTTTGACGGCCGTAGCCACGGCAAAGGGAACGCGCATGTGCATCCCGCTCGAATACGTGCGCAGCGGCATCGACAGGTATTCTCCCAGCTCGGTGAATTCGGCGATCTTCGGCATCAGCTCGGCGATTTCCCTGGATCCAAGTCCCATGAGGGTGCAGATCATGGCGATGTTTTCATAGCCGGTAGCTTCGCTTTCCATGCCAAGCGTGATGCTCAGCATCGAAGCCACCGATCCCGCCATGTCGAGCGTCCCGGAAACGGGTTCGTATCCCCCCGCCAGTACGCGGAGCAGCGTGCTTTTCCCTGATCCGTTATGCCCCAGCAGGCCAACCCGGTCGCCTTCCCTGATCTCGAAGCTCAAATCGTTCAGCGCTCGTACCACGACCCTGTTTGCGGCATCCTTTGCAAGGCTGCCCCCGGTTGCGGAATGCAGCACGGCGTTTTTCAATGAGCGGCTTGCCGGTCCATAGATGGGAAAATCGACGATCAGGTTTTTTGCGTTGATATGGGCCATAGCGGGTTAGAGCCAGTATGCAACTCTCGGGCGATAACGAGAGAATAGCCGGAGCGAGACAAGCGATCCGATGACAGTGATGCCGATCACGACAGTCCAGGAGAACAGCGGCGCGCTTTTTCCCAGCAAGGGGTTCCTGATGATTTCCACCATATGAAACAGCGGATTGATTTGCGCAACCCATTGATGCTTTCCCAGCATTTCCGGTTTCCAGAAAACGGGCGTCAGGAAGAAGGCGATCTGGAGGAAGCTGGTAATGATTTGCGGGATGTCCCTGAAGCGCGCGCATAATATGCCGAACATCAATCCCATCCAGACGGAATTGACGAGCAGGAGCAGCAATCCTGCCAGCGCCAGAAGCATCGAAATATCGATCGCGAACGGCATCAGGATGAACACCGGGATCATGATCGTCAGATTATGTCCAAAAATGATCAGGTTCCGCCAGACCACCCTGTAGACATAAATCGACAGGGGCAGTCTGGTCTGCTTGATATGACCTTCCGCGGCAATGAATACCTGGCAGGAATCGGTGATGATCGAGGAAATCAGCTGCCAGGTGATCAGGCTGGCGGCAACGAACGACACATAACCGGCTGTCGGCTGCCCGAACAGTCGCCCGTAAAGCGGCCCCATGCCGGCAACCATCACGCCCGTGCTGATCGTCAGCCACCAGGGGCCGATGACGGAGCGGCGGTAGCGCTGCTTGACATCCTGCCAGCCCAGCATGGTCCAGATCTTGTGCAGCCTGAAACCCGAAGCGATGTCGTTCAGCGCCTTGAACAGGGGGGAGGTGGCTTGCGTGCTCATTTCTTCGGCGTCTTCAGGGCGGCAAGGGATGGGGCAATCGCATTGCGCATCTTGCAGGGGGCCGATTCCACGCGGTTTCGAAGTTTCGGTCGGTTCATCGTCGGGAAATTCTGCATCAGAATATTGCGTCTCTTCGGGTGACCGGCGCGTTCATGCGAGTCTGTCGGGTTCCATGGGGCAATTTGCCGCTGCAAGAGTTGAAGCGTCTGCCAAGATTGTAGGCATTTTAAGCGCTTGCGCTCGATCTGTCGAAAAAATTTGACGACCTCTGCGGATCGCTTTGCGCTTTGGCGCAGCTTGGGGCGAAGGCCGGCTAGCGCCATAAGGGCATGACTTTCTCGGCCAGGGTCTGTCCGATGGAAAGGGACGCTGTGGCTGCCGGCGAAGGTGCATTGCACACATGGACTACCTTGCCGCTGATGCGGATATCGAAATCGTCGAGCAGGCTGCCATCCCGGCTGCATGCCTGAGCCCTGATGCCCGCCCCTCCAGGTTCGAGATGATCCGCGCGCAACTCCGGGACGAGTTTTTGCAGCGCGCGCACAAATGCGGTTTTGCTGATCGACCGGTAGAATTCGTCCAGTTCGGTTCGCCAATATTTTCCGGCGACTTTGTAGAAACCGGGCCAGGTGAGGGCCGCCCAGGTGTCCCGCAGGTTGAAATCGGTCTTTCGATAGGCTTCCCGTCCAAAGGCGAACACGGCATTGGGGCCGCACTCCACGCCGCCGCCGATCATTCTGGTAAAGTGGACGCCCAGAAATGGAAAAGCAGGATCGGGTACCGGGTAAATCAGGTGGTTCACCAGCTGAGGCGCCGACGCCTTGAGTTTGTAATATTCGCCGCGAAATGGCAGGATGCGCAGCGGCAAATCCGGTTCGGTCGAGCGAGCCAGATAATCCGATTGCAGTCCAGCGCAGACGACTGCAGCTTTCGCGCGGTATGTTTTTGCCTCTCCGATGACCTCGACATGCGTGTCATCTTGGCGGATGTCCAGAACGCGTTCGCCAAGCGTGATTTCGACTCCCCGGCTGGCCAGTTTTTCCGCGTATTTCAGAGCCACGCAGCGATAATCCACGATGCCTGTCTGGGGAACGAACAGGCCCCGAACACCCCTGCAGTGGGGTTCGACTTCGCGAATTTCCTCGGGCGACAAGAACCTGAGTCCTTCGAGTCCGTTGGCTGCGCCCCGCCGATGCAGCTCATCCAATTTGGGCAGTTCTGCGGCGCAGGTCGCAACCACGATTTTTCCGCATATTTCATGAGGAATGGACTCCTCGCTGCAAAACCTGACGAGTTGCTCGTATCCCTTCCGGCAATTCAACGCCTTCAGGGACCCTGGGCGGTAGTACAGTCCCGAGTGGATCACTCCGCTGTTGTGCCCTGTCTGGTGGCGGGCAAGATCGGCTTCCTTGTCGATCAGCATCAGGCGTGTGCCTGGGCTGATTTCGAGTATGCGCAGCGCGGTGGCGAGACCCACGATGCCGCCGCCGACGATGATGACATCAAAACGGCTTGCCATGCGCAATCCCGTATTGACGGACGTGGTTTCCACGGCTCATGTCCTGCTCGTTCCTCGTTCAGACATCGCTTCGTGTCGAAGATAATCGGCGTAGGCCATTTCGATTCCTTCCGCCAGGCTCATTTCGGCTTTCCATCCCATTGCGTTGAGTCTCGAAACGTCGAGCAGTTTTCTGGGCGTGCCGTCAGGCTTCGAAGCGTCCTGGACGATTTTTCCTTCGAAGCCGACGATTTTCTTTACCAGTTCCGCGAGATCGCGAATGGATATGTCTTCTCCGCAGCCGATGTTGATCAGGGGAAAAGAGAGCGGCGGATCGGGTTTCAGCAAGGAGTCGAACCGGTCGTCAGGCAGGCGCATGAGGTGCACGCAGGCATCCGCCATGTCTTCGCTGTAGAGGAATTCGCGGCGAGGCGTTCCGGTGCCCCAAACGACCACTTCCGATTCGCCCCCGGTCTTCGCTTCGTGGAATTTCCTGATCAGTGCGGGCAGGACGTGGGAGTTCTGCAGATCGTAATGATCCCCCGGGCCGTACAGATTGGTCGGCATCGCGGCGAGATATTTCGTGCCGTACTGCCTGTTGTAGGCGTCGCACATCTCGACCCCCGCGATCTTGGCGACCGCATAGGGGCGATTGGTCTTCTCCAGCGGACCTGTCAGAAGGTATTCTTCCTTGATCGGCTGAGGGCAGTCGCGAGGATAGATGCAGGAAGAGCCGAGGAAAAGCAGGCGCTTCACATCGCTTTTCCATGACGCATGAATCACGTTGGCCTGAATCGACAGGTTGGAAAGGATGAATTCGGCAGGATAAGTGTTGTTGGCATGGATTCCGCCGACCTTTGCCGCAGCCAGGAAGACATATTCAGGCTTTTCGGATTCGAAGAGATCCGCCACGGCATGCTGGTCCGTCAAATCGAGCTCGGCGTGGGTCCTGGAGACGAGATTTCCGAAACCATGGCGCTGCAGAGAACGAACGATCGCCGAACCCACCAGCCCCCGGTGTCCTGCCACGTAGATTCTGGATTCTGGATTCATGGTCATTCGTTGTGGTCCATGATCTGGAAACCGTGCTGCCTGACGAGCTGATCGCGCTTCGCGGATTTGAGGTCTTCCCGCATCATCTCGGCAACCAGCTCATCGAATCCGATCTTCGGCACCCAGCCGAGCTTCTCCTTCGCCTTCGAAGGATCGCCGAGCAGGGTCTCCACCTCGCTGGGCCTGAAATAGCGGGGGTCGACGGCAACGATGGGCGATGTGCGCGAGGCGGGGC
>Ga0315298_1008724_pt1 | contig 12803 bp, 14 predicted proteins | sample WHS_1_MG_FD_203077 | JGI IMG/M metagenome (GOLD analysis project Ga0315298, IMG submission 203077) | Extremophilic microbial mat communities from Washburn Hot Springs, YNP, Wyoming, USA - WHS_1_MG | ecosystem: Environmental > Aquatic > Thermal springs > Hot (42-90C) | place: USA: Wyoming...
GGTAAGAACTTACTCATGGGTTGCAGATAAGGCCGGAAGTCCGAAAGCATTTCAGGCAACAGGAGCAGCCCTTTCAAGAAATCCTGTGCCAATTGTTATACCATGTCATAGAGTAATTCGTTCAGATGGTTCAATTGGAGGATACGCATTCGGTTTGGAATGGAAGAAACATTTATTAAGCCTTGAGCGATAGGGAAACATGGAAATATTAATTGTTACAGGAATGTCAGGAGCAGGAAAAACTGAGGCACTAAAGTGCCTTGAGGACATGGGGTATTACGCTGTAGATAACCTTCCCGCTTCGCTTTTGGAAAAGATTGTCGAGCTTTCTCTTGCACCAGGCAAGAGATTCGATAAAGTAGCCCTCGTAATGGACATCCGCGGCGGGAAGTCATTCGAGGAACTATTTTCCGAACTTGAAAAAATTAGCTCAAAAGAAGTGGCATACAGGATTCTTTTTCTCGATGCTTCAGACGAAATCCTTGTCCGCAGGTTTTCCGAGACAAGAAGAATTCATCCTCTTGAATCCGAAAAAACAACAATAATTGAAGCGATTACAGAGGAACGCAGGCTGCTTTCAAGACTCAGGGAAGCCGCTGACATAGTTATAGACACATCTAACCTCAATATTCATGAGCTTATTGATATCATTAGAGAAACTGTTCCAGCTTCAAAAAAGGAACCAAGCATAAAGGTTACAGTTGTTTCCTTCGGGTACAAGTATGGGCTTCCCCTTGATGCAGACTTGATTCTCGATGTAAGGTTTCTTCCAAACCCCTACTGGCTTGAAGAACTAAGGGACTCGGATGGGCTTGACAAGAGGGTCAGGGCATATGTAATCGAAAGAGATGAATCAGAAGAATTTCTTAATAAATTCATTGATCTCATAACATTTCTAATTCCCAGGTATGCCCAGGAAAGAAAACCATATCTAACAATTGCAATTGGTTGTACCGGTGGACGACACCGCTCAGTAGCAGTTGCAGATGAAATTGCAAAGAGGCTAAACGCTCAAGGCTGTCCAGCACAGGTTATTCATCGCGATATAGATAGATAATGAAAAGTGCAACAAGAAAGGTCAAGGAAGAATTAGCACAAAAAAGAAGCGGCAAAAAATGCTGCACGATGGCCGAACTTTCAGCTCTATTACACATTGATGGTACGTACAAAATAAACAGTATTGGTCATGCAATTGTCGTAGAGTCTGCAAATGCTCATACTGCGCGAAGAACATACGCATTGCTTCATTCACTTTTCGATATCAAGACAACTTTAATAAAAGTAGAAGCAAGCACCCCGAGAAGGCAAAACATTTACAGAATCGAAATAAGCGAGCAACCATCTTTCTTTCAGTTTCTAAACGAGGTAGGAATACTTGACGAAAAATTGAATCTTAACCGCAGAATTCCAGAAAGATTGGTAAAAAACAATTGTTGTCTGCATGCTGCACTAAGAGGTGCATTCCTCGGTGGAGGATATGTTAGCGAACCACATGGTATTCCCGATTTTGAAATATCCTTCTCAACAGCGGAGTGCGCACAATTCTTCAGGGAGCTCTTCAACAGATGTGGTCTCGAGCCCGGAATTCGCAGGCGTAAAGGCTCATACGTTTTGTATCTTAAAAACCGTGAGTCAATAACGCGTTTTCTTGCACTTGTAGGAGCTCATTCATCCTGCCTTGAATGGGAAAGCCAATCGATCATAAACGCTACAAAAAATAGGGTTAATAGACTCGTTAATTGTGATGCCGCAAATGCAAAGCGACTTGCTTCCGCATCAAAGGCCCAGCGCGATGCTATTTTAAGGCTTAAGGAGATGGGCATCCTTGAAAGTCTTGACGCAAAATTAAGGGAAGTTGCAATTTTGAGGCTTAAACATCCAGAGGCTTCACTTACTGAGCTTGCTTCAATCTTAAACCCCCCAGTGTCGAAGTCAACTTTGCAGGGAAGAATGCGAAGACTTACGAATCTCGTTAAGTAGTTCTCTTGGATTGAGAGTTTTCGTTACCATAATTTCGACAAAGTAAATTTCATTAAAAAAATCATTGCCGATTCAAACAGTATATTGCTATAATCGGTCTTGCTGAAAATTGAGGGCTTGTTAGTTCAGAATAGGAAAGGGGGATTTGATGAGAGTAAGATTGGGAATTAATGGGTTCGGAAGAATTGGAAGGCTCGTTGCAAGAGCAGCTTTAAGCAGGGACGACATTGAAATTGTAGCCGTTAATGACCTCACCGATGCAAGCACACTTGCCCATCTTTTCAGATACGATTCGGTCCATGGGGTATACAAAGGAGAAGTTGAATCTCCAGAGGAGGGGATTCTTAAAATTGACGGAAAGGAGATAAAGGTTCTTTCCGAACGTGACCCGGCAAATCTCCCCTGGAAGGAACTCGGAGTTGATATTGCCGTAGAGTCAACTGGCCTGTTCACAAAAAGGGAAAGTGCTGCGAAACATCTCGATGCCGGTGCAGAAAAAGTTATTATTTCCGCTCCTGCCACAGATCCTGATATTACCGTTGTTATGGGAGTAAACGAGGATAAGATTGATAAGGAGAATCACAAGATAATCTCGAATGCGTCGTGCACAACGAATGCTTTAGTTCCAGTTGTTAAAGTTCTCATGGATTCGTTTGGTCTGGAACGCGGTTACATGACAACGATTCATGCTTACACGAATGACCAGGTAATTCTCGACGCACCGCACAAGGATTTGAGGAGGGCAAGAGCAGCAGCAATGTCAATCATCCCAACTTCAACCGGCGCAGCAAGGGCAACCGGCCTTGTAATTCCTGAAATGAAGGGAAAGCTCGATGGAGTTGCCATGAGGGTTCCTGTATTCGATGCCTCCGTTGTTGATCTGGTGGCAATTCTTTCAAGAGAAGTGACACGTGAGGAGGTGAACGAAGCGGTTAAGTCTGCTTCTCTGAGCGACCGCATGAAAGGAATTCTTGCTTATACCGAAGATCCAATTGTTAGTATTGACGTTGTCGGAACCAGTTATTCTTCCGTATTTGATGCCCAATCAACCATGGTTATGGGGGATCTCGTAAAAGTTGTTTCCTGGTATGACAACGAATGGGGATATGCAAACAGGGTTGTTGACCTTGCAAGATATCTCAAGTCTTAGGAGGCTTTTCGATGCTTGTAATTCCACCAAAAAAAACTATTCGTGATATAGACATTTCGGGTAAGACTGTTCTGGTAAGAGTTGACTTTAATGTTCCTCTTGATAAAGACAGAAACGTAACAGATGACACGAGAATAAGAGCTGCACTTCCAACAATTAGATATATCCTTGATCAAAACGCACATCCAGTCCTTATGTCTCATCTTGGAAGGCCCAAGGGAAGAGTTGTAGAAAGCCTCAGAATGGCACCTGTTGCAAAGAAACTCAAAGAACTGTTGAAGCACAAGGTTGTTTATGTTCGCGATTGTGTTGGACCTTCGGTTAAAGCCGCAATAGATAAGAACAAAGACGCAGTTATTCTTCTTGAGAACCTTAGATTTCATCCGGGTGAGCGTGAGAATGTTCCAGATTTCGCAAAACAACTTGCTGAACTCGGAGATGTATTCGTGAATGATGCATTTGCAACAAGCCACAGGGCACATGCATCTACTGTTGGCGTGACTGCATTTCTGCCATCGGTAGCTGGATTTCTAATGGAAAGAGAACTTGAAGTACTTGGTAGCCTTCTTGAAGAGCCGGAGAGACCATTTGTTGTAGTGCTTGGCGGTAACAAAGTGTCGGACAAACTTGGCGTCATCGATAGCTTCCTTGACCTTGCTGATGTCATATTAACTGGTGGGGGCATGTGTTTTACGATTCTCAAAAGTATGGGACTTGAGGTTGGCCAGTCAGTCATCGAAGAAGAACAGGTTCAGCAAGTGGCAACTACGCTAAGGAGAGCAAGAAAAAAGGGAGTAAGGATTCTCACTCCAAGCGACTTTGTCGTGGCAGATAGATTCGACAGATCTGCAAATAGCAGAATAGTCCCCTGCGAATCGATTCCAGCAGACTGGATGGGACTTGATATAGGTCCCGCAACTATTAAAAAATATTGTTCTGTGATCAAAGACTCGAAAACGATATTCTGGAATGGTCCAATGGGAGTATTCGAATGGCCTGCTTTTGAGAATGGGACAAAGAAGATCGCATTGTGTATAGCAGAATCCCCTGCGAAAAAAATTGTGGGCGGTGGAGATTCTGATGCAGCATTGAGGCAATTTAATCTTGAAAACAGAATGGATTTTGTCTCTACCGGTGGCGGTGCATCAATGAGACTCTTAGAGGGGAAGAAATTGCCAGCGGTTGAAGCACTGGATGACTTATAGATTCTTGCGGGAGGCTTAAAATGAGAAAACCTCTTATTGCCGGAAACTGGAAAATGAATTTACTTGCGAAGGATGCTGTCTCGATTGTTGAGAAGTTATGGTCGCTTATTTCCGATGTTAATAATGTAGAGGTCGTAATATGTCCCCCTTTTATCGATATTCCAGCTGTTTCAAAAATCATAAGAGAAAGGGAGATGGATATCTTACTTGGTGCCCAAAATATGCACTGGGAAGAGTCCGGCGCTTTTACCGGTGAGATATCCCCAGTGATGCTTCTTGAGTTTGGCATCTCTCATGTAATAATTGGACATTCTGAGAGAAGGCAGTATTTTGGTGAGACGGATCAGGCGGTAAACAGAAAAGTACGATCTGCCATTGAACACCGGCTTGTTCCGATAATGTGCGTCGGCGAATCGCTAAAGGAGAGGGAAACAGGCCAGACTGAAATGGTTGTAAACGGTCAGGTGAAAAGAGGACTCTTCGAACTAACCCCTGAGCAGGTAAGAATGATGGTCATTGCCTATGAGCCAATCTGGGCAATTGGAACTGGTAAGGCTGCAAAACCGGAAGATGCAAGTGAAGTCTCAAGTTTAATTAGAAAAATAGTGAGTGAGGAATTCGGGGAAGATACTGCTGACAATCTTAGGATTCTCTATGGTGGAAGCGTAAATTCAAAGAATGCAGGCTCTTTTTTCTCTTCACCAGAAATTGATGGAGCACTTGTTGGTGGCGCAAGTCTTAACCCTGAAGACTTTTCCAGCATCGTGAGGTCCATTTGAGTAATGCGAAACTTGTCACCCTCATAATCTGCGATGGATGGGGATACAGAGAAACAAACGGCTCAAATGCTATAAGAATTGCAAATACCCCCGTGACGGATAATCTGATGAAATTATACCCCTGGACAACTCTTGGCGCTTCAGGCGAGGACGTTGGTTTACCCGAAGGGCAAATGGGTAATTCCGAGGTAGGGCACATGAACATTGGCGCCGGAAGGGTAGTTCTTCAGGAATTTCAAAGAATAAATCTTTCCATTAGGGATGGTTCATTCTTCAAGAATTCTGCGCTTAAGGAAGCAATGGTAAAAGCCAAAAAATCTAATAGAACTTTACACCTTATGGGACTTCTTTCAGATGGAGGCGTCCACAGCCACATAAATCACATTTTCGCTCTTCTGGATATGGCTTGCACTTTGGAACTAAAAAATGTTGCAATTCATGCTTTCCTTGATGGCAGAGATGTTCCGCCAAGAAGCGCGATTAAATATATCCGCATGCTTGAGAAAAAAATAGCAGATTCTAAGATTGGTCATATAAGGACCATATCAGGAAGATACTATGCCATGGACAGAGATAACAGATGGGAACGGACTGCGCTTGCCTATGATGCAATTGTCCATAGCAAAGGAAGAAATGCTGCTACAGCCGAGAAAGCAGTTGAAATTTCTTATGCGGAGGGAAAAGATGATGAGTTTGCTCTTCCAACAGTAATAGGTGATGTAATTCCTATGCAACCAGAAGATACAGTCATCATGTTTAACTTCAGACCGGACCGGCCAAGGCAACTCACAAGAGCACTAATAGAGAGAGAATTTAAATATTTTGATAGGGGTAAGCCGGAAATTTTACCTTACTTAGTTACAATGACACAGTACGATGATGAATTCGGTGTTCCTGTTGCATTTCCTCCTGAGAAAATAAGAAATACCCTTGCGGATGTTCTTTCGGAGAAGGGAAAGAGGCAGTTGCATATTGCTGAAACTGAAAAGTATGCACATGTAACATATTTTTTCAATGGCGGCGAGGAAGAGCCAAAAAAAGGTGAGGACAGGATTTTAATCCCATCACCAAAGGTTGCAACGTACGACTTAAAGCCGGAAATGAGTGCTTATGAGGTCGCAGGTGAGACTGCAAAACGAATAAATTCCGGAAATTATGATTTCGTGGTTGTAAATTTTGCAAATTGCGATATGGTTGGTCACACTGGATTCATAAATGCAGCTGTTAAGGCCTGCGAGGCAGTTGACAGCTGTGTTGGAATAGTTCTTGATGCCGTCGAATCCGTAGAAGGAATAGCATTCGTTACGGCTGACCATGGCAATGCTGAGTTGATGGAAGAGGATGGTGTTCCATTTACTGCACATACAACTTCAAGGGTACCATTCATAAGCGTGATGCCTGAAAAAAAACGGTTACGCGAGTGTGGGGTGCTTGGTGACATAGCCCCAACAATCCTGGAAGTCATGAATCTTGGGAAACCAGAAGAGATGACCGGTAAATCCCTTTTTACTGATTTTTAATCGCTTGAATTACCAAATCAAATAGTTAACCCCAACTGGCAAGGAAACTAACAAAGAAAAAGTTGTAGAATTTGATAACTAACAGTTATTTGTTATAAACGAAATAGCAGGAGAGGTGGGTATCATGAGAAGCAAATGCTCAAGGCATAGATTTCTTAAACTTATATTTTCCTTTTTTATTTCTTTTACTTTGCTATTGATTTTCTTGAACATAAATGGATGCGGTGGAGAAAAAATTCAGAAAACAAAGGGGAAAACGGAAAAGAAAGGTGAAATAGAAAAGGTAGAAACCGAAAGGAAGAGAAAAGGATTCATAGTATTTGAGCGTGATTACAAACTTTTCAGAGCATCGGAGGATGGCTCTAATCAAGCTGCAATTACAGCAGGCTTTGATAAGGACGTAGCCATTTCCCCGGATGGAAAGAAAATTGCCTACATCCACTATGATAGCGACCCGAGAAATTATACTGCTCTGACTTCTGTTCCACCGCCTTGCGCCTCGATATTCATTGGAAACTCAAATGGAACTCAGAAAACCAGGTTGACACCAGTGGAATGGGGAACATCGTCTGGATGGGAACCTATTTTCACGAAAAGGGAGGGAACTGTTTGGTTACAAAGGGATTGCTCACAACCTTCGTTCTCAAAAGATGGAAGTAAGCTCGTCTTCGTTATTTATGACCACGCTTACCAGGAAGATCCTGCAGGTGGAATGGGTGAATATGGTTTTGAGACAATAGCAACAATAGAACTTGCAGGCAAAGAAAAAGGAAAGTTCAAGATTCTTGTAGAGCCAAGAGATACTGACGGTGGGGGCGGATTTTCAAACCCAAAGTTCTCAAATGATAATTCCTATGTTTATTTCAATGATTTTCCTGGTGGTGGGCCTCCAGCGTCTGCTATTGCTCGAATTCCGTCAATCGGTGGCGAAAAAACAGTAATTGTAAATTATGAAGTGGGGACAGGACAAGACAGAGGTTATTATGCCTTTGACATATCGCCGACTGAAGACAAAATCGCGGCTTGTGAGATTGGCCAGATCGAAGGAAAAGGTTTCATTGGGAAAATTATACTTATGAAAATAGATGGTTCTGCAAGAAGTTATATTGATACGGGAAATATAAGTGTTGGGGCAGACAGTTTGTCTTTCAGTCCAGACGGAAAATTTATTCTTTTCAATACCGAAGAATTTGGACGTGCAAAAACATCTCCAAGCGATATATACAAAGTTGGAGTAGATGGATCAGGTCTCAGTATGATAATTTCAAACGGAAGAAGTGCAGTCTGGGGTAGCGAATATTCGGAATAATCAGATACCAAAACTTGCATACGAAACTAATTGAAAGTAGAATAAAATCACTATGGGAATTGTAAAGATAGTTCTTTTAGTTATACACATAATTGTGTCTTTGATATTGATCATATCCGTTCTCCTGCATTCAGGCAGGGGTGGAGGGCTTGCGGGCATTCTTGGCGGTGGAGGGTCAATGTTTTCTGGCGCTTATGTTGCAGAGAAAAACCTTGACAGAATAACCATAATATCGGGTATAATTTTTGCCCTCACTACTATTGGTCTCGTCTGGGTAATTGGCGTCAAATAGGGATTTTTATTTCATGCAAAGTGCCAATTTTTTCAACTGCGGTCTAAAAATATCAGTTAACAATATATATGTGTCCACATCACAGCAATAATATGCACTCTAACTCCATTCTATAAAAGTAAAAACGTTTGCCAACAACCTCGGGCATTTATTCCAACTATTGTATAAGGAATTGAAACCATGCAGACCATGAAGGTTCTTCGTACGCCCGTTGACACTCCGCAGCTTTCAACTTACTATAATGAACAGTCGACTAAGCAGCAGACCAGGATTGCCCGTACGGCGCAACCGAATGATTATCAGGTTAATAAATAAAGGTGATGAGGCTCACCTGCTGCCCTTCGGGGCTGATAGCTTCTATCGAAAGATAGGAGCTTTTATTTTTTTGGAACACAAATGGGTGCGCTTGATAAATGCAAGATAATCAACGATAGGAGTGTCGAGGTCGCTCGGATTCTCTTTCAAGAAGGTTCCAGCCGCTATTCAGAGATACTGATTTCTATGATATAGATGCTAAGATCTTTGCGAGTCTCTCGGGTTTAGCAGCGATCTGATAGCAGAAGTCCTCGGATCGAAAAGTATCGAGATAAGTGCTCCATTCGTTCCTTCAGGGTCAGGGTCACTTCGAAGGAGGAAATGTTGTGAATGGATGGATCGAGGCCGAGATCGTCGAATCCATCCGTCGCGGAAGGTGTCCCATCTGCGACGCAGTCAAGGCCGGTTACGAGAATTATCTGAGCTGGTTGAGGAGCAACTTACAGGACGAGCGATTCCACTGTTCGGTTGTGGAATCCGGCGGATACTGCCTTCTTCACCTACGATCCATTATTGCTTCCCTAAGATTCGACCCCTATAGCGGTGTGAGCCTTCTAAAAGTCATGAGGTCGGTTGTGCTCTCGAATGGACGGCAAGCTTCGTCTCTCGGTTGTCACCTTTGTGAGTATCTGAGGAGCACAGAGGAAGCTTATTTCATGGTAATCAATTCAATCGATAGCGAGGGTGGCCAAACTAATAGGGGCAAAAGATTTCTACTCTGTTCACGCCATGAATCGCGCGCCAGGTTATCCGATCATGTTTCTCGCGAGCAAAATGCATCATCGGGAAGTGCGCTATTCATGCACCGGTCCCACGAGACCAAAGAGTTCCTGAAGAGCACAGAAGTTCTTCTCAATGATTTTCACAAGAAGGACCCCGACTCCCTGCGGTGGGAAGTCGAGCGGTGCGAGGCGCTCCTTATCCGTTTCTTGGCAGACGAGAGGAATGGCAGATAACATGGCTCCCCTTGTGTTTGCGTTGATCCTCGGTCCCATTGGAGCGCTTATGGCCTTCCTCATAACGCTCAACGAATACACTCATCATTATGCCGACATGAGGAAACCCTTGAGGCTGGCAATAGAGTCAGCGATCGTAGCGTTCGTTGCCCTTGGTGGTCTCTCGTGGCTTGTTTGCTACCTGATGGTAGGCAGGAAATGAAAGGTCGTTTGAAAGTGTAAGAGTAATTGGATTAGGTTTCTCGTACCTTCCGTTAGTAGACCTCTGGCACGAGGATTTTCAGGAGTGGTTTTCGAGGACACTTTTCATGTTGATTTTTTACGGGTCAATTCGAGATATTGACAATGAGTAATGGGTAAAGTATAATACAAACAATAGTTTTTACAAACAATTATTAGTAATAAAATTTCTAAATATTTATTAGATAATTCATGGGAACAGCCTCAAGAATAACTGAGGCCAAGGAAGGAGTATGTCGATGGCTATTGTTTTCGTGCGCGGAGGGCAGTGTGGCAAGGAGACAGTGATCACAGCGAGGAAGAACAGCCCAACCACCGTCTCCCTACAGTTCGAAACTTCCTGCGAACACATTGAAAAGCTCGCTGAGGTTCTCAAAGAGGTCAACGCGGGTAGTGAGATGACCCTTCCCATGCGGGATACAGCAATATACCGCGCCGCCTCGGAACACTGTTGCCGTAATTCTTGCATAGTACCAGCGGCGACGTTCAAAGCAGTTGAGGTTGCAGCGAACATTTTTCCGCCCGAGGATGCCTATATCAACTTTCTGGAGGACGCGTTGTGATGAGGCAGGACCAAAGAGAGGGAAAGGAGTACGCCGGATGGATCTAACAACCATTGTAATCCTGATACTCACGGGCGTATCGTTGTTTATAAGCGTTATCAAGGATCGGAAGAAAACGGTAGCCGCTCTTCGTATCGCCTATAAGGGCTTCATAAGGCTACTCCCAAGCATTCTTGCCATCATCCTTGTTGTTGGCCTGATAATCGGTTTCGTTCCCGCCAAATGGATAGCGCGTACGATAGGAAGAAACAGCGGTGCCCTGGGTGTGGCCATCGCCTCGCTACTGGGGGCCGTTCTCTTTATCCCGGTCATCATAGCATTTCCCCTGGCTAAGTCCATTCTGGACATGGGAGCTGGGATCATGGCCACAGCAGCGTTCATCACTACCCTAACGATGGTCGGGTTTGTGTTCCTGCCCATAGAGATCAAGACATTGGGAAAGAAGTTTGCCGTGGCCAGGAACGCTCTAAGTTTCATCGCCGCTGTCGTAATCGCCGTAGTGATAGGGTTGATCATAAAATGAACGAGAAAGCCGATGCCGGAGCAAACGGCAAGAAAAGAAGCATCAGGGAAAGAATACGATGGGATTACACCATCCTACTCCTGCTCATACCCACCTTCGTGGTTTTGGTTCTCTTGTTCCCACAAAAGGGTGGTCCGGCACGCCACGTTGCCTGGGAATACTTCAAGGAAATGGCCTATGTGCTTCCTGCAGTTTTTATCATCATGGGCCTGGTGAGCGTTTGGGTTGAAAGGGAGTTCATCGTCAAGTTTCTTGGGGAGGAATCAGGGATCAAAGGCGTAATCCTTTCGTTCATCCTCGGAAGCATTCCCATGGGTCCTCTTTATGTGGCGTTCCCTCTCGCGGCGGTATTACTGAAAAAGGGCGCCAAGGTTGCTAATATCATCATCTTCCTTTCGGCCTGGGCATGTATAAAACTTCCCGCGGAACTGATGGAGTTTCAATTCCTGGGATGGAAGTTCACGCTTGTGCGCTACTTGACCACCTTGGTGGTGGTAGTAATTCTTAGCGAGGTCATCGGTAGAGTTTTCTTCAAAGAAGGTTTCACTCCTCCAGCCGAAGTACTCGATGAGACTGGGGACTGATCTCGGAGAAGGAAGAAACCGTAGAACTTCTGGTGGAGTAGCCAGACATGGTGTGAGCGTTTGTCGGCGCTAACGAGTAGTTCAAGTACGTCTTTGGATATTATTGGCGGAAAGATTGGCATGAATAATCTGCATGATTATAAACGGGGGGATGGAAAGATGCCCGAATTGACGGTCAAAGCGGCTTTGATGCAGGAAATCTTAGGGATGTCTACCAAACCAGTAGCGGTGAAGTTCTACGAGGAGTTCGAGCGCCTTGAGAGTTACCAGTTGCCAAAGAAGCGGCGCTACTGCCAGGTGCTCATGGAAGCGAGGAGGGGTAAGCATTTATTGCTCACCCCAGAGAACGTCGCCTGCCCCGCGGCAGCCTGGGCCCTTGGGTTTAAAGAGCCACCAGATAGGCTGTCAAGCGGTGAGATGCCTGCCGCTATGGGCATTTTCGGGAGCCCTGAGGCAGTTGTGCATACTTTCTCCACCATGCAGCGTCTGGATATGGGTAAGTACAAAATGGTGGCGGTATGCCCTTTGGGGGATGCGGCCTTCGAGCCCGACGTAGTTGTAGTAGAGTCCCTTGCCGAACACCTCATGTGGATCTCTCTGGCTTGCGTCTTCAAGACCGGGGGCAGGCTGCACTTCGACACTGCAGTGCTTCAGGCCACATGTGTTGATGTGACAATTACCCCCTTCGTGCAAAGTCGGTTAAATATGTCCATAGGGTGTTACGGATGCAGGGAAGCCACCGACCTTTCAGAAGGAGAATGCGTGCTGGGATTCCCAGCAGAGTTATTAGATCCAATAGTTGAATCGCTTCAAGCACTGCAGGAGAAGGCGATTCCGCGTGTTAGAAGCAAAAATGTTTATCGCGCCCTTTTAGAGCGGAGTGAGGGTTAAATTGTAGTGGAAGAGGGATTATCGGCTAAATGCATGCGGAAAGAATCATCGTCGCGTTTTGAAAGGGGAGCGCAAGCGAATGCATTCTCCGGGAAAGATGGTTGATCGCTAAAAACCTTCACGCTGGTGCAGTGACATCCTGAGTAGGGCGTTTCGGCATCATTTACGGGATGCCGTTCGTTTGATTGTTCGAGACGGGATTTAAGCAATAAGGGAGGCGTCATGTTCGAAAAAGTGCTTTTCGCGGTGGATTTTTCCTCCTACACGGAAAGGCTCATCGCCAGTGTGGAGGAGTTAACCCGTGCAGGAATGAAAGAGCTTGTCATTATCTACGTGGTCGATTCGAAGCACGCGGGGATGGCCGAAAGCATGATGAAAACTTACGCGCAGAAGGAACTGGAACGGTTAGCCAATTCGATTGCCATGGAAGGACTGAAGGTCACGACACTCGTCGAGGTCGGGATTCCTGCCAGGGAAATTTTACACATAGCAGGCG
>Ga0315298_1008725_pt1 | contig 12802 bp, 12 predicted proteins | sample WHS_1_MG_FD_203077 | JGI IMG/M metagenome (GOLD analysis project Ga0315298, IMG submission 203077) | Extremophilic microbial mat communities from Washburn Hot Springs, YNP, Wyoming, USA - WHS_1_MG | ecosystem: Environmental > Aquatic > Thermal springs > Hot (42-90C) | place: USA: Wyoming...
AAAGGAGCCCGCCGCCTTAGCCCTCACTCAGCAGCAACCCACTTTTTATGCTGACTGTCTCTACTCTCCGCGCGCTCTATACCGCATAACCGACCAGCGCCCCCTCACGTATGGCATCAACTATCTGTCCGGGTTCTCGACAGCTTCCCACGACGTGAACCTCTTCCGCCAGTCCCTGAAGCTGGCTCACCAGCTCGTGGTTTGGTCCCCAGTCCTGGACACTCATGACGTTCTTGCCTTCAAGCAAGAACACTCGCTTGTCGGGTACCCGGATCTTGAGACCTTTCTCCAACACCTCCAGGTACTCAACCTCCGACCACAGACTCACGTGCTTCAACTTGAACCAGGGCCAGAGATTTTCCAGGTCATCCTTGGTCATGCCCTGCCCCAGCTCTTGTTCAGGACCGTTGTGCGCTATCACCACCCTGCGCCCTCGCTTGGCCAGGAACTCAGCCAGCTCGCAGCCCTGATAGTTACCCCCCATTACCACCACACTTTTTGCAACCGGCGTCCAAAGCTTGGTTAACTTGACAAGCATGAGAGGAGAGAAGAAGGTCAGCGCCCGCTTGAGCTGCTTATGCAGCTTCTCTATCTTCACGAAGTTCGCCTTGTCTGCCCCCCGAAGCTCCGTCTTCACGTGAGCAGGCCCCGCAGCGATGATGAGCACGTCTGGACGCTCTGCGCGCACCACTTCTGGAGTGACCCTTGTCCTTAATCGCACCGAGACCTGCTCTTTCGCCAGCTGCCCCTTGAAGTAAGAAATCAGGTCCATGAGCGGCTGGGTCTCCATGTCCCTCACCACCGCTGCCAGCAACACCAGCCCGCCCAACCGGGGCTCTTGCTCATAGAGCACCACCTGGTGCCCGCGGCTGGCTGCCACCCGGGCAGCCTCCAGGCCAGCAGGGCCACCGCCGACCACCATGATCTTCTTGGGCTTCTCCGCCGGCCTAAATTGGTACTCGGGCAGCGTTTCCCGGCCCAGAGTGGCGTTCACCCGACATTCCAGCTTCTTGTTCTTGTTGCGGCAGTCGAAGCAGTAGAGGCAACCGGTGCAAGGGCGAATGTCCTCGAGCCTTCCCTCACGCACCTTGTTCGGTAGCTCAGGATCAGCTAAGAGACGGCGAGTCATGCCCACAAAATCCAACCGCCCCTCGCGCAGAGCCTGCTCACCCAGCACCGGGTCGATCCAGCAGGCGGTCCACATGGGGACGTTCACTCCCTTGCGCTTGGCACGCTCGACCAAGGGAATGGTCGCTCCCTTGCCCCCCATGCTCCAGTCTAGATCGGGTGGGAGATCTATAGGAGGCTCCGGGTAGAGGATGCGGTCGGGCTGCTGGAGTCCGCCGCGGTGGCCGTAGCGCTCGGAGCGAAAGTTGATGCCGTCTGCCACAGTGGCGATCCACTTAGCCATCTCCGCCCCTTCTTCCGGAGTGGTGGCCAGCGGGTGGTTGTACTCCGCTCCGTTCATGATGACGTGCACGGCGAAACCCGGCCCGCACAGTCGTTTGATCTCGCTGATGATGCTTCTAATGAAACGAGTACGATTCTCGTAGCTTTGCGGGCCGTACTCGTCGTCGCGCCGGTTCCAGATGCGCGAAAGAAAAGTGTTGCCAAGGTGACAGGTGGCGTGATTGATCTCCACGGCGTCGAACCCAGCCTTTTTCGCGCGCAACGCAGCAGCCGCCCAGATCTCGACCTGGTCTTCGATCTCCTGCTTTGTCATCGCCCGGCAGGGCAGAAAGTCCGGGCCAGGAAGCTCCGCCTCAGTGAGCGTCGAAGCACATTTCACGTCCCGAATCTTCGGGTCGCGCGGGAGAAGCCCGGTAGGATTCCAAGCTCCCGAGTGCTGGAGCTGAATGGAGACTGGGCACCCCTGCTTGTGCACCGCCTCAGTGAGACGCTGAAATCCAGGGATGTACTTGTCGTCGTCGAGGTGGAGCTGCCTTCCCTCATAGCTTCCGTTTGGGAAGTACTCGACATGGTGGATTCCAAGCGGATACTCGACCCCGCAAGACTCAACGATCAGGTAGCCAACTCCACCCTTAGCCAGCCTTTCATACCAGGCCACCATGCGCGGACCGACAGTCTGGTCATCCTCCATGAAGGACGTGCCGTTAGCGGTCTTGATAATCCGGTTGCGGGTTTTGATCGGGCCGATCATCCCCGGTTCCATGAGTTTCTCAAATGTCTCGGGCATGTTTCTTCTTCCTTCCGTCAGGCCAACCGCTCTCGGCGACCCCAGGGGGCACCAATTCGCCCAGCACTAGCTTCCGCACCGTGCAGACTAAGCCAGCCGGACAAGCTCCTCCTCCACCAGGCTCACGCCTTCAGCGATTTTGCGCACCGCAGCTGCGAAAGCCTGCTCTTCGTCGCCTGTAAGAGGCAATTCCACTATCTCGCTGAAGCCCCCTTTCCCCAACCGGAGGGGCACGCCGATGCTGAGGCCTTGCTGGCCATATTCCCCTTCAAGAACCACCGAGCCCGGCAGAAGTGCCTGTGTGTCCTTCACCACGGCTTCCACCACCTCAGCAAGACCTACAGCGCAGGTCCAGCCCGCGGTACGCCCCGCTTTCAGTCCTTCAATGTGACGGAAGAACTCTGGGTTTGCCGCAAGAACCGTGCGCTTTTCCTCTTCAGTGAAGGAGACCGGGCGGTTGTCAATGCGGACCGAACTGAAAAGAGGTACCTGCGCAGGCCCGTGCTCGCCGATCACAATGCCGGACACTCGGCTGGGCTCCACCCCCTTGACCTGGGCAACAAAGTGACGGAAACGAATGGTGTCGTTTGACGAGTAGCCGATTATCTGCCTGCGCGGCAAGCCTGAAGCCCTCCATAGGGCAAAGTTGAGTAAATCCACGGGGTTGCTCGCGGTGAAAATCACCGCCTGCGGGCATTGTGCCCGCACCTGCAGGCCAATCTCTCGCATGATCCCCACATTTCGGAGCAGCATCTCCTTGCGCTCTTCCGGGCTTGCTGCATGGTCTTGGTGAATGCCAGCCGCGTTTACAATGACATCCGAACCAGCGATGTCCACGAAGGAGCCTGCCCGCACCTTGACGTCCAGTTTGGAGACGGCCATCTGGATATCCACGGCATGATGCTCAACCACGTTCTGCCGCACATCAAGGAGCACCAACTCATCAGCCAGACGACAAGCAGCGATATGGAAGGCTGTGGCTGAACCGACGCAGCCCGCCGCTCCCAGTACAGAGATTTTCATGGGTAACTCCTCATAACTCGCCCGAATGGGGCCGACTGGACGACCGCTTCAGGGCAGCGGTCTGAATCTGCGCGGGGCGCCGTCCCACCGGACGGCGCCCCGCGCGCCTTACCTACCTACAAACTGCATGAAACCGATCTCAGTGAGTGCCAAAGCTCCGAAGCTTCTTGGCCACTTCAGGATCAGCCTTCTCAACCTCAGCCCAGCCAGCGTCATAGGCCAGCTTGATGTAGGCGTCTTTCATGTCGCCTTCCAGGTTGATGACCTGCACGCCAGCATCGGTGATCTTCTTCAGGTACTCAGCAGCCGCCTGGGTGTTATGCACCTTGGAGTCCTTTTCCCAGTCAAGAGCCGCCTTCTCCAAGGCTTCCTTCTGCACATCAGACAGCTTGTTCCAGGTGCCCAGGGTCACAAACAGGCTCGAGTCAGAGATGTAGAACCCCGGCTGGATGAGGTACTTGACCACTTCGTATAGCGAGAGGTCAACAATGTCGCTAAGGGCGCAACCCGTGCCATCCACCACGTTACGCTGAAGCGCATCGTAGATCTCGCCTAGAGCCATGGTCACCACACCAGCTCCCAGAGCCTCCACCAGCGGCCGCTGTGAGGCCGTAGCCCGGATCTTAAGACCTTTGAAGTCGTCTAGAGTCTTGATGGGCTTCTTAAGAGCAAGAACGAACTCAAGCCCGTCGCTCATACGGCCCAGGAAGTGGGCGTTAAGCTGCTTCTCGGTGAGCTCATTAATGTATTCGAAGCCGCCGTTGGTCCGGCAGGTGCTGGGGTCAAGAAGCTTGACCGCCGCGCCCACGGGGAAGTGGCTGGTGAGATAGGAGAAGGGTGAGAACACCATTTGCACGCTGTCGTTAACCATGGCCTCGGCCAGCTCGTTCGCGGGAATAGCTTCTGGCCCCGCTCCCCACTCGACGGTCAGCGTCCCCCCAGAGTACTCCTTCACCTTTTGGCTAAAGGTATCGAGATAGTAGTAGTGAGTGCCGCCCTCCGGGAACGCGCCCTGCAACTTCAGGGTCACCGGCGTGGCCGCGGCAGTGGTGGCCGTAGTCTCACTGGTGCTTGACGCTGCAGTAGTCTGAGTGGCGGGAGCCGCCGTAGTACTGGGAGCCGCCGTAGTCTCTGTGGTTTCCTCACCACAAGCAGCGGCCACAACACCCAGGACAAGGACCATCAGCGCTACGATGGCCCAGACTAGAGACTTTCTTTTCAACATACTCCTGTCCTCCTTCGAAATCGCGAGCCTTTCTCGCCTCGTTTTTGGTTGTTGCCCAACCCCCACAACCTTATTCGACTCCTCCCTACATGAAGCTCGGGAGGAAGGTCGCCAAAACTGGGAATAGCGCCAATATACCCACAAACGCTAAATCAATAACCACATAGGGCATGGCGCCTTTTATTATGTCGTTCATTTGTATTTCCGGTGGAGAAACGCTCTTCATGGTGAATAGGGACATTCCCACAGGCGGGGTGAACTGTCCCACCTCCAGCAATATCAAGAACACGACAGCAAACCAGACCTGATTTATTGCATAGGCCTTAACCAAGGGCATGAACAAGGGCAAGCAAATCATCATGATTGACGCCTGTTCAATAAAAAGGCCCAGAATGAAAACGATGAACAGCATGATGAACGTTATCAGGAACTTCGAGGATATGCCCGCGGTCACCGCCATGACCAGCTCCCTACTGGCACCCGTGAGAGCCAGGACCTGGCTGAACCCAGAGGAGCAGGCAATGATGATGAGCAGCATGGCCGAGGTGCGTAGTGATCCTAGCAGCGTCTGCCCCAGAAGTTTCGCGGAGAAGCGACGGTAGATGATGGCCAAGATAAAGGAAGCCAGCGCCCCAATCGCGGCCGCCTCGGTCGCCGTACCCACCCCGCTAAAGATAACGCCCATAACAACCACGAAGATAGAGAGAAGCGGGACAATGTCGCGGGCAACGACCCTTGCTTTCTCTTTGAAGGGCAGCTCCTCCAGAGCCGCCTCGTCCGGAGGTGCGTACTCAGGCTTTCTAATGCAAGTGATGAGAACGTAACCCACGTATAGACAAAGAAGCAATATTCCCGGGAAGATGGCCCCAATCAGGATGTGGCCCACGGGAATGTTGGCGATTCCTCCCAGCAACACCGCTTGATTGCTCGGTGGAATGATCATGGCCAGAGCACCGCTCGCCATGATGGAGCCGGTAATAAGGGATTTTGAGTACCCACGCCGCATCATCTCCGGCACCATCAAGGACCCGAACATGGCAGTGTTGCCAAGCGACGAGCCGCTCAGAGAGGCGAAGATGCCCCCGGTGAGAAGCGTGACCACACTCAGCCGACCCGGCACCCTGCGCACCAGTTTGGAGACGGCATCCAAGGTGGTGCGGATTATCCCCGACCTGAAGAATACTTCTCCCATGATCACGAAGAACGGGATGGGGGTGAAGCTGAAATTGGAGAGCTGATTGCGCATCCCCAAGATGAGCTGTTTCAAGGCCCCTACGCCGCTGGCCGTCATGCCGAAAATGTGCCCGAAGAACATCACCAGGCCGGCGATCAGGAAAAAGCTGAGGGCCACCGGTACTCGGGCGAACATGATGAGGAGTAGTCCGCCCAGTAGCAGCGCAAGCACAAGCGGCCAACTGCTCATTTGGCCGCCCCCGCTATACCGCTTACGTCCGCCCTGGTCTCGGAGACAGCGGTCGCCCCAGAAGATCCCCGAAGCTTTCCCAGATCTTCCAGCCCGTTCAGCAGCGACTGCAGGCCCCAGAAGAAAGCACCCACCGGGATGGGGAGAAGAAGAACCCACTGCGGTGTAGCAAGCACATCCTGCATCACCCGCCCCTTAATAAGGAAGTCAACTGTGAGGAGCCCCCCTATATAGGCGATCACCCAGGTGATCACCACTACTACGAAGTCGATGACCACACTCCATCGCTGCGCAGCCCGAGGAGAGACTCTGTCCGCGATCATATCGATGCGGATATGGCGCCGTTGCCCCATCAACCAGGGGGCCCCCAAGAACGCCACCCAAACCAGAGCGTAGCTGGACAGGTCGATGAGGGGAGCAAAAGGTTTGTTAAAGAGATAGCGGGAGAAAGTGGCAAAGCAGACGGCAAGAAGCAGTACGAAAAGTATTGCCGCTGCAACCACCGCGAGAGCCCAGGAACACGCCCTCACGGCTTTGCTGAAGTATCTCATAGGCTAAGCCCTTCTGGCCCCAACAAACCCGCCTGAGCATTGACCGCTCGGAACAGGACCGCTGCGCAGCCGCTCCTCGGACGGGAGTCGAGCACCCCAATGTTCACCAGTTTTCTGCTTCTTACCCTGTCTGGCTTGCACCGGCCCATCTGGCGCTGCTTCGCCGGCCAGGGACAAGCCGGCGCATAGGCTAGCACGTCAGTGCTCAAGTGACAATAACCTACCGATCGGTAGGTGCTGACGGTCGCGAACACGTAGCGCACACGGGACAGCCACAGCGGCCAGGTCACCCGACACCAGGTGGAGACTAGTAATGAACCCTGAGATGAACCCCAGATGTGTCACCCCATACAGTATGCTCACCACGGTCGCGGTGAGTGGCGCAGTGACCATCAGTGTGAAGCCAAAGCCAGCGAGAATATCCAGTAGCTGACCGCGCTTGCCACCGCCAAAGGAAGAACAAACAGCACTCCGCGCAAGGCAAAGGTGATGGCTATGGGCGGCTTGTTCCCGATGGCGTCCGCCCCTGGTCCGACTAGCAACATGCCTGCGAGCCCAAGCAGACCGAGCCAGGCCAGCATCCGCGCCCCGCCCTCTGCAGAAAGCCCGAAGTCCGTGACCATAGGAACCAGGTGGGTCGTCACCAGATGGTCGCCGCCGCCACAGATGAACATGACCAGGGTGAAGAGCCACAGGGACCGCGTCTGCATGGCCTCACCCAAGGTTAGGTCACGAGCGGTGAGCTCACGAACGAGGCCCTGCTCTTCTCGCCAGCCCCGTTTCCCCTCTCCTTGCGCTGTTCTTGCTGCCCGGATGGACCAGCCGCTTGGGTCCGTTCCCCCAGGCCATAAGGTTTGAGCCCGAATTTCCAGGGGTCGCCCCGAATGACACCCAGACTAAGAGAGGGGCCAACCACCGCGGAAAGCCCGGCAATCCACAGATTGATCATCCGTCATCCAGAGGCTGCTACGACATCAGAGTAGACAGGAATCAGGACGAACTGGCCCAGGCTCAATCCAGCCAGGGCAATGCTTACCGCCAGCCCGCGCCGCTTCTCGAACCACCTGCCGATCATCGCCCCGAACATGGGCACCGTGTCCCCGGTCCCTGCCGCCGCTAGTACGCCGTACCAAAGCAGGAACCGCCACAACGATTGGACAGTGGCCACAAGGGCACAGCCCGCAGAGAAGAGAAGGATCGACCCAGGAATGATCCACCGAGGCCCGAAACGGTCGTACAGTCGGCCGGTGAGCACCAGCGAGGCTGCGTAGGACCATATTGAGAAACACGGCTAAGCTCGTTGCGCTGCGGCTCCAACCCACCAGCCCCATCGGGGAAGCCCAAGCCACTGCCCTAGCTGGCGCACCCGTCGGTTATAGGACCGCGATGGGGAGCCAGTTTCCGCAGGGGAAGCTGTAAGACAAGGGACAGCACCGGGATGGCCGTGGCTACAAGCATGGCCGTCTGCAGACCGTATTGCGCTGCCACCTCTCCCGCCGGAGCCCGGGCAGCAAAGAAGTCAGAGAGCCACCCCACTAGCTGCCCGCTTACCGCAATGCCTAAATCACCCCCTCCTGCCAGCAGTCCAAAAATCAACGCGCCTGTGTGGGGAAGCCGATCCGCTGCCACTATCAGGGTGCCTGTCCAAAACATAGAAGAACAGAAGCCAATCAAGCCGAAGGCAAGAATGACAAGCCAAGTCTTGGGGGCCACCGCTACCACCGCGTAAAGGACCACGCAGGCCGCCGAGCCCCAGATCATCAAACGATTGAGGTTCAGCCGTTCCCCAGTCTTGGCATAGAGCAGGCGCGCGCAGGCAAGCATGGCGGAAAAGAAGCAGAGCCCCAGTACGTCACCCACGGTCTTGGGGAGCCCAAGACCTTCTTCCAAATAGGTTGAACCCCACTGGACGATAAGAAGCTCCGTGGCCGCTCCAAAGAAGATGGCAAAGAAGGCAACAACAAACACCGGATGCACAAGTAGTCTAGCCGCCTTCATCCTCTTTTCCTCGGGAACTATGGCGGGCATGGGCGACTTCAGGAACTGAACCGCGTTGAACAAGGGCAGAAGAGCCCACACCAAGATCACGATCTGCCATCTCTCCTCCCCCAGAACCTTCAGCAGCACTGTGGTCAGTAAAGCAGCGCCGAAGATGCCCCCGGCAAAGGAGCTGTGCATGATCATGAAGTTGGCTTCGCTGTTCTTGGCCGGGATGCTTTTGGTGATGGGGGAAAGAAGCACCTCAAGCAGTCCGGCGGCGGCCGAGAAAATGACGGTGGCAAAAGCAAAAACCACAATCTCTCGTCCCGGTGCTATCCAGGGAGCGGCAGCAAACAGCCCCAGCCCTGCCACGATAGCCACCTGCGAACCAACGCAGAAGGGCTTGTAGCCATGCTTGTTGACAGACCAGCCAAAACCGATGTCTGCGGCAAACTGGGCGGCAAAGTTCAGTAGCACGAGAAAGCCCAGCTGGGTGTAGCTGAGCCCATAAAGAAGGGCGAGGGGCACAAACAAGAAAGGCGACAAGTTCATGATTGCGCTCTGGATGAACCCGCCCAGATTGCAGGCTTTCAGAGTGCGCTCAAAACCCACTTGCTGTCCTCTGCTTGTGCCCCATGCTCTGACCCGACCGGCCGGCTGGTCGTCGCTACCCTACCACACCAGCTCCGGCGGGAATTCCTCCGACAGCTTGGCCTCCAGGTCTTTCACCGCCTTGACAAAACCGTCTCGGCCAAGCTTGAACCACCGAGGCTCCCACTCCATTTCCTGGAGGTTGTCAATCATCATGGGCAGCATGTTGGAGGGCACCGCGATCAGAATCAGGCCTTCCGGCAGCACCTCCCGCGCTTTCATGCTGAAACCGAGGCCGCTTATGGTGTAGTTGAGCTCCCCTGTCAAATAGGGGTAGGCGTAAAGCCAGGCGCAGGCTAGGCAGGTGGAGCCTTTGGCGTTCCACATGCGGCCGGTGGAGTAGCTGCTTGCCCGTAGGAGAACTTCCGCCTGGGCGGTGTTGGCGGTGAAGATGAGGATATCGGGGTCGAACGTCAGGTCCTCTAGACGAGCATGAGTTATGTATCGCACCGTGTCTTTCGGCATCACGGGGACATAGTCGTACACCCGGCGGTTGGCGGCCGGTGTCTTGAACATGGAGAACTCGCGCCCGAGTTGCCCGCTCACCATCACCGGCGGAAAGCCAGCCATGCCTACCACCTGGGTTCCGCACTGAACGTTCTCTTTGGTGGCGTAAAAAGGAGGACGACCTTGCGCTTCTTTGAACATCTCGCAGATACCGAGGCTCTTGTCCAGCTGCTCAATGCCCTCCGGTTTTCTTAGGGAGAAGCTGATGCCCACCGGGCTTCTCTCGAAGTTGAACCTCTTAAAGATGGAGTAGTCGTACATTTCGGTCTCCTATTCCTCTAGTTTTCAGTCTCCTATCATCCCCTGAATCTGCTCGAGAATGCCGGCAAAGCGCTTCTTGTGGTTCTCGCCGGTTACTGTCTCTGAAAGCGGGTGCCAGTTCATCTTGCGCAGATTGTCAAGCACCATGGGCAGCTTCTGCCAGGGAATGGAGATAATCACAAGCCCCTGGGGAAGAACCTTGAGCGTCTGCATGCCCATGCTCATGCCGCTCACCATATAGTTGATCTCCCCGGTCAGATAGGGGTAGATATAGAGCCAGGAACAAGCCAGCACGGGCGTGCCTTTCGAGCCCCAGGCTTCTCCGGTGGAATACACGGAAGCTCTCATGATGGTCCGGGCCTGGTCTACGTTGTCCGTGGTGATCACCAGAACGTCGGGGTCATACGGAGCTTTGTCAAAGGAAGCAAACACCACGCACTTGCACGTGCCTTTCAACAGTCTCGGGATGAGGTAGTAAATCTTCTGGTTGGCCCTTAGCTCCTCGTACAGGTCGTCGATCTCGCCCACCAGTCCACTCATGGGCACAGGATCAACTTCTTGCATTCCTAAGATGAGGGGCTCAACGCAAGAGAGGTCCTCCCGCTGCACGTAGAAAGGCTCGCTGGTCTGAGCCTCGACGAACATCTGGCAGAAATTGAGGTTCTTGCTGACCCTCGCGATCCCCTCCGGACGGTAGGGAAGGAACTTGACCGCCACCGGTTTTCGAGATAGGGCCAAGTCCTCAAGAATGGAGTAGTCAAGTCTGGGCGGTTTCATGCGCACCTCCTTATAGAGCCGCAGAGCCGCACGCCGAGATTCACGTGCTCCCTGCACTGTAACCGTGTTCCTAAGCTCGCGCCAAAGCCCACAATAGTGCAGGCGGAAGCGCCCGGTCAAGGGTATTCTTAACTTATCTTAACTATGCTCTTGACTTCACGAAGGGAAGTAAAGTATGGTGAGAGGTATGGTGAGAGGGGAAAGCTGAGAAGCAGGGTCCTGGCTAAGACCGGAACCGGGCTCTTCGGCCCGGTTAGGCGTGAAACCAAGGAAAGGACGTGCCCATGACAGAAAGACAATACGCCAAGTATGTGCAGCCCATGCGGCTGGGAACCGAGTGGATCAACCCTTCTTTCCGGGGCAGGATCTCGGACTTTCCCTTGATTCATGACCAGAAGACCACCCCGGAGTCTCCCATTCGCACCGAAACCTACTACGCCTATGCGCCAGGGACTGGGGCTTTTGCTCCAAGCAAGTGGCCTCCGGTCGTGAACGGGCAGGCGGCAGAGGAGCTGAAGGACGTAGGACAGCACTCCCATAATGACTTTGACGAGGTCTACTTTTTCGTGGGTACGGATCCCACCGACAACACCCGGCTGGGCGGCCAGGTGGAAATGTGGCTGGGGGCTGGCGAGGACGCAGAGAAGTACATCATGAGGGACCCCACGGTGGTCTTCGTGCCAAAGGGATTGCCCCATAACCCCTGGATCGTGACCAAGGTCAACGATCCGAAGCATCCTATCATGATCACTTGCGTCTCCCTCACCAGCAACTACAGCCTGGCCCCAGAGGCAGTCAAGTATTACCCCTACCCGCCGGCCTTCAACCCCTACTTGATTGGGGCCCCCCAGCCCGGCAAGGGGAAGTACACCGAGTACGTCAACCGGCTCCTGCTGTCGCAGGACATATATATCTCCTTCCTTCTGGGACGCGTATGCACCCCCAACCTGATGTTCGATCACAACGTCTATCACGCCCCGCTATGGGCAGAATTCTTCCTGGTGTATGCGGGCGGGACAGGAGTGGGGGTACCTACCCTGGCGGACATCACCAAGAACGACCCCATGGCCTATTGGGACTGGACCAAAGGCATGCAGCACCACCAGGCGTACGATGAGGTCTTCCTGTACTTGCCTACTGACCCCCACGACACACTGAATTTGGGCGGCGAAGTGGTTGCCTACCTGGGGGAAGAGGACTACAGCATCACCGAACCCACTGCTATTTACGTTCCAGGCGGTATACTTCACAATCCGAACTATTACAAGAGAGTAGAGAGACCCTACTTCATGATCGTGCTGGCCCTCACCGACAACGCCAAGTTCCATGAGGGCGAGTTCACACCGGTACCAGCACCCGCTACTTTCCGGTTCTAGGGTCCAACTTCGAGGAGCGAACCGTGGGCAAGAGCGGGCGGAATCTGTGGGGAAAAGACGACGAGCCGGGTGAGAAGCACGAGAGGGAAGAGGGGGCGAATAAGGAACGAGAGGAGCAGAAACCCATGGCACGAGCGCCCCGCTTGAGTCACGAGGTACGGCAAGAGCAGATCATCGACGCCGCGCTGGAGCTAGTTGCCAGGTACGGTACAAGAGGCGCCACCCTCTCTCGCATAGCCGCAAAGGTGGGAGTGACGACGCCCGCCATGTATGCGCATTTCCGCAACCGGAAGGAGATCTTGCGAACCGCGGTGGAGACGCTCTTCGTCCGGCGCATACGTCCACACCTGAAGCCCAGCGACGGTCCGGCCTTGGAGCGCCTTCGCTCAATCGAAGCCGGTCACTCGCCGCTTTTAGGCTGCAAGGATGATGACTGTTCTCTCCACGCCCTTTTTGAGTTCACCGCCGCCTCCCCGCAGGAAGGCCTGCGCGATGTGGTTGTCAAGAACCATCGGCTCCTCATTGAAAGCATCATCAATTTACTGCGCCAGGGGCAAGCGGAGGGCACAGTCCGCAAGGACATCGACCTTGTCCAAACCGCCTGGATGATTGTCGGCCGGGGGTGGATGGAGAACATGGCTTACGTAATGGGCCTCTCGGACGAATGGAATCGGGAACGTTCCCTGCGCATGTTGGATTTCATCCTTGAATCGGTAGCCACTGAGGAAGGTCGCGCTGCCCTTGCTAGAGCCTCCTCTCTTGACACTTCAATGCCGCCACTTGGCTTGGAGTAGGTGGAGCCTTGCCCGGTTTGGCGGGGGGGCGGGCCCC